>Ga0208793_1001149_pt1 | contig 15735 bp, 29 predicted proteins | sample 17_taG_FD_184092 | JGI IMG/M metagenome (GOLD analysis project Ga0208793, IMG submission 184092) | Marine viral communities from the Subarctic Pacific Ocean - 17_ETSP_OMZ_AT15314 metaG (SPAdes) (version 2) | ecosystem: Environmental > Aquatic > Marine > Oceanic | place: Pacific Ocean | collected...
TCTACTTCTAAACCAGAAAGCATCATAACCATCACCAAGTGGTGTAGTATACAAGCTCATGAATGGACTATCAGTCCCCATTGGTGTTAATACTTTGATTCTAGCATAACCACCTTGTAAGGTAGCTTTATTCATTTGATAACCTGCATTCTCATTACCTAAGAAATACCAGTTTATCTTTTTACCAGCCTCATCATTAATAAAGTACCATCCATCTTCTGAACCATTAGGCTCTTCTAATCCTTGAGCACCATCAGCATATACAGAAGCATTGTTATTTAATAATATAGATGTACTATCGTATTCTATTAAAGCACCTGCATAAGGTTTTCTTTGCCAATCAGTACCGTCAAATATAACTTCATCACCATTGATAAAGTCTACATCTCCACTACCTAAGTCGTGAGTACCGTTAGCAGTTACATTATAAAAGTCTCCATTAGCGAAACCACTTACATCAGTAGTAATGTCAGGTGTATTTGTATCAGGACTCCATATACCTTTATAGCTTACTCCTGTCCCTACGGTTACATTACCTTTTAAAGTAATATAATCTGCTACTTCTTGAGCGTTATTAAATGCATTATTATCTTCATCTTTAAATTCACTAAAAGGAATCTGAAAGAATTCATATTGAGTTGCACCTGCCTCAGCAGTTTTAATATCATTTTTTATATTTACTAAGGTGTTATCTGTTGAATCAACCTCTCCTGATAAACAAGCGTTCCAATAAGTTGGATTACTTGAACCATAGAAGTTAATACAGTTACCTTGTTCGTTTCTTACAATTTTTATCGCCATTTGTTATCTTATTATAGTTGTTAAAAGTCCTAAAGGTTGAATAATTACAGGATTATCTGATTTAATAGCAGGTAATGTTAAAGCATTAACGTCCTCATTAGATGTAATCCAAGCTGATATCTCAACTCTATTTAAATATGTATTCCCTACTGTACCCCCTCCATAAAAGATAGGTTGTGTAGTTAAAGGGAATGTAAAAGTAATGTTATCATTATCATCTCTATTACTATACCATAAAGCAGGCTCTACAGTTGTGTTAGCAATTTGAGGTATGATATTAAAATCAAATCTCACTCTTAATTGATCTCCATATACACAGTCAGATAAATCTATACGACCTGTACTACCTTCGAATCCTGTACCTGTACTAGATGGATATGCAGTATCAAAGTCAAAGTCATAGTCAAATAAAGTATCTACTCCACTAGGAAGGTTAGCACCTTGAAACAATCCTATACCTGTATTACCAGTAGGTGTCGGCGTACTCCAGTAAGGATTATCTACAGCATCATGTACATTCCTACTTAACGATAGGACCTTGTAAAGACCTGCGTCAACATCAGCTTGAAGGTAGTTTATACCTGCTCCTGATTGCCATACAAAATTATTAGAGGTAGGTTTGTCAGCAAAAGCTCCTGTATGTGAATATCCTGAAGCTCCTTGAGCTCCACTGATATCTCTAGGTAGTCTATCCTTATCATAGATAAAGAATTTTCCTGAGTCAGAACAAGAATAAGAACTACCCACATCTAAAGACGCAGGTAAGTTCACTTCTAATCCCGTAAATTGTTTTTGAGTTTTTCTCATTTGTTTAAAAAATTTATTAAGGGTTAGTTATTAATAGACTCGAATGCTTTATCCAAGTCGGAAGTTATATTCTTTAGAGTGTTAGCAGTTCCCATACAAGATCCACACATTCTCTTAATGTTATATCTCTTACCAAAGATACCAGCATAAAGTCTAAATAGTAAAGTTACCTGATCAGCACTCCACTTATTAGTCTTTCTATGTAGTAAGAAGTTCTTATACTCAGACTCTTCCTCTTCAGTAAAACATCTTTGTTGTTTAGGAGCATAAAGTCTAAGTTCATTAAACTTACGCTTTCTCTCTTCACATCCACAGTCATCTCCTAATATAGCTTTAGCTACTTTAGCAATCCCTGTTTTTTCTAAGACATCCTCTATCTTATCTCCTAATCCATCACCCTCTTGAAATATTATTTCTTGAGAGTAATACGCTTCTTTTAAATCTTTGTAAGCTCGAGACCTTTTGTCTCCTTCAAAGTTCTCTAAATCTTTTTTAGTTATCATACTTTTTTATATTTTAAATTACTATTATTATACTTATCAAAATCATCTTTAAGAACAGATTCAATTCCTGCAACTAATTGTCTATGTACATACCTGTAATTAATATTATGTCTATCTGCTATTTCTCTAACTGAAAAATCGTAAGACTCTAATATAATTTCCTGTTGTCTCATAGGAAGCTCATTAAATCTTTTTATATAAACAATATTCTCATCATCAAACTCAAAGCTGGATATTCTATTCTCTACATCAAAACCTTCAGGAATCCTACACTTCTTTAAATCTCCATCAGGAGTATAATTTTTCTTAATGCTTCTCATATGCTCATTCCTTATAACTAAAGCCACTAAATAATCTGAAACCTCTTTATAATCATTATAAGTATCTTTAGAGAATTTAAGATACATCTCCTGAACTAAATCTTGAGCTGTATCATAATCTCCACAAACTTTAAAAGCAATATCTCTCCACTTATCATTATCTTCTGCTAACTTGTTTATTAGATCTCTATTCATTTAGATTCATTTTAACAGTTATAGGTGTTTGACCACTATCTAAAACAACTCCACATCCTAGAGCTTCTTTCTTACCACCTTGCATATAACCCATAGCATAACTTCTAGAGTCAATACCACAACCTACAGCTAAAGCAAACACAGCCTTATTAGCACCAAACATCCAATCTACATACATATCAGTATGATAGTGTCCTGTAACTGTACTTTGCATATCTCTCTTAGCTGCTGTACGAGCCTTAGATGATTTATGTCCGTGTACATATCTTACATCATCGATAACTACATCAGTAACCCATTTCCAGTTAGGAGTTCCTAGTACATCGTTATAATGTTTAATCCAAGCTGAAGGAATAGAAGATGTTTGAGCCTTACGCATTATGATTGCATCATGATTACCTACAGTAACATACGCATCAGGGAAAGCTTTATACCATTTAGAAATACTTTTAATAGCTAAATCAAGCTCTTGAGCACCACCTAATCCATCTGCGTCAGTCTCGTGATAAGATGAGTAATGACTATCAATGATGTCACCAATAAATACAACTGTATTACAATTATATTTTTTATACGTTTCCTTACAAAATTTTAGGTAATCCTTTCTTTCGAATGGAGCGTGTACATCTCCTATAACTAGAACTCTATTAGAGGTATCATTCCTTAGATTATTTATAACCTCTTGTTCTCTTTTAGTTAATCTAGGTCTATAACCTACTGACTTTACTTTTTTGTTACTTACTTTTTTACTCATTTCTTTTTAGTTTTTAATTTATTAACATTATCCTTTAAAAAACATTCCCCCTCCTTTATAAGATCAGAGAGGGAATGAAACCAAAACAGAAGTAATTAAGGGAAACCAAGAAAATCCCTTATATTATTAATCCCCTAGCCTCTGTTTTTTGTAACATTCATTATTTATAATTGATTATCATATAATCATTCTTGATTCTCTCTCTAGTTTCTTTAATCATTTTTATGACTAATTCTTTTTTCTCTTCTGTAGTCATAGTTAATAATGTAGAGTTGAACCTTTTACTAGTATCTCATTTACAAGTATAACCAGTGAAGGAATTATTACAAATGTTATAATTGGTACTGCTATCTTGACATGCAGTTCTGTCATGTTATGTATTCTCTTTATTTTTTTCATAATTTATATTAAATTTAATGTTTCTTTATTTAATTCTTCTAATAATTCTAAGGCATCTGCTTTATCTAGCTTTACCTGAACCTTATCTCCATCTATAGTAGTTACATTTAATCTCACTTGATTACTTATGTGTCCTGCTAAGTTAGCTACGTAAGACTTAACGTTTACTGTATTACCTAATGTTCCTTTTATTGTTCTCATAATTTATTTTTTAAATATTTAATTTCTGACTCTAAGAATCCTACTCTGTCTTCATGACCTATATATATATTAAACTTTATAAGCTCTTTTAGATCATCTATTCTATTTATTATTATATCATCTATTTCATTCATTGTATCTTTAAAATTTATTTATTAATGTTCTTTCTAACATAGCCATTAATCTCCATGCGCACTTAGTCAAGTGTCTAGTACCACAGTCATCAAACTCTATGCCTTCTGCGTGATCTAGTAAATGTCTCATCATACTATCTAACTCATCTTTACTTTTATTCTTATCCCAGTGTAAAGGAGTATTAGGATGATGTTGGTCGTTACCTGCTTGAGAACACTTAGCAACTTCTTTAATAGCATTAGGAAAGTATTTAATAAACCCTGAATAAACAGGGGTAGCCTTTCTCTCTGCGTCTTTATCATTAATTGCCTTAGGTTTAGTAACTTGATATTCATACTCTCCATTATCTTTAAGTATAGCTATTAATCCCTTCTCTTCTAACATCTCTTGATATTTATCATTTGAATTCATATTATTATTTGGTTTTTTTATTATTATACATTCTTTCTATTACTGACTCTACTATACTAAATGCTGTAATCGCTAGTATAACTGAAGACATATTATCATTAACTCCTAAAATGAAAGTAGTTATCATTAAGACAATTATTATTCTCTCTATTAAAGTAGTGTTACTTAGGAATCCTCCTATAAAAAACATTATCTTTTTCATGTTAAAATGGTAATTTTTGGTTATACATCTTACTTATAAAGTCAGTCATCATTAAATTTAACTGCTCTAACGTATAGTTATCTTTTAAGAATTTAGAGTTAACACTATACTTTAACTCTTCTTTACTATCAAACTCATCCATAAACTGACAATGTAAACTGAATGCTAGTTCTGTAGATGCTGTTGCACATAGTTCATCTTTTTGTTGTTCTAATCTCTCCTGACTTAAACTTAAGGATTGATTAATATCTAATACTTCTTGTTCTGTTAATTTCATAATTATCTTTATTTTTAAAATTGTTTTTTATTAATTTATTTATTATCGTGTATTTAATTTAATTTTTATTCTGCTCCTTAGAGCCTATGTCAATGAACTTTTAATATATAGCAACTATCGTGCCAAACTTTAGAGAGGTCATATTTAACCTTTCTTACTATATAATGAACAAACATACATTTTGTTCGCCTATTTTAGCCTTTTTAAATGTTAAAGTTATGTTAAAATTATGTTAATGCCTTGAACCACCCCGTTATTCCTACAAACTTACTACAGGTAAAAACTGGTAAAAATTCTAAAACATCTTTATTATTAAAAATTAATAGAGAATCATGTCTTCTTATTACTCCATCATTAAGTCCTTGATCAAAAGAAGGGATTAACTCTTCTATAATCATCCTCTCATAGAAAGACATAGTATTGTAAAATTCATCTTTGTGAGTCCCTTCAAAAAATGTATCTATTAACCAGTTAGTAGTCTTCTCATTAAAATTCTTATTAGATAACTTATTCTTTATCCTTCTCTTTTGTTCTCTTTTACTGACTTTACTATTCTCATCATAAAGTAAACTATTGAGTAGAGCATTCATTCCAACCTTATTCTTTTTATCCTCTCCATAAAAATCATCAGGAACCTGAAGTCCATTTATAGCGTATATAATTCTAGGGTAACAAGTTACAATATCTATCTCTGTAACTGTAACATTAAAATACTCTGATATTAGATTAATCTCATCCATACCTATATTAACTAAAATATTATAATCTCTATTAGCTACATAATTCTTAGGTATATATATCTCATCATTAGCAAATATATTAGCTAGTTGACCTAAGTAGTTACCTGATTTATCTTTAAACATAAGCCTCCACTTCTTAGAGCCTTTAACTCCATATTTATCTATACTCCTCTTATTGAATGTCTTAACTAATTTATCTAATAATAAGTTAAACTCATCAGGACTCTCTAATAAATCAAATGCTATCTTTTGTCTTTCAGTTATCTGATACTCTCCATTGTAATTTTTCTCAATAAGAAAGTTATCTAATCTTTTAAAGTAAGCCTTTCTATAATCCTCAGAAGTTTTAAGCTCTGAATTATTAAGGTCTTGAATATGTAAAGAATGATCCTCTCCATAAATATCTGAAGCCTCTAGAAAAAATCTATTAATATAAAGATTAGCTATCTTAGTATCTCTAGGACTTCTACCTGTAAGTCTTTGATTAACATTCTCTATTGATTCAAATGTAAGATTCCTATCATTACAGAACTCTTTTATTTTAGAGCAAGGGAAAGGTAAATCATAATCCAGCGTCTCATAATATAAAGATACTGCTATATCATCAATCTCTAAAGTATATTTACCTTCAGCAGATCTCTTCTTAGAATAAAAAGGTCTAAACTTTTTAAACTCTCCTCTCATCTTTTTCTCGAAGGATATATCAGTTCTATTCATAAACTCATTTAAATCCTCTCTAAGGTCTTTAAATTCATTCTTACGAGGTTTAGATAACTCCTGTCTACATAACTCTATGTAATTAGCTCCTTTCCTTGTTCTATTTAATGCTTGATATAGATTAGATATATAGAATGACTCATGTACTGAAGCTCTATCCTCAAAGAAATAAACTTTAGCGTTATCATAATGAACATCAAAACCTTCAAAACCTCTAGAAGAGGCTATTGTTAAATTACTTTTATAATCATCTATTATTGTAGCCTTCTTAGCTACCCCTCCTTTTAAACTATCTCCTAGCTCGAATCTAGCTCTAATCTCCCCTTTATAATTCTTAAGTGAGTTTATTACTAAAGAACTATTTGTAAAGACTATTACCTCCTCTTTATTCTTAATATCTATTTTAATGCGTTCTAAGGTCTCTTTCCTATCTTTTGATACAAATACCTTGATCTCAGGAGTAAATGCATTACGTATCGTTATATCACTCTTAATATTCAATATAGGAGTTGCAGTAACTGAAACTATAGATGATTCAGATAAAACCCCTTTTACTTTTTTCTCAAAGTTTACTAGATTCTTTCTGTAAGCTGATTGCTGATGTATAGAGTGTACTTCATCAATTAACACTTTATCAACTCTATCTGATATCTCTCCTATTTGATCATATCTATTTATAAAGGAGTCAGTAACGAATACTAAAACGTCTGCTCCACTAAAATCATTCTCTGTAGACTCTCCATAAAAGAACTTAATTCTCTGAGAGTATTCATCTATATTATCTTTGTAATGTCTTTCCTTCCCTATAATAACAGACTTATTAGGTGCTATCATTATATTAACCATATTAAATGGTATCTCCATTCTTAAGAATCCTGTAGAAAATCCATTACCACAAATCATCTTATTTACTTTATTATGATATCCTTTCTTAAAGCATCTCTCAACTGTCTCAGGGGACAGGTATCTATTTTCATTATACAATATCATTTTGTCTTTCTTTTGGTTTTTATTAATTCACTCTGTAAAAAAAAGAGACTCTACATAAGTAAAGCCTCTCTTTATAATAATCTAATCTACTTAGAAAGGTAGATCATCTCCTGAAGCTGCTGGAGCTGCTTGCTCTTGAACTTCTTTCTCAGCGACTGTAACACCTTCATCAGATACCCATACTACCTTACCATTACCTAAGTAAGTTTTAGGCTCTTTAGCTTCTCTCTCCTCTTGAGATTGAGAAACTGATACACTTGCGTTGTTACCGAATCTAGTCTCATCATTAATTGATAATGTTAGATTTAAGTAAGAACCCTTTTTACCTTGGATTAATTTACTTTTGTCAATGTCATTTACGTTGATTGAAAAATTTACTATTGCACTCATGTTTGATTGCCTATTTCTAGGACTTTGTTTGGTTAAAAAAAATTATTTATTTATTTGTCTGTATTTATGAAGGTACAGTTCCCTTATTTTCTCATATAATTCATCCCCTTGATCATATATCATGTCTCCAGTTCTTACAGAGCCATTCTCTTTATATTGAATCTTTACTTTAGGAGATAATCCTTTTACTATTACAGGATAAAAATACATCTTATTACTCCAGCAACTTCTGACTGCCTCTATTAATCCTTCATCGAAGAGATTTTGTAACACTACTTTCTTTTTTCTAGATGCCATTATCTATAATCTGAATTATATGTCTTAAATCACTCCTCTCAAAAACCCCTAAGGACTGTCCTTTAATCATTAAAAGGTAGTGATCTTTCTTTGTCTCTATTATCTTAGTATCAATCATTTAATATCTCCTGTCTTATAACGTTCTTATAGTCTTCAGGCAAGTCCTCATCTAAAAGGTCAAATATAAATCCTACTAATTTAATTTCATTCTCTCTTAATTCTTGGTTAGCGTCTTCTAAAGCCACTATACGCATTCTGTAAAAATCTGCTATCATATCTTAGTCTTCTAGTTCTTTAATTTCCTCTTCTACTATTTCAGCAGTTCTCTTCATTTCTTGTATTAAATCAGATACTTCATTGTATGGATGACCTGATAAATAATGTAAAACTGAATTTACTACTTCTACTGGTAATGTTACTTTTTGATCTTTCATTTGTTAATTGCCTATTTCTAGGACTTTATTTGATTATTACTTTCTTTTAAAATCTTCTGATTCATCTTCTCCAAAGATACCCAGTTCATATAAACCTGTCATCTTTAGTACAGCTCTTGATAAAGCTCTCTTCTCTGCCATCTCAGCTACATACCAGGTATTGGTTGAAGAGTCTTTAAAACTAGTTCCTTTTAATGCTGATCCAAAGGTTTCAATAGTCTTATCTCCTTTAGTTGCATAAGCTTTAATTACAGCGAAATTAGTCTCACATTTAATAACATCGTAAGTGATGTCAATCTTTTCATAACCCATAACTTTCTCAATTCCTGATCGAGTAATGATTACGTAATGCTGATGTTTAAATACATCGCTTTTGTCTAGTCCGTACTTTAAGTACATTTCTTTTAGTTTTTCTACTTGCATAATTTTAATTTTAAGGTTATTGTTATTTTCTATGGTGTAAAGATAATACTTTTTTTAATACTACACAAACTTTTTTTACTTTTTTTTATTTTTTTTATTTTTTTTCTTTCTAGGTTTATTTATTACGTAAGTTAAATAAGTTCCTAGTACAGCTCCTGCTGTAGTGAATAATAGGTCGGGGGTATCGAATCCTGATCCTCCACGTCTAGAGTCATAAAGCTCTTTAAATAATCCTGCTCCAACTCCTGATGCTGCTGCAAATTTAATTGAGCGATTTAAATCTCCTGTCGCATCATGAAACAAACACCCTGCCATCATAGAAACTCCTGTGCCTGCTACAAAGTGATAATACTTATCATCTCCAATACCTAAATTTAGTACTGTATTGTCTTGAGCTTTGGCTGAAGCCATACTCATTAGTAATAATAGATTGGCTATTATAACTACTTTTACAAAATTGTCAAATTTACTGTCTTTCATGGTTTTCTTTAATTTAAGGTTTTTAATTCATTTTTAAAATCTGAATCTACTGGATCAACAATATCTACTACAGCATCTTCAGGTACATTCTTTAATATAGCCTCACATTGATTATCTTGAGACTCTTCAGATACTCCTACATTGATAAGGTATCTTTTTCCGTTTACTGTTAGAACTTTAAACATTATGAGTAGTATTCATAATAAATGTACTCCTCTATCTCTACATAGTCATTACATAATAATTCTGTAACATCTATGCCTGTGTCTTCTATGGTGATTTTGTCAATCTCTATGTCTCCAGTAGTATCAGGCTCATAATAATCTCCTTTAGTTGGAGGGTAATAATCTACTTCTACTCTTAACTCAGATCCTCTAAGTTCTACGTAATAATTTCTTTTAATTGATTTCATAATATTGGTTTTTAAATTCTTTGTAAAGATAATACTTTTTTTAATACTACCAAACTTTTTTTAATTTTTCTTTAAAATATATTTAATTTAAGTAACATCATAGTCTTAATCATTTTCTCTCTAGCTTTACCTTTGTATAATTTACTGTATAATGCAAAGACTGTTCTCATCATAGCAAACTCATTTTTACCTGATAAGTTTTTCTCACACCATTTTTTACCGTAACCTTTACATACTAATACATTATCTGAACGATCTCCAGTAACTATCTGCTCATATATATTATATAGAGCTTCATCTTTACTAACATTAATAAAGGATCTTTTACGGTAGTTAAATATAGTGCATTCAAATTGCATGTAATCCTTATCTATAGCTATTATAACACAGTTATCTTTACCGTAGTAATGTAAGAACTTAGCTACTAGGTCGTCTGTTTCTATGCCAAATCTACTTTGTACATCTAAATTATCCTGTATATGTTCTATAAGCTCAGCGAAAAACTCAGGTTTAGGAGTTCCTGCTCTATTAGCTTTGTAATTCTTATCTAATTTCTTTCTGTAGTTATTTCTACAAAAGCCTACAGGTATTATCTCAGTATTACCTTCTCCGTATCTATTCTCAAGATGATACTCTACATCATTATATCTACTCCAAAAGCTCTCAGATGCTTCATCAAAGTCTTCAGCTCCATAACAGGCCTCATATACTAAACTATCTATATCAAATATTCCTTTCATAATTTATTTATTTATGTTATTAATTCTATTAGTTGCTATCTCAAAATACTTATCATCCATTTCAATACCTATAAAGTTTCTGTTAAGATTTTTAGCAGCTACCCCCGTAGAGCCACTACCCATTGTAAAGTCTAATACAACCTCTCCCTCGTTAGTATATGTTTTAATTAAGTATTCCATTAAAGCAACAGGTTTTTGTGTTGGATGTAATCCTCTTTCTGAAGAAAACTTTTGTATCTGTCTAGGGTAGTTACCAAACTTCTGTACGTGGTCTTTATTGTTATCACAAACCCTATGCTCTGTTGAAGTCTTAGCTTTCTTTTTCTTATTTATTTCTATAATTCCTTGAGGATTATATACTGGTTGTATCTTAGCATTCTTAGACATACCAAAGTTTCCAAACACGGTTATATTCTCATAAACACTCATAGGCATATGATTACATTGTGCAAAATTTACACCTTGAGACTTCTCCCATATCCATTCGTACCTAAACATCTTAGGGTTGGACATTATTAAAGAGCTAGTGAATGGTTGCTTACTAAAAAGCACTATTGCACCGTTAGGTTTTATTATTCTGTTAAGTTGCTCCCACATAAGTTTAAAGTCTATTACACTATCCCACTTACATTTAGTTGTACCATACGGAGGATCTGTAATTATAGCGTCAATACTACCTGAAGGTATAAGTTTCATTTGCTCTATACATTCTCCTTTTATTAAATTTATCATAATTTATTGGTTTTTAAAGGTTAAAATATTTTACTGTTATAAGTGACACTACTGTTATTATAAGTAATGCCACTATAAATCTAATTACATCTTTCATATTAAAAGAGATGTTCGAATACACAATCTTGAACAAATTCAGAGTTATCGTTAAGCTCTGCTAATTGATCTACTGTCATTTCTACTTCGTCATACTCTGCATACTCTATATAAGCATCTACAAAGTCAGGATAGTCTTCTAAGTCTACTCCTCCTAATTCTACGTTTCCTACTAAATACAAGTTAATCATAATTTTTGGTTTTTTAAATGGTTTATAATTTATTATTGGTACAAAGATAAATATATTTTTTAATTATCCTAATGTTTTTTTTAAAATTATTTTTTATCTCAATTAATATACATGACATATTGCAAATACTATGCCAAACTTTATTACACTAAATATAAAATAAAATGATTAATTTATGACACTGACAAATACTATGACAGTCTGATATTTATTTTTTCTTTCTCTATAGTATAGGGTTAACACCAAAAAGGTTAAAGCACTGATATACATCTTGTTATAGAGCTGAAAGCGTGTGAATCGAATCCTCTAGACTGCTTACGAGGAGCAAATCCACACGGACATTGTGTCATGACACTTATTTTCCTCTACTTAAAATGTCAGATATTACCTCTTCACATTCCTTCTTATTTGAAGGCATATATATTACTCTTTTGTCTTTGTTTTGGTGTAAATAGTTCTTAAACATTTTCCATCTAAGAACAAATGAATCAGTTTTAAAGCCTTTAGTTTCTATTATAAATGACTCAGATACAAAGTCAGGGGTGTATATAATTTGTCTTATGTTTTTATTAGATTTAAGTTTCATAGGTTTCTTACCTATTTTTTCAAAGCATTCATTTTCTAGATCAAAAGAATCTATTAAAACAAACTTCTCTGATTCATATCCAAAGTCTATTTTATTATCTTTTAATAAATTATACATATACCCCTCTAATTTAGATGCAAATTTAATTCCATCTACTTTTACTTTCTTAGCTCTTATTAAAGACTTCCCCATAGTTTTTTTATTTTAGTTTTATTTTATTTTATTTCTTCCAAGTTTTCATTACTTTTTCTATACCTCTACTACCAAAATAGAATACTGTCATAGTACCAAATAAAGATTGTATTACTGGTACATATAAAGGATTAATAGTAAACTCACCTATATTACCGTCAAAGAATACCATAGATAAAAACATTATAAACATAGATGCGTAAGTAATAGGTCTTACAAGTCTAGTTATAGTATGCTCATTATCATACTTTAACCTCTTAGTCACCTCAACCATTTCAATCATATCATACTCCATCTCACGAAGTAAAAGCTCTTTCTCGCTATCAGACAAATCACCGTCCCCACGTATAGCATCACCTAATTTACTTAATCCTTCTATGCCTGTTATTGATCCTGCTATCTCTAGTAGTTCAGGTGCAACCTTAGTACCTGTTTTAGATAACCATCTTAAAGCATTACCTACGAAAGTACCTTCCCCTCCGTTTTTCTTTAGCTTAGGATTTTTGTTATTTGCCATACTATATATATTATGAAAATTATTCTTAATGTTAATACTGTTGTCTTAGGATACTTAATTCTGTCTAAAACTATAATCCCTCCGTTTACACATATAAGTATATGAAATAGAAATATGATTATGTTTTTAATCATTTAAAGAAATCAATTATATCCTTGTATTCTTTCTGTACATCAAAGCTAGGACAGGCTTTATTACTAAATTCATTATGTCCATGTAGAGTAGCATCAGGATATTTATCCATAAGATCTAATATAAGAGATCGCAATCTACCCTCTTGATTTTCTGTTCTTGTATCTTTAGGAGATAAATTCTCATCAACTCCACCAACGTACGTGATTCCTATAGAACCTTTATTATGTCCTCTTGTGTGAGCGCCTGCTCTTCTTAAAGGTCTACCTTCTTTTAAATGTCCGTTTATATCTACTACATAATGATAACCTATATCACTCCACCCTCTATCTAAATGCCATTGTCTAATATCATCTACAGAAACATCTCTTCCTTCAGGAGTTGCTGTACAATGTATTATTATTTTATTTATCTTTCTCATCGTAATAAACTGTTATCTCATTCATTTCATCCTCTATATCAAGCTCATGCTTTTTATTTACAAGTATTTGAGATCTTAGATTTTCTTTATGAAGCTCTGATTCCCTCTTATCTTTTTTTATAGGGATATATATTCTAACTATTACAATATGGATTATACCTGCTAAAGTCATAAGTCCTGAGATGAAAGTAAAGCCTGTGAAAGTCTCACCTGTCATAGCCTTCACTGTAGAGGCAATCCAAACCCCTACAGCACTGACATCTAAAACTCTAAAAACAAATGATTTCATATAATATTATCCTATATTGTCCTGTTTTTGTAACTCATCTATTATATCCTGCTATTCATCTACAGTTATTATCTTCCTTCTAATTCTAAGTTTACAGATGCAGGAGCTAACATTTCTGTTAGAGCGTCTTCAGCCTCTTGTTTTTTAGCTAAGTGACCTGCACTGTCAACACCTCCCCAAACGTCTATAATCCAATTTTTAACTTGAGACTCTGTTACATTACTAAACTCTGAGAATGTAGATAAATCTGTTATATCTAAAAGGTCGTCTCCTGAAACTATAGTTGAGTTACCTAATTCATCACTACATTCATTATACCAATAGACTTTATATATTACATTAGACTCAGTGTTACCTGAGTCGTCTGTATGGCTTGGATAAACATCTACGTTTATTATTTTTGTATTTATAGTTACTGACATATTTTTATCTTTTTTTATTTTATATTATTAAGTTGTTTCAAAGTCCATAACCGATGCTATACCTCCCATAGTTGCAGTAGAGTTGAAAGCAATAGCTACAACGTCTCCTTGTACAAACGAGGTATCAGAATCTGTAAGGTTAAAAATAACATTACCTGTATTTCCTGAGCCTGTTGATGTAACAAAACTTCCATCATATTCTAAAACTGTACTATTTTTATATATTCTCATTTTAACCTGTAAACCTGATGACCAAGTTGTAGCTAAACTTCTTACTATAACAGTTTTTAAGAAACAATCTGAAGACATAATTAAATCAGTCCAATATTGAAAACTCCAACTCGTCCAAGTTACAGCTCTTTGAGTCATACTATTAGGACTATTACTTCTAAATTGATAATATTTAGACGTGTCATTTGACGAGTGATTAGAGCAAAAATGATACGATTTAATTTGAGCTCCACCTCCGGTGTTTGATAATATACCATCGTTACCTACTGTTATTGTGTTTTGAGTTCCGTTAGGAGACCTCAAAGTTATACCTTCTCCATTATCATTTAATGATAAACCTCCTGAGATTCCTCCTGAAAAATCAGAAGAACCTTGAAACTCCATATCACCTGCAAAAGTACCATTTCCATCTACCTCTAACTCTTCAGCAAATAAATAACCATTAACATCAGTGTCTTTATTTATACTAACATTAGCACCTGTTACCTGAACTACATCAGAATCAATTAAATTGCCATTAGCATCAAATTTAGCTAAAGCATTTTCAGTTGGACTAGTTGCTGTAATACCTCCACCTATAGCAGATAATGAAGTAGTTGAACCATCTCCTAATAATACATCATCAGAGGTACTACCATCTTTTATAAAAGAATTAGCCTTAACATTACCATCTACATCTAGCTTCTCACTAGGACTATTAGTCCCTATACCTACTTCGCCTGAGTCTCTTTCTAAAGTTATTATGTTTGTTGTTGTAGTTAAATTTGCTGACTGAAAGTTTAGAGTATTATTAACACCTTCATTATTAATTCTAAACCCATATACATCAGTACCCCAAGTACCTCCTGCTTCTTTAAAATATAGACTACCTGCATCTGAAGGGTTAGCTCCGTTTGCATTTTTAATAGATATATCTCCTTCTACATCTAACTTAGCACTAGGAGCATCCGTCCCTATCCCTACGTTACCATCTCTTTTTAAAACTAAAGTATTTTCACCACTATTAGTAAAGCCGTTTGAATCGTATGAATTAAAACTTATTAATTGATTAGGTCTGTCTATTTCTAATCCAAATCCATAATACAAAGCTCCTTGCGCTCTATTTTTAGTTCCATCATTATAAGAACCCATTCCTATAAACCCAGTAGAGCTTCCTGTATCATCTAAGGTTATAATGTTATTTGCGCCAATGTCTAACAACGCACCAGGACTAGAAGTCCCTATCCCTACGTTACCTCCGTATGAGATTGCAAGTGCTGTTGTAGAACCGTTTCCTCGGCTAAAGTAAAGCCTATCGT
>Ga0208793_1001157_pt1 | contig 15657 bp, 17 predicted proteins | sample 17_taG_FD_184092 | JGI IMG/M metagenome (GOLD analysis project Ga0208793, IMG submission 184092) | Marine viral communities from the Subarctic Pacific Ocean - 17_ETSP_OMZ_AT15314 metaG (SPAdes) (version 2) | ecosystem: Environmental > Aquatic > Marine > Oceanic | place: Pacific Ocean | collected...
CTGGTGTTAAGGCTTCTGAGATAGTAGTAGGTAATAAAGAAAATAAAACTGCTGAAAATATAGTAGAAGATTCCAAGATTGGAACAATAACTGCCACAGGTAATGTAATTGTAGATGAGAAAGTACCGATGTGGGTATGGGTACTTATGATTTTAGGATGGTTACTGCCTTCACCTACAGAGATATATACTGGATTAGGCAAACTATTTATTAATATTAAGAGGTATATAAAGGAATAATTATGGCACTAGAAAGTACAACATATATAAATGGATTAGTAGTAACTAACCCTACAGGAACAGATGCTAGGTCACAAGGTGATGACCACATTAGATTAGTAAAGTCTGCAATCAAAGCAACCTTTCCAAGCCTAACTGGTGCAGTAAGTTCTACACACACTGAATTAAATCTATTAGATGGTGTGACAGCTACAACAGCTGAATTAAATTATAATGATATACCTACACTAGGTACAGTAGAAAGTTCTAAGGCAGTGACTGCAGATGCTGTAGGTACAACTAAGAAAATAAAGACACAAGCACAGACAGAGATTGTTAATGCTATTGGTGCAGTAAGCACAGCAACAGCTATAGACTTTGATGAAGGTAACGTAGTAACAGCAGTCATAGCAAGTGGTGGTTCTTTTACTATAACCAACGCTCCTGCATCAGGAGTATATGGTAAGTTCAAACTTATCCTTACTAATGGTGGTGCAGCCTCAAGTATATTCCCTAGTAGTGTTAAGTGGGCAGGAGGTACAGAACCTACTTGGACCACATCAGGTATTGATATCATTACCTTTGAGACTATTGATGCAGGTACTAACTGGTATGCAGATTCAGACGGATTAAACTTTAGCTAGTGGCAACTACGTTTGACCAATTTGCTAATCAAATGCCTCAATGGTATTTGGATTTAATTACTGGTGGTGGTGGTAGATACAACCAAGGTAATAATACTATGTTTGGTGATAATGTTAACCTATTTGATACCAAATCTTTTGGAGGTATGACTAACCCAGCAAATTTATGGATGACTGGTGCTGGTGATAATGCTTTTACGCAAATACTTGGTTCAGATAAAGTTAATGAAGGTATAACTGGAAGCATAGCTGCTAGACTTAATGATGAATATGCTATTGATGAGAAACTCAAAGAATTAGGTTATTCTTTAGAACAAAGAAAAGCATTTAGACATAAATTTTCTGGAGCTTCATCTAATTTATTCGCAGGAGTTGACCCTTTAAATACTAAATATCCTCTGCTGAACCAAGTTGGTAATAATTTTGTTTCAACAGTAGGAGCACTACCTAGTGTGTTACAATCATCACTACAAGAAGGATTAACAGGTCTTGGTAATAAGCTTGGTATGAATTTTCCAGCTGAAGGTTCTGTTACTGATGTATTAAATAGTGCAAAAGGTGCTGAGTATGCTCTTGGTTTTGGTTCAAACACTAGAGATGCAGTAAGTAGAATTTTAGCATCAGAAGGTGTTAGTCAACAAGATATAGATTCAATATTCAAAAATTCTAATACAGGTCAGAGTTTACCAAACTATTCAAACAGTTTTAGAGAAGGACCTATGTTTGATTTTGGTGGTAAACTTCATAATCTTTTTAATAATCCTATAGGTGGTAGTAAGTTAGCAAGCTTGTTTGATGAAGATGATGTACAGAAGTATAGACATAAATTAAATATTCGGAGATAAGATGCCAGCACAAATATCACAATTCAATCTTAATGGTATTAATAAAGACATTAGTCCTTATGAGATAGGTGAAAATCTGTGGTCAGACGGCAATAACATTCAGTTTGATAATGATAAGACAGCTAAAATAAAAGGACACCAACAAGTATTTGGTACGCCTAGTGGTGCACCTTACTGGCTACTACCTTTTAATACTATTACAACGGACTATTGGATTTATCCAAGCCTGACTAAGATTTATAGAGTATCCACTTCAGGGACTACAACCACACACACAGATATAACTAGAAGTTCTGGAGGCGATTATTCAGCCACTGCTGCTGATAGATGGAATGGTGGTGTTCTCGGTGGTGTTGCTATTCTAAACAATGGGGTTGATGCTCCGCAGATGTTAGGAACTTCAGCATCTAATTTCTCAGCTTTAACCAACTGGCTATCTAGTACAACTACCAAAGTTATTCGACCATTCAAGAGATTCTTGGTTGCATTAGATACAACAGAATCAACTACTCGTTACCCTTTCAGGGTACGGTGGTCTCACCCAGCAGAAGGTGGTACAGTACCTACAACTTGGGACGCTAGTGATGCAACTAAGGATGCTGGTTATGTAGACCTATCACAAACTAATGGATTTGTAGTTGACGCTCTACCTTTAGGTGATACTAATGTTATCTATAAAGAGGATTCAATATGGAGTATGTCATACGAAGGTGGACAATCTATATTTGGATTCAGACAATTATTTAATGACGCAGGTATTTTAGGTAAGGACTGTGCTAAAGCATTTGACAACCAGCACTTTGTAGTATCTGAAGATGATGTGTACACTCATAATGGACAATCTAAACAGTCTATTGTAGACAGTCAAATCAGAGATGAATTGTTTAACTCGATGCACCCTGACTATAAGACTCGTACTTTTGTAGCTGCAGACAGAGAGAAGAATGAGATGTGGGTTTGCTTTGTTTCTAATACAGCTACAGATGCTTTTGCTAATACTGCTTATGTATGGAACTGGAGAAACAACACTTGGTCTAAGAGAGACTTACCTTCTGTTAGTTATATTACTTGGGGTGTAGTAGATACAGTATCAACAACTGACTGGTCTGAGTCTGGTGATTGGGATACAGATAATGATTCTTGGGACTCACCTCTTAAGCCTTCCTTGTTATTAGCTGATGCCAACAATACTAAATTGTTTGTATTAAAAGGTAATGAGTTTGATGGCACTAGCTTTAGAGCTTGGGCAGAGAAAGCTAATATGAATCTGGGTCATACAGGTACTAAATCAGTAACTAAGATTGTGCCTAGAGTCACAGGTACAGGGGCAGTAGATTTTTATATAGGTACTGAGATGCAACCTCATCAAGGTGTAACTTGGAAAGGACCTTATTCATTCACACCTGGCACACATTCAGAGATACCTGTAAGAGCAACTGGTAACTATATTGGTATCAGAGCAGAATCAACAGATGATAAGGCTTGGGCTTTAGAGAACTTAGAAGTACACTGGACTACACAAGGTAACAGAGGTTCAGGTGTCTAATAGATATATACCTTCACCAGTACCTACAGACCCTGAAAATATATCTGCTTATCTTCAGGAAGAACTTAAACGTATCTCACAGACAGTAAACAATATATCGGAAGGACACTGGGATGTGGTACACGTAGCACCTGAGAAACCTAGAGAAGGCGATGTGAGGTTTGCTGATGGTACTGATTGGAATCCTGGTAGTAATGGTGTAGGCCCTTATGTCTATAAGAATGGTGGCTGGTGTCAGTTTGATACTACCAGTTAATGATACAAGGAATAACATCTCAGTATGTAGAGCAGGCTTGGGAATATGTGGAAGGTTATATAGCTGACGCATTAAAGCACGGTATAGGTGAGTACCTACCAGAAGATATTAAGACAGCTTGTAAAGAACAAAGGATGCAGCTTTGGATTAAGTATGAAGAAGATAAAGTTAAAGGTGCATTTGTAACACAGATATTAAAATACCCTCAGATGAAGATACTGTTAGTATTACTGTTGGGTGGTAATGAATTTATAAAATGGAGAGATGAAGTAGATGAAGTATTACAAAGATTTGGTAAAGAAAACAATTGTAAATTTGTGGAATTCTTTGGTAGAAAAGGTTGGGGCAATCGTCTCAAAGATATTAATTATAAAGAACAAGTAAGAATGTTCTCAAAGGAGATAGTATGAGTAAAGGTGGTAGTTCAGAGACTAAAATAGCAGAGCCTTGGACTGGAGCACAACCTTATATTAAAAAAGGTTACCAAGAGGCTGCAGGTATTTATGACAGGTTTAGTCCACAATATTATAGTGGTGTAACACAGGCAGGCTTTAGTCCTGACCAACTAACTGCACAAGCAGGAGTTAGAGACTGGGCAACTAAAGGTGCGCCTAATGTAATGAACCCTGCATTATCTGCTTATCAGTATGGTACTGGTACTGGGGTGCTAGATGTAGCTAAGAATCCATATGTTAAGGATATGGCTGCTCAGGCTGCTAAGGATGCTTATGGTCAACTAACTCCACAACTTGCAGGCATACGTAGTGGTGCTATTCAATCAGGTGGTTATGGCGGTGGTAGACAAGGTATTGCAGAAGGTACTGCTATTGCTGGTGCTGCTGATGCTGCTAACAAGGCTGCTGCTAATATCTACGGTCAAGCATATGGTCAAGGGCTAGGACACCAGGCACAAACACTTGGTCAAACAGATGCTCTAATTGGTGCAGGCTTCCAACCTTACACTGCTTTATCAGCAACTGGTACAGAGCAACAAGCAAGAGAACAGGCTCTTATTGAAGACGCTCAAACACAGCACGATTTCCAACAGAACTTACCATACAACAGGCTTAAACAATATACTGGCTCTATTAGTGGTACTAGTGGTTTGCTTGGTGGTGCAGGTGTATCAACTTCTCCTGGTCAATCAACTGTAGGTCAACTTGGTAACCTCGCACAAGTCTTTGGTATGATGAAAATGTCTGACTCAAGACTTAAGACTAATATTAAGAAGGTTGGTAAACTATCTTCGGGTCTTAATATCTATTCTTGGGATTGGGTTGAAGGTGCTATTGAGCTAGGTGCAGATGCTAAACACACAGTAGGTGTACTTGCTCAGGAAGTTAAGAAGGTTATACCTGAAGCTGTTACTAAGTTTTCTGATGGATATTACAGAGTAGATTACTCTAAGGTTGTTTGATGGCAATAATACCCCCTACATACACACCATCAGGCAGTCTGTCTGGTACAACTACTACTACTACTCCATACACTTATGGTAACTTAGGTAACAATACCTCAGCTTATAATATATGGGGTTCTACAGGTAATCCTTATTTGATTGCTGGTCCTGCTTATACACCTGGCTCTGGTTCTCCTGTTATACCACGTCCTGTTGCACCATATCCTGTTGCACCTACACCTAACCCAGGAGTTAATGACTATAGTGACTATGTAGATGAAGGAAGCCCACCACCTATGACTCAAGAAGATATGAACTTCTGGGGTCTCAATAATTTTGGTTTTGGAGCCAATCAACTTGACTCTGGTTTAGATGGTCTAAACAATCCACAGAATAGTAGTGGTAGTTTATTAGGTACAGGGTTTCAATTTAGAGATTTAATTCCTGGTGCTGGTTTTGCTCATTTAATGAACTATGCACTTGGTCCTGCACATCCTGAAGCGGTGGTTGACAACCCAGTGGGAATACAACAGAACTCAAACTATAATTGGAATACTGCTTCACCTAATACTTCTTCAGTTATAGCAGAGAGACAAGACCCTGTTTCAAATGCTGGTGGTGGTATTGATAATGATTTTGGTGTAGTTCCTACATTAGTTGACCCTTATGTTGGTAATCAGCCTACAACTACTCCTTCTTCGCTAGACCGTTTTGGTAGTGGTGCTACTGATGAGGAAGCTAGTGGTGGCTCTTATATTGCCACTGCAGCAACACAAGCATTAGGCGAAGATGGACTAACTATCTTCGAAGAGTGGAGAGACTATATGTTTGATGCACTCCCTACGTTTACTACATCTTATGGTAGATACAGAGTTACAGCACCTAAGATTGTAGCAGAGATTGATAAGCAGGATAACAGTAAAGACTTATATAGAGAGATTTGGGATAAACATCTTAAGCCTATTTATAAATTAATTAAAGAAGATAAAGACAATCCTAAAGCATTAAGCGACTATAAGGTTATGGTAAAAGCGTTAATGAATAAGTATTTAAAAGGAGATAAGTAAGATGTTAACAGAATATGAATTACAACTAGCACAACAAATAATGAGTTTGAATCCAGGTATGACTCCTGAACAAGCTATAGCCGAAGTTAAAGGTATGCCACCTGGAGCACAGGCTGGACAATATGCTGGACAACAAGGAAGGGCGCAGGCTGAATTAAACAGACAAGCACAGCAGCAGAGGTCTCCTCTTGAAATACAGACAGGTCAGATGTTTCAGGACCAAATACAGAACCCAGATAAATATAATGTAGGTGCACGAATGAGAGCTAATCAAGAAGTGGCACAAGCGGCACAAGCTCAAGCACCACAACCTTGTCCTACTTGTGGTGGTACTGGGGTGGTTGGTAAGAGCACTAACGTAAATGATAGTTGGCCTGAGCTGAACATAAAATATTAGGAGAGATAAATATGTCTTGTAATTACTACGGTAAAATAATACCAGGAGGAGACAGAGCTAGTTGTGTAGCTGGTGGAGGTACCTGGGTGGAAGATGCACCTCATCAGCTGGATAGTGGGCTGGGCGGTTTATTATCTCCGCAGCCAGCCTCTACAACTCGAGAGTTTGTAGTTCCTAATAATAGTGGTACTATTGCTCCTATAACTGAAGAACCAAGCTCTAAAGTAATGCCAAATAACATAATGGATGATAGTCTTTTCTATGAACCACCTGGAGAAACGAACTCTAATGTTGCTTCTAAACAACCGACAGGCTGGTTTGAGGAGCAGTATAATAACATTTTTGACCCTATTAAGAAACAAAGAAGAGAATATACAGAACAAGCTAGAGCAAGAATAGCTGCCGAGGAGGCTGCCAGGAAGGCTGAAGAGAATGAAACTATTTTTTATAAGGGTGTTGAGACTCGAGTTAGTGACCTTCCACCTGGAGCACAGGCTATTCACTGGGCTAAGAAGAATTTTCCAGGTGTTGTGTCAGGTTTGGAGACAGTAGGTGATACTGTAATTCCTGATTTCATTATGGAGTCTGATATTGCTAAACAAAGAGGACAAGATTTTTTAGAAAGACCTTGGTCAACAGCACTAGAAACAGCTGCTGATGCTCTGGTTTTTGGATACTGGCCTGCTAAGGGTATGTTATGGTTAGGCGGTAAAGTATTTAAGGTTCTTAAGACAGGTAAGGGTTTCGCTGTTACTGCTTATGGAACTACTAAATACTTTACTAATAAGGAAGAGATTGATGCTTGGGTTGCTAGTCAGAAAGAAAAGGCTGGTAAGATAATAGATGAGAACCTGCCTACAAATAAACCTAATGATGGGGATACTCCTCCTAATGACGGGGATACTCCTCCTAATGACGGGGATACTTCTACTTCTCCTACTGATGGGGGCACTACTAATGTGTTTAATAATGGAGATAAATCTTTAAATACAGGAGTAGGTGGGTTACTAACAGGAGAAAAAGAGAAGGTAGAAAGTGGACTAGGTGGTTTATGGGCTGATATGCAGAAGCCTGGATACTGGTCAACTAAAATTAAAGGTGGTGCTGGTGATTGGGATAATAGATTGTTCCGTCTAGGTGAGATGATGTCTTATATGGGTACTCCTCTTAGTAAGAGAGAGAAGAATCCTGCTGAGAGATGGACCTCTAGTGCAGCTGCTGTGAGCAAGGCTAATACTGCAGGAACAAAGGCGACAAAAGAACTAAGAGATAGGATGACTAAGATAATACCTAATAAGGAGACACTCATTAGGATGTTCCTTACGAAGAAGCCTGGAATTATCAAAGACGGTAAACCAGGTACTACTGAGTATGCGTTGGCTGCAAAACAGGCTGCTGCATATGCAGAGGTTGGTCATCAATTAATTATGGAAAATCCTCCTATTGAGCCAACAGCTACTAATATTAGGAAGCGTCTAGCGGAATTAGCAGAAGCAAAGAATAAAAAGAATAAAGAGAAGAAATAGATGGGATACTTCTGGGAAGAGGATGAAGAAGAAGAAGAAGTATCATTTGACTTCTCTGGTTTTGACTTCAGTACAGGTGATGATGATGATGATGTAAGTTTTGACTTCTCTGGTTTTGACTTCAATACACAGGGGATGACTGCACTTGAGTCCTCTATTGAGAGAATGCAGAAGTCATATGGTTCTTTTGCTGCTGATTACCTGCCTGATATATTAGGTGGTGATTATGTTCCTGATGAATTAAAAGGATGGGGTGATACAACTAAGGCTGAGTCACAAGAAAGGCTTAATGCTTATCGTTCTAAATATCTACCTGATATTACAGATGAAGAGTGGCAGGATGTACTTCCTTCTATATGGGAGAAGGTAAAAGAGAATGCTGCTGTTACTGGTACTCAGTTAGGTGGTGCTATTATTGGTGGTAAATTGTTCTCTATCCCTACTCCACAGACTAAGGTAGCTGGTGGTGTTATCCTTGCAGGTACTGCCTTGTCATCTATCCCTCCTATTATGGATGAGGTTATAGCAGAGCACGCTGAGATTCTTGGTATCTCTGTTGATGATATGACAAGAGAGCAAAGGTTTAATGCTTACTGGACTGCAGGTCAGAACTGGTTGTTTGAGAATCTAACACCTGCTCGTTGGGCTAAGGTATCTAGTAAAGGTACACCTATGCCTAAGAATGCTAGGGAGATGGAGAAGCATCTTAATAATACAGAGAAGGAAGGTATCCTTACTCAAATGAATAAGTTCGGTAAGGAAGTCGTGAAGTCTGGTGCTACCAGTGGTACTGAGGAAGTTATCCAGAAGGCTAATGTTGCACGTACATCTGCTAAGGGTATGGATGCATTTGATGCTGGTGAGTATATTACTGAAGGTGTTGTTGGTGGTGCTGTGGGTACTAGTGCTGGTACTATTCCTGGTACATCTGTTGCCCGTTCTCATAACAGAATAATTAACCAGGGTACCAAATATCTTGAGCAATTAAATCAACAGAATCTATTACAAGCAGGTGCTGATTATCATAAGCGTATTAATGCTGGTCCTAACGTACCTGACTTTGATGTTATCCCTAGGAAATATGATGTACCTACTTTAGAGAAGAATATCCTCCAGAATTTAGGTAGTCTTGCTTATGAGAAACTACTGGGCAGGTCTACTAATATCTTTGAGGATATGTTATCTAGGGCTGAGACAGGTAAGGATGCCAGCCCAATTCATAATGACCTCTTCGGTAAGTTTGGTGATGTAGAGACAGGCTCTGGTAAAGCACAAGAAGGCAGTTCATTCAATTCAGTCAAGCATACTAAGGCTGGGTTGTATCTTAATGACTTTGCTAAGATACAACAGAAGTGGTCTAAGATGTTCTTCCCTGGCTTTGGTGAGATGGGTAGTAAGATTAACCCTTTGATTGACAAATACATTAAAGCTAAGTTGGAAGGTAAATCAACAAGTGAGATAGATATCAAGTCTATCCTTAACTCAAAACAAGTTAAAGACTTAGATGCTGATGCTGTGAAGTTAAGAAAGATATACGACAGGGTACATAAAGATTTAGCTGCTATCCTAGGTAAGTCACACTTGAAGTTTGGTTTCACTAAGAATTACCTTACTCGTGGTATTGATGTTAAAGCTATTGAGGAAGACAAAGAAGGTTTCCTTAATGACCTTGTTAATAATGTTGGTGTACTGCCTAAAGGTAAGTCAGAAGAGACTGCCACTATGGAAGACAGGTACGCTGAAGCAGAAAGAATTTATAATGATATACTGAATGGTAAAGACCCAGCAGTAATGTCATCAGAACAAATCAGAAGGGCAAAGACCAGGAAGGGTGAGACTCGTAAAGGGTTTGAGAAACACAGAGACTTACGTTGGGATGCCTTAAATGATAAGTACCGTAAGACAAGTGCCTTTGAATCTATGCAGGATTATCTGTCCAGAGCTGCTATAAGGGCTGCATCTGCCGAAGTATTTGGTGCTAACAGAGCAGAGAAGCTAGCCGCTGCAATAGACAAGACCCTTAAGTCTGGTGTTATGACAGCAGATGAAGCACAAACTGTATGGGATATGTATGATGCTGAGCATAACATTTATAAGAGACCTAAGAATGAAAGGGAGAGAGCAGGACAGAAGACATCAAAAGGATTATCAGCTATAACTGCAGTCAGCTTACTAGGACTGGCTAGTATATCTTCGATTACAGAGCCTGCTTGGATATCAGGTAGGGTTGGACTGGCTAATATGTTAAAGGCCACTCCTAGCGTAGCTATGCACATCCTTAAGGGTATTATTCGTACACTCTACAGCCGTCAAGGTAAAGAAGCTAATGCTTCATTTGGTAGAGACTTACTGAATGTTATGGGTATGGCTATTAACCCTCAGGTTAATGAGAGAGTTGAGATGTTAATGACTGGTGATGTTACACCATCTATGACAGCCTGGTTTAGAAGCCCTGGTGGTTTGTTCTTAACACAGTACACAAACTTTGTACGAATATGGACAGCAGTGGCTGGTCTTAAGATGATTCAATCACAAGCTAATAAAGTAAACTCACTTAAAGGTGCCAAGCTCGCTGCACTTACGAGGGAGCTTAAAGAGAATGGTATGTCTATTGAAGACTTTAAACAGATGATACGTCTAGGTAAAGGTACAATAGATATTATGAATGATGAGTTCTTAAACTCACGCTTCATAAAATCTAATGGTACTAAAGTTTATGTGAGAGATTTACTGGTGCCTTGGTTACGTAAGATTACAACTGATGTAGCACTAGAGCCACACGTTGGTAATCGTCCTTTGTGGATGTCTAACCCTAACCTTCAGTTAATATCACAGCTTAAGTCATTCCCTATTCTGTTTGGTAATACTATTATGAAGAGAACTATGAGACAGATGAATCCTCATACCTGTACTCCTCAGATAGTAGGGGCTGTAGGAGCAATAGGTTCAGCAGCTACCGCTCTTGCATTGGCTTCTCTGGCTATTGCACTTAAGGATGCTATTAGAGGCAATGAAGAAGAGATGGATTGGTATGAGCCTATTGGTGGTATAGGTATCCCATATGCAGGTACAAAATCATTACAACAGTTAGTTACCCCAGCTGGTGCTACTATTGTTGATGATTGGTTAAGCACACCTTTCCAAGATGAAGGCTCAACAGCTGAGGACATATTAGAGTTATTAACTAAAGCTACTCTTGGTACAATATTTGCGGAGCAATTAGATGAGTAAATGTTTAAAGGGTATTCCTTTTTATAATGATAAGGTCAAGGACCCAGGTCAACAGTTTATTATTAACAAGGTTCTTGATGAGGATGAGAAGATAGGTAAAGCTAAGCCAAAGAGTGAGCCTGAGGCAAAAGGCTTTGGAGAAGTCGCTGATGCTAGGGCACTAAACAGGGAGGAAGCCCGTGATTCACTGATGTTTTATCCTAATAGAAGGACGAGGTATCACACCCCAGCTTCTAAGATAACAGTTGAGGCATCTAAGAAAGTGGGTGGTTTTATAAATAAACTAAACAGCATACTTAGATTTAATATTAAAGGTGGAAAGTATAAGTATCAAGAAGACACTAAGTTCTACCCACCTAAAGCTACCAACGAAGAGTTTGATGAAGCAGAAAGCTACAGAGAGAAGCTGTGGGGTTCTTTTGATAGTGACCTAAATATTGATACACTTAATGAGAAGGTGTTTCCTGTTATTCTGTCTTGGGTTAATATTGTAAACAACATATCAAGTAGGTTAAAGATACCTGCTATACGTACAGTGAGAAATACTACTGCTGATTCACAGAGAGAAGCTCCTAGTTTGGCTGCCTCTATGGGTGATGGTACTATGAGTATATCCAGCCTGCACTTTAATAAACTATTTGAAGCAGGTAATGAATTAACAGAGGCACAGCTTAAACGTCTTGACCGAATAGAGGCACGTATTAAAGAGTTATCCAATGAGTCTGCACAAATTGATAGCACTGGTGGGTACTCCTTTGCCCATTACATTGAGATGTCAGAGCTAAGAGATGAGCACAGTAAGATAGCTGTCTTCAAGAAGTTTGACACTATCTCAACGGTAACTGCTTATAAGAGGCTAAGAACACAGCCTAATGGTGTTGCAGACTTCTATGACACAGCTGAGCAAAGAGTTAAGGCTATTATGTACCACGAGTTTGGTCATCACATACACCAGCAATATGGTGTAACCAATAAAAAGAAATTAATTAGCCCAGATATTGAACAGTTACTTTTATGGTGGAGGACACGCTTTGATGTAAGACACTTGACTAAATACTCAGAAGTCCACAGGGGCAGGTCTGTCCTTACTGAATGGTTTGCAGAGAACCACGCTTACTGGTCGATGGATAAGTATGAAGGGATTGCTCCACTAGGTAAGTCAGAGAAGGTGCTTGACCCTTTCTTCATATTCCTTATGGGTATGATGGAGAAGGGTATAGGCACACAGCCATATGGTAGCAGGGAGTTAAATAAGAATGGACTTAGACAACAGTATGTACACGAACAAATTATGCAGGCTGTTGATGAATATATTGAAGGGATAACTTATGAATAGTGAAGAAATAATACAAGCAACTTTGGATGTACTAAATGATACTACTTTAGATACTAAAACAACAAGTAACCAGCTTATAAGACTACAAGCATTGGCTACTGTTGATAGTGCTGAGACCTACTGGGCTGTGACCTCTATGATGGAACCATTTATAATGGAACTTGATGAGAAGAATCATTAACATCTATATACCCTACCTTCTTCTTCTTCCAATGATTACCACCGAAGTCTGTCTTAGATGGTAGGTTCTTATTCTCCCAGTTAAAGTTGTAGCCCTGTTGACATAACTTACTTATGTTAAAGACATACACATCCTTAGGTGTAGACACACAATAAAGGAACTCCTTGTTTGTCTTGTCTGCCTCCTCCTTCACATATTCTAGCTTATCATACTCAATCATTTGGGTATTATAGTGTGTTCTTCTGCACTTAAGTTCAGCTAGGTATTTGTTTGAGTATGCATCCCATCTACAAAATTTATCCTCACCTGTGTCTTCCAGTTCTAAATTAAAATCTTTATTCAATAAATCAAACAGCTCTTGTTGGTTCATTTTATTTCCTCCACATCAAACTCAATATACCCTTCTTCTGCCCAATACTTCCTTGCCCTCACCATAACAATCTGATTATCGTTATCATAATATTTACCTTCTAATGAATCAAAGGCTGCTTTGATGTAGTTATCTATATCAGCATTATTATCACAGTATTTTTTATCGTATTCTTTTTTCTTTTTCTTTGACCAAGACTTCGCCATCTGAACGTGGAAATCTATACAAACAAACAGGTTGCCTGTGTGTATATCTGTATCGTGGTGCTGTAGTAATTGTTTAAAGTCATCCCTGAAAGCTTGATACTTCTTAGGGAAGAAGGTTGCCCATCTAGTTACTCTTGCTCTACTGGCTGGTACTGGTGCTATATTAAATCTAATCATTACTTAATTACTCCTTTCCCATCCCAACCCTTGGTGAATGTAGACTTAAATCTAGGTGCACTAATTTTAAATTTACCTTCACCACCACAAGCAGAACAATTAATAGGTTCTCTCCTGTCAGCCATACGTCTATGTGCATTAAAGACTAACTCACAGTCCACACATTTATATTCATAGAGCATCATCATCCTCCTTTTCCTCACCTAACCACCAAGAACTCTGCTTCATCTTACAACTCTGCTTCATCTTATGGTGTACTCCTCGCTCACCTGCTCCGTAGTCTACATAATGTAAACCATCTCCATCCCATTCTTCTCCATCATCTTCAGCTCTGTCTTTAAGTTTTTCAAAGTATCTATTCAGTACCACTTCTAAACCAATCGAACACAGTTCTTTAATAGTGTGGTCTGGTAATTCAATCTCATTCTTCATATACTGCTCCTATAGTATTTTATGTATCCTTAAACTTCAACTTTATTTTAAACTCTACCTTCTTCAGTATCCACCATACATAAAAAGAATTCCATTTAATCTGTATCTTACTGATAAACCTTGTCCATTTATTATTCATAAGTCATCCATATTAAAATCTTCATCTTTGCTTAAATCAATAGCAGCTACATAATTAACAGACTCAATCTCTTGAGGTGCTGCTTTAACATTTGTACTGTCTAAGTAGTTATCTACCCAAGGTAATGGGTTCTCACCTAGCGTTAAGCCCAACCTCTTAGGGTCAAGCCCTATGTTAGTTAATCTAACTGCGAAGATGTAATCCATATACTGCTTGAGTATGTCTTCATTCATACCTATCAGTGGCGAACCCTTAGAGAACAGGTATTCAATCCACTCCATCTCTTCCTTGTAACCAGTAGCATACATCTCATACACTTCATCTTCCAAGTCTTTAGCTACTTCAACGAATCCCTCAGACTCATCAGTGTTCAACATCTTGATAACTCTTTGAAATACATCTAGGTGTATCATCTCATCTCTAGCTATTAGTTTAAATACATTGCTACTACCTGCCATTAACTTCTCAGGTTGCTCAGAGAATGACCAGTTAGTTACGAAGGTACAGAAGAATCTAATACCCTCAAACATATTTAAAATTATTGCTGACTTATAGATAGCTTCTTTAACCATACGGTTATCAACTTCAGGGAAGGGCTTACTAGCATTAAGACAGTAGCAAGGGTGCCCCAACACAGTATTATTAGCATCCATCCTATCAAAAACAGAGGTAGCCCAATCAAAACCACTAAGGATACTTGTAGCCCTTTTTTGTACGTTTTCATCTTTTATTATTCCTTCTATAAACTCATCGACATTATTATATAAAGCTCTCACCATCTCAGTATAAGACTCAGAATGTAGTAGCTCATTATTTTGGTGGTTAGTAATATACAATTCCCATTCGGGATTATTACTTATGCCTCCATTACTAAAGAGCTGAAGAGGAGCACGCCCAGCACAACTGTCAAGAGCAATAGCGAACCTAAGACCTGACTCATATATGTGCTTACCTGCTTCATCCAACGATTCAAAGTCTTTCTTTTCTTTTGACAAATCAATTTCATTCTTGCTCCAATTACCAACAGCTCTCATCTCTTCAGCGAAGTCCAATATCCAAGGGTACTTAGGGTCGTGATAAGTCTGAATGTTTCTATTACAACTATCTTCACCTAAGAACAATTGAGTGTTCTTGCTTACTACTGTCTCACCAAGTGAGAATATTTTACTACTCATATTGCACACGCTCCTGATTCACATCCCATTACAATATCCTCACTCCTATTCTCTCTGTCCTTACTACGGATGTAGTATAAAGACTTCAAGCCATACTTATAAGCAGTCAGTATATCTCTCTTAACTCTATTACTATCTAGTATCTTACCTTCAATCTTAGTTAGGTCATACCACTGGTTGACACTCATACCTTGGTCTATAAATTTCTGTAGTACAGCCATCAACTTAATGTACTCAGCACTACTATTGTTAGGCATATCCCAAGCCTTCATATAGTAAGGTGCTTTATCTACATCAGGTACTATAGACTTAACTGTATATGCTGCACTCTCATATGTATCTGTTAGAGATTGTATAGGGTCAATACCTTGTGTACTATTACTGACTAAAGAACTACTAGCAGTAGGAGGTATAGCAGACAAGGCTGTGTTTCTCATTCCCCAAATCTGTACTTGTTGTCTCAACCATTCCCAATCACAGTGTAAATTATTATCGACAATACTATCTACATT
>Ga0208793_1001159_pt1 | contig 15651 bp, 17 predicted proteins | sample 17_taG_FD_184092 | JGI IMG/M metagenome (GOLD analysis project Ga0208793, IMG submission 184092) | Marine viral communities from the Subarctic Pacific Ocean - 17_ETSP_OMZ_AT15314 metaG (SPAdes) (version 2) | ecosystem: Environmental > Aquatic > Marine > Oceanic | place: Pacific Ocean | collected...
TTGACAGATCTGTGTACGCTAGAAAATATGCTAACCAAGTTCAAAAGGCTGGTATGGGCGCTGTTGCTCCACTAATCTTTGGTGAATATTGGGGTATTAAGAAAACTATTGGTAATAAACTAAAACCAGAATTTAAAGAGCTACAACAAGTATATAAAAGAGAAATGGCTGAGTCAGTTTTAACTGAGTCAGATGCAACTCCTACAATGTTATTAGCTCAAGAGATTGAAGGTGCTGAATACCACATGGCTTTCTCAGACGGTGGTATTGGTGTAGACGCTAGATCGACTAAGAAGACTTGGGAAGATGGAGTACCAGTACTTAAATATATTGCAAGAGCACCTAAGAAATCTGTAGAATTACCAAAGGGTAAATTTGAAGTAGTTATCGATGATAAATACGGATGGTACTATTGGGAGAACAAGGGTATCTGGTATGGAATGGAACAAGATGGAGAAACACCTCCATTTGAGTATTAAAAAAAGAACCACTATTATGAATTGCGAATGTCAAGTATGTAAGTGTGGAACCTCATGTAATTGCTCTTGTTGCAATTGCTAAGCAGGCACACATTTTAATAAACTTTTTAAAGAGTCTATGTATAACAATAGTAACATAGACTCTTTTTTATATGCCAAGAATTCCGGTTGATTTAATTTATATGCAGATGGCTTATCAGATAGCCAAGCTATCCTATGCTAAACGTAGACGCGTTGGTTGTATTATCGTGAAAGATACACAGGTAATATCAACTGGATATAACGGTACGCCACATGGCTTTGAAAACGACTGTGAAGAGATACAAGTCAGAGATATAGATAATGAAAATCATAAGAAAGTCTTAGAAGAAAAAGGCTATGATTGCGATGATGCCTGTTGTTCTAAAGAGGTAACCAAAAGAGAAGTTCTACATGCAGAGTCTAATGCCTTAGCAAAGGTAAGTAAATCTACATTAAGCGCAGAAGGTGCAGATATGTATATCACTACATGTCCATGTTTTGATTGCGCAAAATTAATTATTCAATCAGGTATTAAAAGAGTATTCTACTCAGAGGATTATAGAGATATGTCTGGGATAGGACTATTAGAAAAAGCAGGTATTGAAGTAAAAGAAGTTATATGTTGGAACGCGGAGTAACCGAAATCATAAATGAGGCACTGGTCACAAATGTATTTGGCAAAGACTTTAAATTTAGAGAGGGCCAAAGAGAGGTTATTGAAGCTATTTGTAATCACTATCTTGAAGATCCAGAAGGGACAATTATCTTAGATGCCCCAACTGGAAGTGGTAAATCACTAATTGCTATGTGGTCCGCGCACATCTTAAAAGAACTCGGTAACCGAGGCTATCTCGTCACATCCGATCTAATGCTACAAGACCAGTATGAAGAAGACTTTAAAAACTTTAAACTGGATTGGCCCAGTGTAAGAGGAGTAGACAATTATGAATGTGATGTAAATGGCCTGCCGTTCTCTCTGGCTGATTGTAAGATGAAAGGTATTGGGTATGAAGCTGCAGAGAAACTTTCATGCTGGAACACTTGTGGGTATCTTCAAGCTAGACGGCGCGCGAAGGAGCTACCTGTAGCTCTCTTCAACTATTCATATTATCTAATACAAAGGAATTATGTAGAAGACAAGATGTTAGAACAGGATAGAGAGGTACCCTTTCCACAGAGAGACTTTGTATTCTTTGATGAAGCACATAAGGTAGATAATATAGTACAATCACACTTTAGTCCTAGAATAGACAGAACCACTACTAAGATATTTAAAGAAGTTAATAGGTTTATACAGAAGCAAGCAATTGGAGCTGCCTGGGTAACCGAGAACAGAATAGCAGATCTTGTCGACCGCTTAATGCGGGAAGACAACCACCAGGAGCTTATGAGGCACATCGGAGAGTTCAGAGGTATTGCCGTGGTTTATCGCAAGGTCAGATCGGCGGCCCTAAAACAAAGTAAGTCAAGATTTAAAGGGGGAGATGTCCCTAAAGAATGGCAGACTTTTTTTGGACGAATGGATAGACTTAAAGATATATGGTGTAAGTTTGATGACTATCATGATATAATTAAAGAGCTCGGCAATGATGCAATTGTTATTAATCGAAAAGAAACTGAAACTCAATTCTTATGTTTAGAAGAAGCAATAATGATTGATAAATTCTTACAAAAGAAAAGTGGCTTTAAAGTCTTTATGTCAGCAACATTAGGTGATATTAAATCATTTGCAAAACATACTTCAATGGGTAATGCGAGAGTTATTAGAATGAGTAATAATTTTGATTACAAAAAATCCCCCGTGGTTTTCATTAATAGGCACAAATTGTCTTTTAGAGAACGCGAACAAAATCTCCCTAAGGTCATAAAGGTTCTTGACAAGATCTTGGAGAAACACAAAGGACAAAGTGGAATTATTCACGCCGGCTCCTATCAGTTCATGAATGAAATAAATGCTCAGTCTAAACATAGTTTTAATTTCATAACCTATGATGTAGCCAAGGAGAGACAGAATGCAATTAGAAACTTTAACGAACAAGATGGTAAAATACTTGTAGGTCCTTCTCTGTTAGAAGGCTTAGACCTTAAAGATGACAAGTCTAGATTTCAGATCTTCTTTAAAGTACCATATCCATCATTGGGCGATCCACTTGTAAAAGCTAAGATGTCCGCATTTCCTGGATGGTATGATTGGAAAACAGGGATAGCAATACAACAGGGAGCTGGAAGATCTATTAGATCGAAAGACGACTGGGCAGTAACATATATTTTAGACGCGTGCTTTAGAAGCCTGATAAATAAACAGGGATTCTTCCCACCGTCATTTGAAGAAAGACTAAAAACAATATACTAAAATGAGAGACTTAATAATTTGCGATGACTTTTACAATAATATAGATGAAGTTAGAGCTTTTGCTTTAGAGCAAGATTTTAATGTGGATGGTAATTATCCAGGCCATAGAACAAAATCATTTTTAAACCAAGGTATTGCCGATTGGATTGGTGAAGTAGTAGGAGGTGAGTTTGTTATGCCTGACGATCCGGATGATACTTATTGCGGAGCATATCAATATACAACTGCTAGAGATAGAACATGGATTCATGCAGATGGTTGGAATGATTGGGCAGGAGTAGTTTACTTAACCCCAGACGCACCTGTATCTGGTGGTACAGGTATTTATAGACATAAACCTACTGGTGCATATAAGACGCCTAGATTATCAGATGGTAGTATAAATAATACATTGATGGAATTAATTAACAATGATGGTCAAGATTATACTAAATGGGAATTGGTTGATGTAGTAGGTAATAAGTATAATAGAGCTGTTTTCTATAAAGGAGACTTATTCCATGCATCATTAGACTACTTTGGTAGAGACCTACAAGACGGTAGATTATTTCAAACATTTTTCTTTAACACAAAATAATAAATTATGGGATTTAACAAACTACACCTTCCAGATCTAGAATACTTAAAACAAAGCTTAAGAGAAAAGGGCAATGAAGAATTTACAGAATTCTGGAAATCAAGATATTTTAAAGCCGATGCAATCATGGGCCCATGTGATTCTATGGACTTTATTAAACAATTTTTAAATCGTGAGTATAATTATAGAACAACTGGTCAAATCGAGCTTGACTTTGATGAAATCGGTTATTAAAAATAAAGATATGTCAACTGAAACTAAAGAACAAACAAAACCTAAAATGTACGTTTGGGCTAGAACTGAACGTGCTGGAGATATAGTAACTGTAGAAGGTACCGATGGTCAGTATACTACATTTACAGATGGTACAAAATGTGCAACTGCTTTAATCGGTGAAATGTTAATGGAGGCGAGAGATGAAGTAAATGCTAATAACATAGCAAAAGACTTTAACGCATCAGTTGTAGAACCACAGAGAGATCCAGAACCTGTAGCAGAAACTAAAGCTACTCAACCTACTGGAGAAGTAAATGTAATGTTAGAGATGTTAAGAAAGATCAGTGCTAAGAATACTATTTCTATGCCACTCGAACTTAATGTACCATCAAAAGAAGTCTATGACCTATTCAGGGACCAGATGGATATTACTAAAGAAGAATTAAACAATCAAATTTTAGACCTTGTACTGAGTCAGATAGATAATTTACAAGAACAATTAAAACCACAAGCACAAGAATTTATTAATAAGTATTACTATGGCAAAAACACAAGAAGAGTCAGTACAACTGACGAAGGAGCAACAAGAAGCAATAGATCAAGCAGTAACTCAGCCCCAGACATCACCTACTAGTTACAATAGACGTCAAAGACGTCACATGATGAGACAACAGGGTATACTTAAATATCTAAGTAAATTAGATTTCTTAGGTGAGGTTAGGTCTAACTTCCGTACTCAAAATATGGAGAATGGTAGAAAACTACATCAGCAAAATATAGATGCTAATGATAAAGCTAACCACTCTATGTTAGAAGCTAAATTAGAGTCTATGAAAGAAACTTGGAAATCTGTAGGCTACAATAAGAGCGAGATAAATAAATTAGAAGAGGCTTGGTCTTTATCTACTATTAAAGATAAAGAAACTCGTAAAGAGGATAAGAAGACAATTAAGAAATTACAGAGAGAAGTGCAAGAGTCATTTCAATCTAGAAAAAAGTAACGGTATAAGATGATTACTATCCAAATAGAACCCGCTGATAACGGGGTAGTCAAATTTTTGATTGATGATAACGTAAACGGTGGAGGTGAAGAATACACTTCTAGAGTTGTCTATGATTTTGATGGCTACTTAGGTAGGCAACAACAAGTTAAATTTTTAAATGACTTGATATTAGATCTAGGCCTAAGTACGGGTAGTGATATTGACCGTGACAAATTGGAGATTAAATTAGATTGGGGAGGTACATACAAACCATCTGAGACAGAAATTAAACAAAGAGTAACGCAACTCCAAAAAGAAATAAAAAAGCTTACTCGCATGATAGAGAAATGAAACTACACGTAGAAGGTGTATGGTGCAAAACTAGAACTGAGTTTGAGAGATTAGCTAAGTCTGGTGAGTATGATTTAACGGTCTCATATTTTGATATATTCAATAGACTAATTAAATCAGATCCTTATAGCAAGGAACCATCAGATATTATTGTATCTCTCTATATTAGAAAGTTAATACAAAGACTACTTAGTGATACTCTAGAAAAAGAAAAAGAAGGAGCTAAGATTTTATATATGTTTAAGACCCTAGACACTGGTTCGGTTTTAGGATTTAAAGATTTTGTAAACGACCTAATCGAAGGACCTTTTGATTTGGATCTTATTATCATTAACAGATGCGACTATCCTAAAAAAGGAGTGTTGAGTAAATTTGATAACGTAAGATTCATTGACCATGATTAAGCATAAGATATTTACCAAAGGTGAATTAATTCAAGCTCTAATCTCTACTACACAAGCACCTAATGTACTGATTCCTGTAAGGGCAATGATACACGACGTTAAATTCGACGATGTCAACCCGCAATATCAAATTAAGATTAGAAAGTTTTATGACCCAATTAATTTTCTAAAGAGAAACTTATTTGGTGGTCGATTCATTAGAAACTTTGAGGGCAAAGATACTAGGATTAACCTAAAGAGACAGGAATATAATACTGTTAAAGAACTAGAAGATAGAGTCTTTAATGGTGATAAATGGCAACAGTATCTAATTGTTGTAGATTCAGTGTTCTGTGTAAAGACAAAAGCTGAACAAGACAAACTCTTTAACAAGATACAAGATTTTCAGGTAGAGACTAATATCAGAGATCTATTTAATCTATCAAATCGAACTACATATACTGGTAATTACAGCTTTCATACAAAAGGTGAGTTCGTTAAAGCACTTCAAAAGTTTTTAGGGGATAAATATCCTAAAGATGCTGATTGGTCAGATTCTGTACTATATAGACCTAATCACGATGAAATGGACCGCGGAGAGTGGGTCTAAACATATTACTCTAATATATTGCACAGATATATATAAAAAACAATAGGACTTTTAATGGCTGCTAAATACACACTTGATTCAATTCTTCCTGGACCTCCAGCTAAATTCTCTTATACCGAGATTGCAACTGGTGAAAGGATCGTTAGAAACGGTCCGTTTCCAGATGATGAGGTGGTAGGTAATGAACCTCAAGATGGAGGCGATGAAGCTATTACTTCTGGGCATACAACTTTTGTTGAAAGCCCGGAGGGAGCAGAGCAATCCAGCTTTTATGGAACGAATGCTATAGGTTCTAGAACTTTTAAGACTAAAGACCCAGATAAAGATATTAATATGGGTGATGGTGTTAGGTCTTTATATAACAAATGGTCTCTTCATAATTATATGAATAGAGCAGGTGGTGCGGCAGGTGAAAAGAATGCATATCTAAACTATAACAAAACTGTTATGGATGGTAATGATGATAATATTCTTAATCCTACTGCTAGAAGAATTGTAAACTATTCACAAGATCAGGGTGGTATCGGTTACTCGTACAAGTTTTCTGATTTTGCGTCAACCGAACATTATGGTCAAATTTCAAATGAGTATTTAATTACTCTAAGACGTTTTGCATATCCAACAGGAGATGATATTATGAATGTAATGGGACTTGATTCAAAGGGTAATCCTATAGATATGTCTCAGCCTGATTTAGCCAGAGCCTTAACATGGATGTCACCTGCTTTAGGTAACGATATGAAAGAGGTATTAAAGTTTGGTACTTCATTCCCATGGAAAGATGTTGAGTCTCAAATTCAAGAAGTACAGGGTAATGCACAGAAAAGAGGTAAGCTCGGTGCGATGATGGATTCATCTTCATTAGGTCGTGCTGTTGAAGCAGGTCTTAATGGTAAGTCTGCTGCAGAAGCTGAGACAATTAGAGATAAGGGAGCTGGTTTTGACCCAATGAAAGAAACTTACCCTAATAAAGTATTTGGACCTTTAAATGTAATTAAGAAAGTTTTAGCTAGAGAGCAAGGCTTAGAATTCGATAGTGAATTTGCTTTAACTTTCCACTATGATATTAAAGGTTTACCTGGTACTTCGCCTAAGGTTGCGTTTATGGACCAACTGTCGAATATCTTAGCACTAACATATAACAATGCTCCTTTCTGGGGTGGTGCGGTTAGATATACTGGAAGTGGTTCTGTAGGTAAACCATTCGGTGACTATAGTAAATTAAAGAATGGAGACTATGCAGGTTTCTTAGGCTCTTTAACTACACAATTAAAATCCTCAATGGGTGCGGCATTCAGTGATATAGGTAAAGCTGCAGATGGACTATTGAGTGGTAAGGGTATAAATGCATTAGGTGACTCTAAGATTTTAGATAATATTGTTGGTGGTGGTTTAATGAAATTAATGAATGGACCTCAAGGTGGTACAGTAATTAATGCGTTCTTAACTGGAGACCCGACAGGACAATGGCACATGACAGTAGGTAATCCTATGAACCCGATGATGGTTTGTGGTAACTTGGCTTTACAATCTTCTTCAGTAGAATTTGAAGGCCCTTTAAGTTATGAAGGTTTTCCTAGTAAAATAAAATTAACAGTAAACTTAAAACCAGCACGACCTAGAGATAAAGGTGAAATTGAAAGTATGTTTAATGCTGGTAGAGGTAGAATGTATTTACAACCAGAAGTTGAAGGATCAGTTAGTCTTGATGATGTAGTTGATGTATCATCTTATGGTAATAAAGATAGAGGCAAATTTACTAAAGGCTTCTCAGAAAAATTATCAAACTTTGGTCACGGATAATAGATGGATTTAAGAACATTATTAAATAAAACTTTGAGTGGTGCTAAATATATTTTAGCACAACCTACTATGATGTTTAGGAATAAACAAAATGTTCCTATCATTGCTACTCATATCGTAAAAGAAGATGAGATAGGTAGACCAGACTTAATTGCACTGGAACACTATAACGATGATAGTAAAACAGATATTATTCTTAAATGGAATGGTATATCAGATCCATTCTCTTTACAACCAGGTGAAGAGTTAGAAATACCAGTAGATACAGTACCATTCTATAGACTGGATAGACCAAGACAGTTTGAGGACAATAAGATTAAGAACGAATTTGTACAGGGTAAAAAGTTAAGTCAGAAAGACAAGAACAGAATAGAGGCCCTAAAAAAGAAATATAATAAGGAAGTGCTACTACCACCTAATGTAATTCCTGTCGGTAAGAAGAACTATAAGTTTACTGCAGATGGAAATGTTATATTAGGAGCGCAGGCCCAGAACGATGAGGTAACTGAATCAATAATTTCAGATCTTTCAAATCAACTAATACAAGATAGGATAGATCAATTAGGAGGTCAGATTGAAGATTTAAAAGATGCACTAGGCAGTGGATCTGGATCTGGTACTGGAGTAGGTGGAGCAGGTTTGACTGAAAGTCAATTAGATAAAAATTTACAAAACCAAGCTGGTAAAGGTGGTTTGCCATCTACTGGAGCTGGTGTCGGAGCTGGAACTGCAGATGAAACTGGCGGAGCAGCAGGAGATGGTACTGCACCAGAGTCTACTGGTGGTGCTAATGACATCGCAAACGACGGCGCACCTTGTAACTAAACTTTAGAATATGGAGTTAGATAATCATTTATTAGCGGTTGTAGAACCGGCTATCCTACCTACAGAAATTAAGATTGATAATCTCGGTGAAGACGGAGGTGGTAATAAGCAGACTAAAGCAATAGGTACTTTAAAACCTTTTATCTTAGTTAACTCTTACCAATTTGGACCTGGTGATATTCAATCTTTTAGATTAGATTGTAGTGGTATTACACCAAAATGTTCAGTGACTGTAATGGATAATAAGAATGCATTTCAGGTAGAGTCATATCCACGCGATGGGGATTTCTTTACTATTCTGCTTAATTCAAAACACCAAGAAACATTTAAGTCTATTCACATGGATTTTGATATTGTTGAGATAGAAACTTCTCCGGAGGTTGAGGGTGGTAATCCTACAATCACAATGGAAGGTATTGCAAAGATACCTAGATTATTTGCTGAAGATTGTCAGAACTTAGATGCTGATAATTCATTAAATCATTTAGAGTTAGTGGCAAGAGATTTAGAACTAGGCCTAGCAACTAATGTTGAGGCACCAGATGATAATCAACCAAGATTACAGGCTTATATTACTTATGCAGATTTCATAAAAGAAATTGTAGAAGATTCTTATATCTCGGATGATGCTTTTACAAAATACTATATAGACCAATATTACTATTTGACCTATGTGAATATTAATAAAATATTTAATGCACCAAATCCAAAACTAGACGAGGTGATGACAGTTCTTGCATCCTTTGCGGCTTCAATGTCAGAAGGAGCAGAACAAGAAGAGGGTGGTGAAAATAAAGGTGACCAAGTTGAAGTACCTTTAATGTTAACCAACCATAAAGATACAAATGGTATGTCCTGTTATGTTGATAAGTATGAATTGATAAACAACTCATCTAAGGTTAGCCTCGCAGCTGGATATGCTAGAAACATCCAGGTGTATGACAATAATTCTGATAAAGGTGAAAGACTACAAGAGTTTAAAGTAGAAGCTCTAGTAACTGAAGACCTACCAGATATTGAAGCGCCACTAAAAGGTAATGAGAAAGATAATCGTTATGAGACTCAAGTAAAACATAAATACATGGGTAGACAAAATGCTGGTGAGGATGGCCTAGGTAATACTCACCCTAATGCAGCTTTTTCTAAATTACATAATATGCAGAATAAAATGGAGATTGAGAAGATGAAGGTTAAAATGATTTTGTCTTCATTTAATCCTTCGATCTATAAGTTTCAAAAGATTCCAGTAATAATGTATCACTATGATGGTCAAAGAGCTGAAGCATCAAAGCAGGGTGATTACAAAAGAGAAGAAGCTGGGTTTTCAGATCAACCATTTAGTGCTGGAAAGGCAGAAGATGCAAACGATGCACAACAAGTAATGGATAGATTCCTAAGCGGTCATTATATTATAGAGAATATTGATTATGTTATTGATGAACCAGATGGTGGTCTAAAACAAGTGGTTACTTTAATTAGAAGAGAGTGGCCTACAAGAATTAAGAATTTAGAGGAATAAAAAAGAGAGATAGATAATACATGGCAGACTTTAAAAGACAACAGGATTTTAGAAAAGGATCGTTGCTTCGTAAGATAAACGAAGATCCAACGTATCTTAGCTTCTTTCTAGTATTTGATACTCAGAGTAGAGAAGAGTCTCCCCTGTTTGCAGGTCCAGCAATGGAATACCTAACTCAAGTCTTAAACCAAGACTATGCTGCTAAATATTCAGTAGCATTAGAAAACTTTCAAAAAGTATTATTAAAGATTAATAAAGAGTTACCTTGGTTTTGGCAAACTATTTCAGGTGTTGATGCTGCAATGACATATAACAATCTTGCAGACCCTTGGTGGGGAGCTGAAACACCTAAACTAGAAATAGAGTGTTTAGAGGAGAATGTTGAATTAACAGCAATTGGTCTAATGGATTTATACAAGAGAGCTTGTTATGATTTTACTAGATGGGTAGAAGTTATTCCACCAAACTTAAGACACTTTCAAATGCAAGTATGGGTTAGCGAAGTTAGAAGATTTCAACAAGATACCGGTGCTAAAGACTTAGGCTTCTTTGATAATCCAGATAATTCTGGTAATGGCGGTAATGTAACTAAAATAAATCAAGAATTTAGTTTAGAAGCAAAGCCATTTATTCAACTTAACTTTTCACATTGTGAGTTTGATATAGATAGTATTGCTCCAATGTTTGCAGACCTAGGTAAAAACCCTGAATTAAAGAAACCTAAAATTGGAATTAAGTGGGGTTCAGTTCGACAAATTAATCAGAAGTTAGGAGCTAATCTAGTTACAGAGGTAGATGATAGCCCATTAACTCAAGCAGCTCAGGGTGACTATAACCCATTCGATCCTACAGCGGATAGAAGAACTGTTGATGATACAGCAAGAGGTGGATTTGCATTACCTGGAGATCCTACTTTTAAATCTGTACTAAAAGATAATACATTAGGTAAGATTGGAGATGCTGTCGATGATGCTATTAGTGGTATTACTGGTAGAATTGATTCTGCTAAAAACTCATTAACATTACAAAACAATTCCGATATTGGTAATGTACATGGTAAAACTACAGGCCTAGCTTCAACTCTAATTGATAGAGCTACTGAGTCTGTTTTAAGTAAATTATTATTAGGTAATGTACACGGTATATCTGGAGGTTCATTACTAGATGCCGTTCAAGCAGGTTCAATAAACGCAATTGCAAATCAATTAGGCGGTTTATTTGGTGGTGCTAATAATTCCGGAGGTTCCGGCGGTATAAATGAAAAAATTCATCCAGCGGGAGTTGATTCATCACCAGATGGATTCTTAAACTACAGAATACATGAGTCTGGCGTGGACTCTACTCCAGATGGTAACTTAAACGAAAACGTACATGAATAACAGTGAATTATTTAGAGACAATTTACGTGATGCTCATTGGTTAGGAGAGGTAGTTGATATTGAAGACCCTCTTCTTCAAGGTAGGGCAAGAGTAAAAGTATACGGTAAATTTGATAAGCTTCCAAATGAAGCTATTCCATGGGCAACTCCACAAAACAGAGAAGCACCTGGTATGCATATTGTACCTAGGGTAGGAGATATTGTTGCAGTAAGATTTGACAACGGAAATATCTACCATCCAGAATACTGGTTCCAAGTAGACCAGAACGAAGAATTAAAAGCAGATATTTTAGAAGCATCTGGAGAACCACACAATGTGATTAGTTTGGTTTACGATGCAGAACGTAATGTAAGAATATATCATTCTCCAGAAGATGGTCTAGTAATTACCAGAGGTGAAGGTGCAAAGGAAAGACCTATGATGCAAATCGACGAAGAAGGTTTTATTAAGATCTCAACAGATGCTAAAATCTTTATGGACTGTGGAGATATATTCATATCTAACGAGGGCGAACCTGGTGCAGATGAAACTGAACCCGCAGTAAGAGGTCAATCTCTACAAGATTGGCTACAGGCTTGGTTAGATGATTACAATGCACATATACATCCAACTGGTGTTGGACCATCAGGTCCACCAATGCCACCTACTCCTGCAACAGTAGCAAAATTATCCGGTACTCATATTAACTATCAACAAAGAAATAAGTAATTATGCCAGCGAATTGGGGAACATTTATTCCTGACTTAACCAGTACATTACTTAGTCAGAAGTTTACAAAACCTGGAGGTGCAGAGATTTCCTACAAAACACCCGAGATCGGTGCGACTAAAGTTTTAGGTAAAGACTTTAAGCTAGATGAAGATGGTAACCCAGTTCCTTTTGCTCCAATAAGTATTATAGGTGGTGGTAAAACTCCTTTAGGTAATCCTGCAAATGCAGTCTTAGCGACTAACCCTGCAACGATGGTTAATGCTAATGATAAAAATCCTCTATCTGGTAGATATGATTTTGGTAAACAGGTTGCTCAACATTATTTAGATGCAGTTAAAGGTTTAGCACAAACTCATGTTGGTGAAACTCATACTAATAATCCAGGTGCAGAAACCATATTAAAAGAAGGTTATGGTATTGCATTCGAAAGACTTTTAAGAGAAGGTGATATACCTCTACAAGACCAATACGATGAAGATGGTAATCTAATTGAGATGGGTAAGGAGTCACATCCTGCCTATGCTGATTTCTGTCCGGAAGTTGAAGAACCTGATGCAGAAACTATAGCTGCACTAGAAGTAGAGAATAATAAAGCATTTAATGCCTTTGCGTCAGGTGAGAATATACAGAACTATAATCTGTTTAAATTTAAGTTCTATCAATTCCCATGTTTAAGCGGAGCTGAGAGCCAAGAAGAATTAGAGGTAATATTTGCTAATAGAATTCTAATGGGTTATGAGTTTATGACGAATGCAAGTGCAAGATGGGAATATTTTGTATGGGCATGTCACTTAGGTAAAGAGAACTACACTAACTCTAGTTATGAAAATATTAGTAGTAATTGTAGAAATGATATTGCAGACGCAGGTTATGACTATAAGTTATTAGCTGATAATGTATCTAAAATGGTTAAGGACGGAATCTTAGCTGCACATCCAAAAAATGAAAACAATGTATTCTTTGGACTAGGTCAGAATTCTGAATTAAAACAAAGAATTACACGCGAGGCTACAAAAGATATTGAGTTTCCAAAGTTACTTGATGAAGATGAAGTAGATGTTACTCCAGCAGTATGTCCTATAAATCCCTATAAAATTCAGGTTGCACGTGACTTTGAAGGAGATACTTCTTTAAAACCTAAAATCTTAACCATGAATGTAGTTGCAACATTTACATTCTATCCTGGTCTAAGAACTAACATAAGTTCTGTAAGTAATGGTATCTATGTTATTAACAATGAGAAGGCTCTATTTGCAAAAGAACGTATTAAATATCCTAAACCCCATAATTGGGTAAAACAAAAGTATAGAGATGCTGAATGGAAAAACAAATGGAGAAATTGCCCACCTCAAGGTAAGTTAGATGCAGCCGCTAGAGCTACCGACGATCTTAAGTTTATGGGTAAGTCAAAACCTGGTTATGCATTCCTAGCCCTAGGTTGGAATGGAGATAATTGGAGTGGAGGCGAAGCAGGTACTCAATATAAATTTGAATATCATAGAGTTTTATGTGCACTTAAAGCTGCTGAAAACTGTGAAGAGCCAATGACTGAAGTTCCACATCCATGGGACCCAAGCGGTACAACTCCAGGTGGTAAGTCTTATTCTGGCGATCCATATATGATGATGGCTAGAGTGACAATTGCATATTGGTATGCTTGTATTGTCAAGCCATTTACGCCAACTCCATCTGCACCGCCCGCATTGATTCCAGCGCCTCTAACAGGAATTTACATTCCAATCTATTATGGAAGTGCAAATCGTCTAGCAAATAATCTGAGAAGAGCTTGGAATACAGGTAAGTCTTTTGCTACACCTGGAACTCAACAACCAGCTTCTCAAGCTACAGCAACAGCAGTTGCAGGAGCATACGCGTTACATTTATTAGAGTTTAAACTACTTTACCTCGGGGGTATTCCAACTCCTGCTGGGCCAGTTCCTATGGTAGGTTTTGTACCAATTGTATTTTAATGAAGCTACCTAAGATTATACATCAAATATGGATAGGCCCAGACCCCATTCCGGAAGACTGTAAAGCGATGGCATATAAGATGCAGGAAATGCATCCGGATTGGGAGTATAAACTATGGGATAATGAAGCGGTGTTTGAAGGGCAGTTTAAAGATGACCCCTATTTAAAAGATTGGAAAGATAAAATTAGTTCTGACTATTTACTGCAACCTGCTTTTATTTCAGATAGAGTTAGGCTTTTAATTCTAAAGGCAATAGGTGGTATTTATGTAGATATGGATGCTCTTGCTATAAAACCGTTCGATACTTTATTAGATAAACTAAATGATAATATTACATTTTTTGCAGGCGCGTCACATGGGCCATCAAATGAATATGGTATTATTGAGCCAATAATAGATGTTACAGTTTTAGGTGCTGTTCCAAATTGTAGAGTTATTAATAAGTTACTAAGTAGTAACGATTTCCCTATGAGTGGCCTACATATCTCTAGAGATCTATTCAAATATTTAGATTTTGATATGGCTATCTTCGGTAAAGATTATTTTTATAGCGATAAAGATATAACCGAGAATACAATTATTATACATGAACCTATTAGGCTTTTAAGCTGGGCTCATTCTGGTATAAAACCTTGGTGGATGGAAGAAGATTAACCCCAGTCCTTTTCGAAAGTATACCAATGGTCTGCAGACGCACAGTCGCGAAGAGCATCAAGAACCATATAAACCTTTTCGTCAATAGTTAGGTTGTCTAGGATGGCTCCTACGTGCATCTCAATTAGCAAATCGTCGTTAAGGTAAGAGGACACTTGTCTTGCAATTCCAGTAACTAATCGGTAAGTATTATCTTCTACGCTGTTGTATCTACGACCCGAATGATATTCAGTGTAAGTATCTACTTCAGATGCATGTTTAATCATTTTATCCCAGAGTTTATCGCCGAGTAAGTCTCGAACCTCTTGACAAATAGATTGGATTTGATCTTTGTGTTTTAGAACGGCTTGGTAGCCCGAGCCACCAACACCGTTACATTTGATTTTTTTATAGTTAAATTGTTCCATTATGCTTCTACTAAAGTTATATTTTTAAAAGAGTCTTCTAATTTGTAAGCGTTATCGGCCCAGGTCTTAGAGCCAATAGCCGACCAGTGACCATGATCCGCCATCTTTGGGAATGAGCTATGGATGGTACCTATAGTTATGTTCTCCAAGATACAGTTTGCCACTGTGGCGAACTTATTGCCTTTAAGTGCCAAGGCAGTTAAATAAGTGTCTGACCCTGGGTGGGTAGACTTAAGTTCGATCGTCTGCAAGGCATTCTTCTTATACCTATTAACTAGGGCTGCAAGCGTGGATTTACCTTCAGTGATAGTCATCCATCCGGCTACACATTTCGTAACGACCCTGTAGTCGTATTCCACATCCCATTTAAAGCCATATTCGCTTGTATGGAATTTGTGCATCTTATT
>Ga0208793_1001160_pt1 | contig 15648 bp, 22 predicted proteins | sample 17_taG_FD_184092 | JGI IMG/M metagenome (GOLD analysis project Ga0208793, IMG submission 184092) | Marine viral communities from the Subarctic Pacific Ocean - 17_ETSP_OMZ_AT15314 metaG (SPAdes) (version 2) | ecosystem: Environmental > Aquatic > Marine > Oceanic | place: Pacific Ocean | collected...
TAGGTATAACCTATTCCAGCATAGTTTTTTCTAAATGCTTTTGATTGATCAGCCGCTGGCTCATTAGTAGCTGGATCATAATAAACGCCACCCTTTGTATTATAAGAGGTGCGCTTACAGACTTGCTCTCTGATGTTGCCATAGTGGATTTCCCAGTTTGTTGGTCCATCCGTTTCGTCTTTACCGACTATCACCTCGGTGACTTTGTTTTGCATATCTAAAAACGCATAGTGTGCCATTGTATATTTATTTTATTTATTAACTAAATGATATATTTCCTGTTCCTGCTGTGAATGTTGTTACTTTGTCGCTGCCATCTGTAGCGGTTGAGCCTGTTAAACCAGAGCCTATTGTGATTGTGAATGTATTTGGATAGCGAAGTATAACTATACCAGAGCCTCCATTACCTCCTGGATTTACATTTACATTATTACCACCACCCCCGCCACCAGTATTTGGTGTGCCGCTTGTAGCTGTTGTTCCTTGACCCCCACCATTTCCTCCGCCGCCAATGCCACCAGTTCCACCTGCCACACCATGTGCACTTGAGCCACCTCCGCCGCCGCCGCCGCCATAATAGTTTCCAGAGCCTCCAATAATGTTTACCTCTAAACCAGCACCTCCATTTCCAGAGGAAGTGTTCTGTCCACCACCTCCATTTTGTCCAACTTGATTTGCTCCACCTCCACCAGATGAAGTCAAAACACTTGGCGTAGTTGCGCCTCCATTATAGCCTTGAGTTACTGGTGATGTTACAGCTTGTCCAGGTGTGTCAGTCCATCTTGGACCTCCTCCAGATCCTCCATTTGCACCAGCTCCTGAAAGGCAAGATCCACCTCCTCCTCCAGTAGATGCTACAGTTGAAAAAGTAGAATCAACCCCACTATTACCTATTCCAGTTTGATAATTAGTACCAGTACCTCCAGCACCTACAGTAACAGTATAATTTGTAGCAGCTATTAAACTTAAAGCGGTTTCTGTGTGACCATTTAAAGATGATGAGTTCGTGTAAGATGTTCGTAAACCACCAGCACCTCCGCCTCCAGCTATATCTCCAGAACTCCCTCCACCACCAGCAACTACTAAATAATCAGCAGAAAATGAGCTTGGTGGCGGTACTAAAGCTGTTGCAGTTTCATTGTTAGCATTATAAGCTATCCATCCTTGAGTAGCATCTACATAAACCATAGATACCCCACCTCTTTCGTAATTTATTAATGCATCATCAGATACACCATTAATATTATCACTCGATGTTATTGTGATATTGTTAGTGTCAGCAGTACCAGCGTAATCTACAATAGTTAATTCATCTCCAGCAGTTGGACTACTTGGGAGTGTTACAGTTATTGAAGCGCTTGTGGTATTTACAAAGTACCCAGCTCCAGCAGTTGCTGTAAAATCAGCAGTTTTAACTGTAGACTCCCAGCTAATACCACCTCCACCGCCAGCAGTTATTTTAAAATGAACAAATTCAATATCTGTACCAGTTACTGGCGCATCTACAAAAGTCAAAGTAGATCCGCTTATAGAATAATTTGCAGCATCTTTAACCTGGTAAACACCATTTAAATATACCTGGACAGCATCATTATCACCTGGCGTGCTATCTAAAGCAAATCCTTTAGTAGAACTATCACCAGTGTGCTGAGTAGTTACTACATCTACAGAGCCACCTCCGCCTCCAGAGGCAGTTGATGCTATTGTAATTGTATCTGTAGAGGCATCAGTAGTCAAAGTGATATTTGATCCAGCAGCAAGCGTTAAAGTATCTGTAGCACTATCAGCTACTACATCATCCTCACCACTTATGGAAATGGTTTTAAAAGCATCAGAAACTGATCCAGATGCAGTTGATGCTATTGTAATAGTGTCGCCTACTGGCGTTAATGTAATATTTGTACCAGCTGCTAAAGTAATATCATCAGTTCCGCTGTCGCTATCTGTTAATCTGATTATAGCATTATCACCAGAATCAGCAGCACTAATACTGTAAGTAGTATCAGAAATCTCTGATAATTTAGCTAGCTTTATCCAGTTCCCAGCATGAGAATAGTAAGCGTATCCAGTAGCGTGTACATGAGCAAACATTCCATGATATGTAGTAGCCGAGGGTAAATCACTCTCAGCAGCGAAAACATTAGCAAAATATATCTGCCCAGTTACATCTAAAATGTCATTATTCTCATCTGTACCAATAAAGCCACTCGCTGCAATTTTTCCGCTAGTATTTGAAATTAGCATCTTTGAACTAGCCAAATCACTGCTCACTACTGTAGTAGCAGCTCCTGTGATTTCATCACCCTTATCATCTAACTGAGTTTGTATGCTAGAAGTCACTCCGCTTATATAGCCTAGCTCTGTATCGGTTACAGTGCTGGCAGCTACTTTACCACTAGAGTTAGACACTAACGCCTTAGAAGCTGTTAAATCTGTATCTGTTATGGTAGTGGCACCTCCTGTAATTGTATCCTCTTTAGAATCAATCTGAGTTTGTATGTCTGAGGTAACTCCAGAAATATATCCCAGCTCAGTATCAGTTACTGTACTAGCGGCTACTTTTCCACTTGCATTTGAAACAAGCGCTTTAGAGGCTGTTAAATCGGTGTCTGTTATAGTAGTAGCAGCTCCAGTTATTGTATCCTCTTTAGTGGCATCCTGGGTATCTACATAATCTTTAACAGCAGCTGAGGTTGGAATAGTAGTATCATTATCATTAGATGATATACCCTCAGATTCAGTTACTAAAGCAGCATCCGCTATTTTATCAATAGTTACTGCATCATCCGCTAAAACCTTTGTCGTTACCTTAGTTACTGCCATAATTGTAATTTATACAAAATTAATGTTTTTAATTGAATTTAAAATAGTCAATTCTATTTCCAGCGACCATATCAGATCCGTTATGATGCACAGCATTTGCTCCCTTACTTCCATAAAATGGACCAGCTAATGGGTTTAAATTAAAATTAGATCCATCGTTAGTTGAACTAAATACTCCTCCTATCATAGATGCTCCAGAGTATTCACTAGCTGCTATATGAAATGCGCCATCCCCATAGGTGCCATTATTGTATTTAAACGAGATTCCATTTAAATACGATGGTAAATCTGTGCTTATAGCGCTCCAGCTAGATCCATTATTTGTAGATTTTAACATTTTACCTCCAGGCAGCCATTTCCAAGCTAACCAAGTTCCAGAGCCATCAGTGGCTATATTATTTGGTTTGTATTTAGATCCAGATACAAAAGGTAGAGAAATAGTAGTATATGTACTAAATCCGTTATCGCTTAAATAAAAATTATTATCATCATTTATTATTATTCTAGATCCAGACTGTGCGCCTCCACCATAATATCCAATACTTATACCAGTATTAGATCTTGAGAATGATGCGCCATTATCTGTAGATATATAATGATCAGCATTACTGAAAGCTATCCATCTATTACTCCCATGGTAAAACATTTGAGTACCCTGTCTAAAAGATGTAAAATTTTCATTTCCTAAATTTAAAATTTGTGACCAGCTTGTCCCATTGTTTGTAGATCTACCTATTCTAAAATCCTTATTATTGTTACTTAAATCTATTGAGCAAACTGTATTACCATTAAATGCTAGTGAGGCGTTTAGTAGTAAATAGTTAACTCCCTGTGAGAATGAACTGGCATTATTATCTGAGATATCGTACTCTGTTTGATTTTCAGCTCCTGTGATATGCCATCTATTATTATTATAGTAAATTTTCCAAGGCTCCAATGAGCCTGGCTGGCTTACAACAGTATAACCTAGCGGAGTGTATCCTGGACCAGCTGATCTACCATAAAACTCAGAAACAGCGTGAGGCGCTGTTAGACTAATATCGGTTGACATTGTGGCTAGAGATACATTGGATTGAGTTACACTATACTCAGTAGCTATCTCTGATAAACTTAATTCACCGCTGCTAGGTAATGCCATTATCCTTTATTTTCTAGTTTCTCAATACGCTCTAAAAGTTCTTTGTTTGTTTCTATTAGCAGTCCTATAATAGAATTATAGTCTACTGTTTTATAGGTTTGCTCGCCATCTAATGACTCTACCTCTTTAACAGCTCCTGGGAGTACTTTTTCGACATCCTGGGCGATAACTCCTCCGCCATTTTTCCCATTCTTTTTCCAGGTGAACTCAACTCCTTTTAATTCTTTTATTTTGTCTGAGGCGCTTTCTATTGTTTTTATATTATCCTTTAGGCGCTCATCAGATGAGGTCGAACTCGAAAAAGCTACGACATCCCCATCAACATGCAAATCGCCATCAGCCTCTATTTTAGCGCAATAATTACTATTAATAAAAAATTGTATTGAGTTATCCTCATTCCAATAAATAAAAGTATCATTAGAGCTGCCTACTATTTGTGGACCATATATGTTAGTCGATAAACTAAAAACATTAGATCCAGATAGTTCTAAACCATTTCCAGCAGTATAAGTAGTACCCTCTCCAGCAGTTTCTGTGGCTGTAGTTACTCCAGTCAAATGTCCAAACTCATCTACAGTTACATTTTGAATATAAGTTCTGCCAGAGTTAGAAGTGTTTGAAAGGCTCGAAGTGTCAGCGTGACTAAATGCAGTACCAGCTAAATCTAATCCATTACCGCTAGCTGTATATGTTGTATCTGTAACAGTTTCTGTAGCAGTTGTTAATCCTGTAACATGACCAAAAGTGTCTAGAGTTACGCCAGTTACATAAGTCCTGGAGCTTGCTGTTAAAGATGCCTGGCTAGAGGTGTCATCGTGAGCCAGTCCATTTGTTTCCTGGGTTAATCCAGAGCCAGCAGCTACTGTAAACTCGTTTGATCCATCCAGGGCGATACCCTGTCCAGCTGTATAAGTGTTTCCTAATTCTACAAAGCTAGAGCCATCATATACCTCATACTGATTAAGAGTAGTATTATATCTAAACATTCCCACCTCTGGCGTACCTGGTCGCTCTGCTGTAGTACCTACTGGAATTGTCACAGCTCCATTTAAATCTACATCTAAAATGTTATTAGCTTGAGATACTCCAGATGATCCTATCTCAGTTGAAGTCGTAAAAATTGGTAAAAAGTTTGTTGATCCAGAGCCACCTACTAGAGTTACAGAGGTAGCACTAAAAATAATGACTTCTATTTCTACGCCAGATTCTACTTCATTACCAGTCCCAAAATCTAAAGTAGTTCCAGATACTGAAAAATTATCCTTTGACTGATATACTCCATCAAAATAAACTTGTATGTCATTTTCATCTGATATTGACTCAGAAAGTGTATAACTAGAGTCAGTTCCATCAGCTGTAAAATTATCTCTGTTAATCTCTAGATTTACGTTTGTAGTGCCACCACCACCAGAAACATCATCCCAGGAAAAAGATCCATCGCCATCAGATTTTAAAAATTGTCCGCTTGTACCATTACCAGATACATCTAATTGATCAGCTCCTATTGAGTTATTTGTAAGTGAAATAGTTACAGATCCTGTAGAAACATCAGCCGCTAAAATTGAGTCTGTAGCTATTGATCTAACTACATCCACCCAGGAAAAAGTGCCATCCCCATCAGACAATAATGCCTGTAGTGCAGTTCCGTTTCCGCTTATTTTTAATTCACTAGCGCCAACTGAGTTAGTTGCTATTTTATCATCTGTAACAGCATCTGGAGCTAGTTGAGTAGTATCTATTCCGCCATCAGCTACAGCAAACTCATTACTTCCATCTAGGTTTAAAGTAACCTCATCAGCTGTGTAAGTATCGCCTAAACTAGAAACCTCAAAATTTAGTTTTCCATTAGTATCATCATAGGTTACTGTGATGTTTGTTTCTGTATTACCAGAAACCATAGCACCCACTAAATCCTGGATATCCTCATTGTTTATTGAAATAGTTACATCGCCCTGGCTTGCATCAGCATCTATTCCAGTTCCCCCTGTTAATGTTTCGACAGCTAAGTCAGCGACATCCACCCAGTCAGTCCCTGTAAGCGTACTTTTCAAAAGCTGTCCATTAGCTCCAGGCGAATTTAAAGAGTCTTTTATAGCGCCATCTACTCTAAGATCACCCTCGACTCGTAAATCCCCAGAGGTATTTACATGGAGTCCCAGCTCGTTACCGACTCCATCAGTTAGCTGTTTATCGGTTGCACCTATCTCATCATTATCAATAGCTTTTACTATTGATTGATATGTATCTTTAATCTTATTGCCAGTATATGATGCCATCTAAGTATTTTCTACAAATTTAATCATTTTTAATCATCCCAATTATCGTTATCATTGCTGAACTTTTTCTCTTTTCTATGCCATAAAAGATTTTTTAATTTTTCAGCTATCTTTTTTCTAAACCTACCAGCTTTCTGCTTTAAAGTTCTCTGTACCCCTATCATTGTGGAACATGGCGCAAATAAGCTATCATATGCCCTTTAGTGAGGGTTATGTTAGTGAAGTTTCCATAAATAATTTGCCCATCCAAAAGATCATAATCCACCATATTATTATCGCCAGCTGGAGTATCGTTAGTAGCATCGAATGTACAGGATATAATACATTCAATCATGCAAAAGTATTCTCCTGGAGCTGTTGAAATATTATCAGTGTTTTTGATTAGTGTACGCATACCGAAATCACCAAAACTCATTCGGTGAAAGTTGTTAGCTGAGTATAGATCTTTTGTAGCCATTATTTAGTTTTATCTTTTAATTTCTCGTATGTTCTAAGTCCGCCTAAACCTAGCATCCCCATAAGGACAGTAAAAAGGCTGTTCGTGTCAAACTCTACTGGCTCTATGTCTGTATAAGCTAAAAGCAGCGGCATCACTATATAATGAAAGCCAAATGCAAAACCACAAATCCATCCAATAAATGGGCGCCATCCAGCGACAAACATACTTCTGTTTTGAGCCTCTACCTTATTAATCTCTGCCTGGAGTTCTATAAGGCGCTGAGGATCCATCTCTTTGCCTTTTATTGCCTCTCTTATATCCAATGCTAGTCCACCTATATTAGATCGACCGCTGTCACTTTTACCTATAAGAGAAAGCAAAAATTTAAACATAGTATTCGTATGTAGTTTTACGCCCTTTTTTTACAGCTCTAAGGACATTACCTCTATTACCACTTGGACCTACATAAGAAACATGAATCCAGTCTGGATTTTCATCATCCCCATGCTCCCAGATAAGCTGATCGAAATCTAATTCATCTTTAATGTAATTGAACAAGTCTGCATTTGTTTTCTCACCTACAGCATCAATATCAATAGCCTGTCCTTTAGTGTGCTGTGAGTTTCTGCTAGATCTAATGGCATCGCATAAGTCTGGCGATCTATAAAAGCTGTTTACTTTTATCGGCTCGTTTGCCCATTCTCTCAGCGGCTCGAATACATTTTTCGCAAGTTTTTTCATGTTTTGCACAGCCGATTCTGTCGGTGTGTTCTCGATCTCTTTTTTCTCCGCTGTCGCTGAATGACTCGCCTCCCTCCAGCTGATATGTTTGCTGATAAATCTCATCTTTTACTTTTTAAGTTTTTTAATTTCCTCTTTAATATCCGTAAATTTATCCTCTACCCAGTCTGGAATATTATTATTATTGTCATCTTTGACAATTTTTTTAGCTGCTAAAATTATAGCAATAGCTGAAATAAAAATTATTCCAGTTAGTATTATCATCATAGTGTCCATATTAATTATAATTAAATTATTAAAATTTAAAGTAGATCCAACTGTGCTACTTTTTACTTGAATTGTTTTTATCATCAAAATCCATAGCTGCTTTTAATATTATTTTGTCCATCATATTATCTTGATTTTGTAACATTTCACGCTGCAAATTGATAACCATTTCCTCGAGCCTATCCTTTGCATCTACCAGCATTTGTATTTGATGCTCTTTTTTTTCAATAGTTGATTTTAGGGCATCCACATCGTGAGGATCACGCCCAGTTAAAGTGCTTATAACCATAGCTAGACTAGCTGCCAGCATTCCTATAAGTGTCATTACGATCTCTTTATTAGAGTCTAAAACAGGGTACTGAATCAATACTATAATAATACCCACTATAAAAATAAAAATAGTTAATGCTCCGAAATAAGATCTTAGCGCTTTGGCTCGCCCATTAGTAGGTAGTTTCATTTTTTTAATTTTTTATAAATTGAAATGCCAGTATAACAGATAGCCATTAAAAGACTAATTGTCTGTAATAGTGGATTTATAGAGGTTACTGATATAGCTAAAGCTATTCCATTCATTGCATAAATTTTCAAATCATTCATTTTAAGAAATTTTCTCTACTCTATTAGAGATGTTTAATACTGCTCTAAAATATGTTTTTTCTACGCCATCCTCATATAGATAGCTAGTCCCCTCGTTTGTGCAAGTGTAAACATTAAATCCATCAGCGCTCAAATCGAAATAGTTATCTGATCTGGTGCGGATTAAATCTAATATTTCTGATGCTATCTGATTAGCCTGTAGCTCTCCGCCATCATCACCTATAAAAGATGTAACTACTTCAACTCTGGTAGAACAATCCAGTATAAAGCTATCAGCGTTCTGATCCACCTCGTTAGAATCTACAGAATAGACTCGTATAAATGGCTCAGAGGCATCGTTAGGCACTCTATTATAAACCTGGACATAACTACCATTTACAGTAATTGCATCCGTTAGGCGGTCTATAATTGCCTTTCTAATAAAATGTATCGCCTCCATTATTTAAGTAGTTTTTTAATTGTTTTATCTATACTATCAATCATTTTTATCATCCCTCTATTTACAGCTGGGTAGAAAAATGGTATTTCGGCTCCAGGTCGTTTTGGGTTTTTACTTCCAAACTCTACATAACCAGAGTAAGGCGCATCTGATCTAATTTCTGCTTTTTTGTTTTTTACTACAGTTTTAATATTGCCTCTAAGATTTCCAGTATCTACTGGAGCTATTTTTTTCATATCTCTAGACATATTTAAAACGCCCTTTCCTATCTCTGTAGATAGTAGCGTTCTATCTATTGCTTTAAGTTTTGTTAGCTTTCCCTGGAGCTTATTAAAATCTGATTTATTTAACTCCATATTAATCTAATTTAGTGGCTTTTATTATTGTGAAAAAATCTTGTTTACTATCGTAAAAACCATTTATTCTATAAAGTCCATCTTTGCCCTCTAGCTTTATAATATCATTATCCAGGATCTGATCAGCAGCTTTTTTTCTAAGTTCCAGCTCAATCTCTACAGATCTACCTCTTTTGCCCTCAGTAGATGTTATATCACCTTTAACATCTTTTTTGTGCGCCCAGAATGTTTCTACAGTGGCGCTAGTCGATGAGGTGCCACCAAATCCATCTGGTGTTTTAGTTAATCTCTTTATTTCTAATCTAGTATTTAGTTTCCCAGCACTCATTAAAAATACATTGTTTTATAAGATTGTAAAATGTCTTTAGTTTTATTAGGTACCTCATTAACGCTGCCCTCTATAAAATCAGCTCTGTAGTCGTACATCGTAGAAACTAAATGCAAAATAGCCTCTTTAATAATGTCATCAGTCAATCCTGTAGTTACATAGGTTACCTTTACCTCATCGGCTGGTAGCGTTCCTATTTCGATAACAGTATCATCTAGTCCATAGGTATCATAATCCACAGCAGTACCCTTAGAGGTTACTGTAGTTATTGAAGCTATTGGCGCAAATGGTAGCGTAAATCTGTCATCCACCTCCTGGAGGTAGAAAGTTCTGTTTTTAGCTACTATGTCCTTTCCTATGTAATTCTCGCACCAGGTCCTGGCGGCTACGATCATTCTATCTATAATAGTATCATCAGCGCTAGTATCTATCCTCACAAAGTCTTTAACATTCTGAGTAGTTACTATCTCGCTACCAGTAACAGAATTAATTTTAATATCGTGCATTATTTTTTAGCTTTAGTGGTACGCTTTTTAGGAGTTTTAGCCTCTTTAGTTTCTTTGACCGCTTTCTCCTCTTTATATTCTACTCCTATGCCTCTGATTATATAGTGGCGTGCAGCCTTTTGATCCATCTCTAGGATTTCACCCTCTTTGCGCCAACCAGATCCAGAGTAAACGTCTTTTATTATTTTAATTTTCATAATAAATATATTTATCACAAAGATAAAAAAAAAGCGCCACTGTAATCGTGACGCTTAATTGAAACCAAACAAACTATGAAATAGAAAAAATTCTACTTAAATGCAAAGTTATTAAAATATTTTTTATTCTTACCTTTTAATGAAACTCTTATAGATTGCATTGCTCCATTATTTTTAAAAATAAACCAACCGCCAAAAAAATCAGACCAGACAGCAAAGTAATCAATCTTTTCTTTAGTGTAATTACGCTTATTATTTTGCAGCGGTATATGTACGCTATTGTGTCTATCACTTTCTGGAGTTTTAGTAGATGATTTTATTTGTACTCTTATGAGTCGCTCACCTGTATCAACTATACAATCGTATAGAGATGAGTCTATGAGCGGCATGGAAACCTCGAAATCTCTTTTCATGCACTCAGTGGCGAATAAATACTCCGCCAAACAACCTCTCTGGTTATTATCCACAAAATCAAAGCTACAAAAAAAACCCCAGACGTTATATCCAGGGTTTTCTATCAAAATGAAACAAAGTATCTACAGCATAAATGCCTCAAAACAATCTGAGCTGCAAATGTCATCACCATAACTAGGGCGGTCGCAAACTCTGCAATAGCCTCCCTGGTAATCATCTGGAGGTGTGTGGTCAAAAAATTCCATATTATCTTTTTTTAATTTTATCTATCCTATCCTGGAAGTCCCATATCTTATCACTAAGATACAAATAATCTGCTGGCTGCATTTTATCAGTCAACTCTCTAATGCTATTTAAATAAAAATCGTAGGGATCAGTCATTTTTATAACGAATTAAAATAAATGATATTATAAACATAACCATCGCATCCCATATAGCATCGAATCTAATGCCCAGGGAAAACCCCCAGGCAATAAATCCAAGTATTAAAACTATTCTCACCTTTTGCTGCAAATTCATAATTTAAAGATCGTATTGAATGAATAATAATAAATCCAGGATCCCATACATAAAAATGAATCCAGTTACATTTAAGGCGATAGCGCCTAGAATAATTTTCGGCTTTGACATCTCTGTAATTATTAACCACTCAGTAGATGCAGTAATTTTTTGTACTAATTTTTTCATAATATTTAAAGTTTGTTTTCTCAAAAGTAAAAAAAAAATAACATATTGCAAATTTATTTACAGTTTATTTATTAAAGCATAAAAAAAGGGTACCCAAACAGGATACCCTAATTATTAAAATTCTCACTATTAAATGAGCTATATTAACTGTTGTTATGCAGTTTCTAAAGCAGCTTTAGCAGTTGAGAAAGTTCCTTGCACGATTGCATTAGGTAGGTAGTTAGTTAAAGCTACTCTCTCCATTGCTCGTACAGTCACGAAATTTTTCTGGAAGTTATCAGAATCCTCACGACTAAACTCTACAGCTAGGTTTTCTCTGATCCAAAGCTGAGAAGCCTGGCGTAAATTTCCACATAAGAATTTACCAGCAGTTACAGCAGTGTTTATTGTTACAGGAATCCCGTTGATTGTTGGTTGTAAACCGCTAAAGATTTGATTTCTCAAATACTCATTAGCAGTAGACTTTAACAAAATCATTTTATGTAGATCCGTTGGATTTAATAAAATAGTATCCGCCTGGTAGTTAGATAATGCTAGTTGGTTTAAAGCAACTGTAAGCACATCAAACTCATTAGCTGACTCGATACCAGCAGCAAATCCTCCAGCAGCAAAAGCAGCTCCATCAGTAAATAACCCATCTAAGTTTGGCGATGATCCATCTCCATTTAAGATTTGGTTATCCTCTACAGCTAATACTTTCTCTGGTACTCTAGCTGATAGATATGATGTTAATTGCTTAATATCATCTAGCATCTCTCCAGTGATTCTCATGTAAGTACCGATTTTCTCGACATTCACAGTAGATGCAGCTAGATCAAAGTCAGACTGTCCAAATGCGCTAGTTTCAGCAGTAGTGCCAGCGTTATCGCTGTATGCTGATTCTTTAGGGAAACGGATAGTTTGTCCATCAGTAGATCCTAAAGCTAGTAGTGATCTGATATGTACTGAGCGACTCGGATCGTATTTGATTTGATCTACGATAGTTTCGCCAGCAATTACACCAGTTACATCAGCACCTAAGCTCATATCTGCCTTTACTTCAAAGCGAGCAGCATTAGCATTTCCTTTTACCATTGCCTCTAGAGCGCCATCTTTTAAAGCTGTATTGATAGCTGATTTAAATGATTGAGGAGTAGCTCCAGAAGCAGTTTTCTTTGCAGCTATTTCCATCTCATCCATTCTCTTGTTTAGAGCATCGCTCTTTTCTACATATTGTGTAGTTAGGTTATCAATCTCTGATTTTAGAGATGATTCCATTTCACCTTTGGCGTTATCTTTAGCCTGGTTAAATGCTTTCTCGATTCTCTCGTCAACTATGTTACCGATCTGATCGAGTTCTTTTTTTAAGTTATCCTCCATTTTTATTTTTTTAGAGTGTTAAATAAATAATTATAAATATCGCTATTGTCTGCTTTTACCTCGATCGGCTCAGTGACTTCAATATCGGTCGGCTGAGTGACATTTATGTAAATAGATTTTAGCTTTAGTATTTCCGCCTCTAAGGCGAATCCAAGCTCATCAGAGATCTCTCCCTTTCTGAGTAATTGTGCAATTTTATCAAACCTTTTAATGATTCTCTCTGGATCTACGTTTCCTTTTACATCCATAATCATTGCCTGGTCATTAGCTGCTAGTGTAACAGCTGAGATTTCAAACAGTTTTACCTCATTGAGGTGTCTATAGCCATCATTACCCATCTCTTTTTGGATAGGTAGGATCCCTACAGAGTTCTCAGTAATAACTCCAGCTTTCATTAATTCTACTACATCTTTTCCTAATTGTGTTTTGGGAATTTGCGCCTCGAATATTAAACCTTTGTCATCCTCCTCCAGATTAACCATTTTGCCTAGAGGTTTATCCATATCATGCTGATAGAGATACTTTACTCTCTTGGCGTTTTCTTGTATTGTTTTTTTGTATGCTCCCTTGTTGATTACATCGCCATCAGAGTCGACATTACCAAAAACAGATCCATAACCCTTGACAATACCAGCGGATGCATCAGCATCTACTAGCTCGCCTATCTGAGTTGACTTGTATAAAATTGTGTTCATAGTGCAAATATATTAATTAAATAATTTATCCTCCTCTGACTGACCCTCCTCAAATACTATTTTATTTTTTTGATCTGGTAGAGGTTTGTCATGTTTGTTAGTTTTTATTACATCTTTTGGTATTTCATCAAACGCATCACAACCACCAGAAATAGGTTTAAAGTGTTTGCATTTTTCGCATATTAAATTTTTTGGTGTCATAATTTATAATATTTATTTACAAGCTCTCCTATTAATGTAGCGTATTTACTAGGATTAGATAGTAATTGATATTCTTTAAAACCCTCTGCTAAAAATTCATCTATTTCTGTACTAGCATAACTACCTAAATTCATTTCGTTAAATGCTTTAAAGTTTCTACTGTTTGCGTATTTAACTCTACTTTCTTTGTATTCTCTAAATATAACTCTCAATTCGTCAAAGAAATCGGCATCTATAGCATTTTCAGAGTGTGCTATTATATGAGCAAATTCGTGAGTTAGAGTTCCTATGCTTTGATTTTTTAAATCTATTGGCGATTTTGGTAATCTTTGAAATTTATCTGTAAATACTTCTCTAGTTACATTTGTAGCCGATTCAGATTTATCACCTAGATTGATTCTCTTTAACTTCCAGCTACTCTCGCCTACTTTTTTGCTTCTCTCTACAAATCCATACATCCTTTTGGATGATTTAAATATTAATTTTACTGGACCTTGACTATTAGCAGCGCTATTTATTTTGTATTTGTTTGTTAATTTATTAAGCTGCTTTAGATATTCATTTAAAGTTTTTACATCCAAACCACTAGATATCGTTACAGCATTAATATCCACACCAGCATCTTTTAATATTTTAGTAGCTACCTCTTTACCCTCTTTAATAGTTTTGACATCTGGCAAATCATTTACTACTTCTCTGACCGCCTCTCTAACTGGCTTTGGCGTTCTAAGCACGCTCTGAGCTGATCCTCCTGGAGGTCGCACTCCAAATCCCTCTATAGTACCAGTAGCCTGGGCATCCTCTTTAGGAAATGGCGCTGTAGAGCATCTACAATTAACTACATTTTTAGCACTCCCAGCTGGATCACCAGGATTAAATAACTGTTCACCACCTACTAAAAACCTTTCTTTAAAATCTACTATCTGGGCATCAGCGGCTCTATGAGCTGGGCGTTCTCTGCCATCCACAGCAGTCATCCACTCCTTTTGCAAGCTCTCCTGTCCAAACATATCAGTAGCGCTCTGTAGAGTTGCTACATTAGCTGCATTAGTTGCCTCAGTTCTAATTAGCCTCTCCGCCTGGCTCTTTGAGTACTGTCCAAACTTCTGGCGTAATATCCTCTGAGCCTCTCGCTCATTCATTGCCATAAACTCTGGATCCGAGGATAGCTGTTTAAATACTTTGATTAATGTAGCTTTGGCAGTTCCCTGGACCAGCACCACTCTCTCTGCTGCTATCTGTTGGCTAACTGTATTAAAACGCTCTGCCCAGATGTCATCATAGCCAGATACATCGACTTGCTTAGAAATTACTTTGTCAAAGTTTTTAGCGTACCACTTGGCAAATTTGAGTCCTATGTTTACATAGACTTGGCGGTATATTTCTGTAAAGTCCGCCACTCTAAATAGATTATCAAAGCCATTTGTTTTACCAGTCTTTTGAAAGTCCTCTATAGCTTTTAAGTATTCCCCCTGGTAGTAACGCTTGGCATTAGCAAACTCTTTGCGTTCTGCTTTATCTAGCAGCTTATCAAAATTACCTTTCCAGGATTCTTTGGCTTTTTTTAGTAGCATTATCCCTCATTTTCTGAGATTCTTTTTGCCCAGGATACCATAGCAGCTCCCCCCCAAAGATTATAGGCTACATAGCCTTTATCCCTCCAGGGCGTATCTTTAAACTTAGGATCTATTTTAGCGTTATCCTTATGGCGTGCTAAAAAGCTATGAACTCTTTTTACAGTTGATAATGAGAGCGCCTCTCTGTTAGCTAATTGCGAGGCTCTAGTCCAGCCAGTAGGCGTTCCAGCTCGCACCTCATCTCTGCCATATTTCTCTCTCCACTCAATCATCCTACGAGCGTTATTAGTAGCACCCTGTGGATAATCATCATAGCTCTCAGCTTTAAATGACTTAGAACTCATTGTATGAGATTCTGGTAGTAGATCTGTATCATGTTTGCCGCCTCTGAATTTTCCGCTCCTTAAAGCATACAGGAATGAGTTAACTCTAGCGTATGCCCATTGATCTGGTGAGCTTACACTAGGGCGCACACTTTCTGGGTTTGTGTTATATGCACCTACTCCTCTGCGAAATACAGCCGCCAGCATTGAATAGGTTACTCTTTTGCTAGGCGTATCGCCATGCTCCTCATTGTGATCCTCTACTTTATCTCTGAGAGCCG
>Ga0208793_1001161_pt1 | contig 15644 bp, 22 predicted proteins | sample 17_taG_FD_184092 | JGI IMG/M metagenome (GOLD analysis project Ga0208793, IMG submission 184092) | Marine viral communities from the Subarctic Pacific Ocean - 17_ETSP_OMZ_AT15314 metaG (SPAdes) (version 2) | ecosystem: Environmental > Aquatic > Marine > Oceanic | place: Pacific Ocean | collected...
AAACACTTTTTTCTTGCTCAAATTTAGGTATTATTTACCAATAAACTTTTTTCTTAAGTTTTTCTATATATAAACCTTGTTAAACAAAACTAAAAGAAATGTGTTTAATGTAACATTTTGATTTAAGCGTATATTAAGATAGCTATATGGGAAAAAGAGGTAGATTACCAAAACAAAAAGAAAACTTAGTTGGTCATAGAGATAATTCGTTAACGGTTATTGAGGGCAAAGGCGCTATGGAAAAACCTTTACCAAATTCTAAGTGGACTGTAGCGACAAAACGTTACTGGGACGAATATTGGGCTTCTGATATTTCAAATGCAACACAAATGGTTGACCTACCTGCGTTATATCGTTTATATCAATTTTATGATGCAGTAGAGCGCGCTAATAAAACTATTGCTAGACAAGGTAATGCAGGATTGCTTGGTACAGGTTCTAAAGGACAAGCAACAATAAATCCATTGATTACTTTGACAATGAAACTAGAAGAAAAAATTTTAAAACTAGAACAAGAATTAGGATTAACGCCACTTAGCCGTCAGAGGCTCGGAATTGCGTATGGAGAAAATCAAATGGGATTTCATCAGTTGCAACAGTTACTACAACAAGATGATAAAGAACTAGCCGACCCTAGGTTGCTAATGCTCGAAGAAGAATGACCGACAACAAGGCTAAAGATTATTTAGAACCTTGTACTATTTGCAATGATTACTGGTATGCTAACGGTAGAACAATTTGTGCGAGGTGTCTAAATGGATAATGTAGAATATATATTAACTTGTTATAAATGCTACTGTCTTTTTTACGATAAAGATGAAAGCAAGTTTGTCTGTGCTAACTGCGAAGAAGAAGAATGAGTAAAACTAAAGAAGCGTATACCTGTAAAACTTGTGACGCAGTAACTATGCTCGATGGCAATACAGGGCTTTGCTACAGTTGCAACAGAGGCGATATATGAATTACAGACCACTACCAAAGTATCTAACGATTAAACCAAGTAAAATTGATGGACTTGGATTATTTGCTGTAAAACCTATAAGAAAAAAAACACTGCTAGGTGTAACGCATTTTGAAGATAAGATAACAAAGAAACTTTACAGAACACCACTTGGTGGATTTATCAATCATAGTAAAACACCTAACTGCGAATTAAAAGAAGTACAGGGATTTAGATATTTATTAGTAACAGAAAATATAGAACCACTAGAAGAACTTACCTTGTTTTACACAATGTATGACCCAACACAAGAATGATTATTTTACCTGAAACAACTGGAGACAGAGTAGTGAAGTTTATAGAGAACTTTGTTGTACACGGAGAGGGTGACTTCTATGGACAACCGTTCAAACTAGATAATTGGCAAAAAGCGATGATTTACGAATTGTATGAACTAAATGACCAGGGAACTAGAAAATACAGAGAAGCGTTAATCGGATTGCCAAAAGGTAACGGAAAATCCGCTCTAATTAGCGCAATCGGGCTATATGAGCTTCTTGGGTCAGGAGTTGTGTCACCACTTGTTGCTGTAGCAGCTGCTTCATACGAACAAGCTAACTTAGTGTTCGGAACTATGAAAACTATGTGCGATGAAAGCCCAATACTAGGAAATATGGTTGAAACGTTCCAAAATGAGATACAAGTCAAAGAGGGGAGTGGTAGAGCATACCGAATAGCAGCAAAAGCGGGTACAGCAGATGGTGGACGTAACAGTTGTAGCATTTTCGATGAGGTACACGAGTTTAACAACATCAACCTAGAGAGAGTGCATTATGTATTAGCTAACAACACCGCTAAACGACGTGATGGCATTGTAATTAACATTTCAACAGCAGGACACGACTTAGATAGCTTAATGGGTAGATTGTACCAACGTGGCGAGCTTAAAGAAGCAGGCAAGTCAGATGACCCTGAATTTTACTACAAGTGGTACGGCGCTAAAGATACTGATGACCCTGAAGATGAAGAAATTTGGAAAAAAGTCAATCCTGCTATTGAAAACGATTGGTGGCCAGTAGAAAACCTTAGAAGAAGAAGAAAATCATTACCACTAAACGAATTTCAACGTTATCACCTAAATCAATGGTCAAGGCTAGATGAGGAGAGTTGGATAAGTGCAGAACAATGGGATAGTTGTTTAGATGAAGATTTAGAGCTTATTGTAGGCGGAGAAACTTTTGTAGGTATCGATATGGCTTTACGTCACGATACGTGTGCTGTTGTCTATGGACAAAAAGATGAAAACGGGATTGTAAGAGTTAAATCTAAAATATGGACACCAAACAACGAAGACGCATTAGACATACAGGAAATAGAAGCATTTATTATAGAACTTGCAACAAAGTACAAAATTATGGAATGTGCGTATGACCCCGCTTTTTTCGAAAGAAGTGCGCAGATACTTATGGACAGAGGTATACCGATGGTTAACTTCCCACAGACACATTCACGAATGATACCTGCTTGCGGTAACGCTTATGAGTTAATTGCTAACGCAAGAGTAAGACACGATAACGACCCGCAGTTTACCGACCAAGTAATGTCAGCTGCACAACGTGTAACCGATATGGGTTGGAGATTGTCTAAAGGTAGAAGTAAGAGAAAGATTGACGCTTGTATAGCAATGGTGTTATTACTAGATAGAATTACCGCACCTGAAATACCCGACGATAATCCTGAGATAGCTATAATTAATTTATGAAACTTTACAATGGCGATTGCTTAGAAGTAATGAAAGAATTACCAGATAATTCTATTGATTTAATTCTTACAAGTCCACCTTATGAAGATATATCTGGTGCAGGATATAAAGCAGATAAAAAAGATATATTATTTTTAAAACTATATTCACAATTTATTGACGAAGTTTTTGAACAATATCAAAGAATATTAAAAGACGGTGGACAATTATTTTTTAACATAAAAAGCAAAACATCTAATAAAAAACTAAGAACACCACATTGGCTTGAATTTACAAACGCATTTCAACAGCTAGATTTTAAAAGTTATATTATTTGGAAATATGCAGGTAGTTTTGATAGTACTAAAGCTAGGTTTCATTTAGATTATGAAATAATTTATCATTTATCAAAAGGGGATAATATTTATCTAAATACAGATTGTGGTATTGAAGACCCATTAACTTCTGTATGGTATGTACCACACAATATACCAAAATCAGAAAGAGTACACCCAACACAAATGCCACTAGCATTAGCAGATAGAATACTAAAAATTGCTTCTAAACCAAATGATGTTGTTTTAGATAATTTTATGGGAAGTGGAACAACTGGTATATCTTGTATTAACAATAATGTAGAATTTATAGGAATTGAATTAAATGATGTTAATTATAAAATAGCAAAGGAAAGAATATATGAAAGACATAATAACAACAATAGCTGAAGTACTAGGCCTAGCCCTTATACTAATTGGTGTATATATGCTATTTAAGACAGCAGTGACATTAATCGTTACTGGTGTATTCTTAATGGCGGGAAGTTACATTTACATTAATAGATGAGTATTTTTAAAAAAGAACAACGAAGCGCAAGTAATGGTAATCTTAGTGATTTATTAGCATTAAGAGATGGTGGACTACACAACTACACAGGAGAAGAAGTAAACGAAACATCAGCTCTTGGTATATCTACAGTATTTAGCGCAGTTTCTTTATTAGCAGATAGTATCGCATTACTACCAATAAAGACAATGCGTAATGATGGTCAAAAGACAATACATACAAACAAACCAAAGTTCTTAGAAGTACCTAATCAAAATGAAACAATGTTTCAAGTTGTACACGAAATTATTACATCACTAGCTATGCACGGTAACAGCTTCATACTTGTTGATAAAGATAGACAAGGCAGAGCAATACAGTTAACACCGATACACCCTGAAAAAGTAAAAGTAGAAATGCAAAATGGTAAAAAAGTATTTTTAATTCAAAACAAACAAAAGAAGACAGAAAAAAGAATTACACAATACAATATGCTACATTTCACTTGGTTTACATATCCAGGGCAACTTGTAGGTGTTAGCCCACTCCGCACGAATAGCAACACTTACGGGTTAGCCCTAGCAATGGAAAGACACATCGCACAGTTTTATGGACAAGGTGCAACACCATCATCAGTTTTAGAAACAGATAGAGATTTAAGCGAAGAACAAGCCAAGATTTTACGAGAGAGTTGGCAAGGTATGCACACAAGAAATAGAAAGCCTGCTGTTCTTAGTGGTGGCTTAAAGTTTAAACCAATATCTGCTGCTGCGGGTGAAGAACTAATTAAAGCTAGAGAACAAGTAGTAAATGAAATAGCAAGAGTGTTTAGAATACCTGCACACTTACTTCTTACTAAAGACAACACAAACGTGTACTCAAACATTGAAAGCAATGGATTAGCTTTTGTTAGATATACACTACTTCCTTGGATAAGAAGAATAGAAGATGGACTTTCTACATTACTACCAGGAAAGCAGTACGTTAAGTTTGATACAGATGAGTATGCAAGAGGAGACCAACTAAGCAGAGTAAGAAGTTTTCAAGCTGCTATATCATCAGGCATTATGACACCTAATGAAGCGAGGTCAAAGATGGATTTAGAGCCTTATGAGGGTGGGGATAAATTCTACCAAGGTATTATTGGCGGAAGTCCTATTGACCCTACTTTGCCACCTACAGGTGTAGACCAACACGACCCTACTAATGAGTTAACAAATGATTAGTGAACAAGTTTCTTTAAATAATACATCAGCAATAAAAATTATTCCAAGTGTAAATTACGAACAAACAATTAATTTGCATAATTCAAGTGGTAACAATATGTATTTAGGTGGTTCAGACGTTTCAACATCAAATGGTTTTCATTTACCAAACAATACTGATGTCGTTGTAAGAGTACAACAAGACAATGAACTATGGGGACTTATGGCAACTGGTACAGGTTCAATACACGTTTTGAGAGCAGACTAATGCCAGTAGATAGAAAACCACCTGCTTTTATGGTCAAGAACGCTAAAAGAGGTTTAGAGAATTTAAACAAAGCAGGAGACGGACTTACAGACAAAACAAAACGTGAAGCACGTTCTATGGCAAATGGTGAAGATGTGAGCATAGATAAGATTGTAAGAATGAGTGCGTGGCACAAGAGACACTTATCAGACTTAGATAGAGAGAAGACAAACCCTAATGACCCTGATACGTGGAAAGCTTCAGATGTAGCGTTTTTATTATGGGGTTCTAATCCTTGGAGTAAACCAATGCAAGCAGGAGAGTGGGCAGAACGTAAAGTAGCACAGTTAGTTACTGAGGGTGAACTAGAACCAAGAAGCTACAAGAAAAAAACAAAAACTAAAAAACCTACTAGACCCTCTAAGAGATTTGACAGCAGTATTGCTATATCACAAACGTTGCAAATGCTAAAAAGGTCAACTATCCTTGAAGCAATGGATAGACAAACTGAAAATAGAAGTTTTACATTTACAGCAGTAGAAGAACGTAACGATGATGGTAAAGATACATTATTGTTTACTGGTTACGCTTCTGTATTTAACAAAGGTTACGGCGTTCGTGACCAACAAGGTTCTTATGAAGAAACCATAAAGCCAGGTGCTTTTAAGAAAACATTACAAGAACAAGATGACGTAAGATTTTTAGTAAATCACGATGGCATACCATTGGCTAGAACTTCATCAGGTACATTAGAATTAGAAGAAGATAACTACGGTTTATTTGTACGTGCTGAATTAGACCCGTCAAACCCAACAGTTGCAGAGATATCAAGCGCTATGAAGCGTGGAGACTTAAACCAAATGTCTTTTGCTTTTGCAGCAATTAGAGATGAGTTTAACGAAACAGGAGAAAAAAGAAACGTTACAGAAGCTAAACTCTTTGACGTATCAGTTGTAACCTATCCTGCAAACCCTTGGGCGGGTGCAAAACTTAGAGGAGTTGAAATAGACGACTTACACAAAGAATTGGTTGAAGCTAGAAGCGGTGACAAAGCCGCCGAGGTTTTAGAGAGTTTTATCAATAAATTAGAGGAACGTCAAGACGATAGTCAAGATGAACCAAATATGGAACTTGATAAAAAAGAACGTAGTAATAAAAAGATTGAGTTGCTTAAAATGCAACTTGAACTTGAAAACCTACGTGACTAAGTCGTAACGCCGTATATTTAATTTTTTAAAAGTACACCTTACGCAGAAGTAAAAGCAAGAAATAAAGGACAACACAATGAAAAAACTCATTGAGGCAAGAGAAGCCAAAGTAGCTGAATTTGATACTTTAACTGTTGAACTTGAGGGAATGGACGAAGCTAACGAAGAATTTGACGGAAAATTTAAACGTTCCGCAGAGCTTATAGCTGAAATCAAAGACCTCAACGACAAAGTTGAAGAAGCAAGAGAAGCTTCAGAGGTTATCAAAGCCGTAAAAGAAAGCAGAAATGCTTTAGATGTTGAAGATGATGACTTGGGTGAAACAGAAGCCATAGTAGAAGTTAACGAGCCAAATATGTATAGAGATGGCGGAGAAGCTTCATTCATTGCTGACGCTTATGCAGCAAGAACAGGTGACTACAAAGCACAAGAACGACTTGGAAAACATCAAGATTTCGAAGCTAGAGACGTTGGAACAGGTGCTTTCACAGGACTTGTAGTTCCACAATACCTAGTCGACAAATTCGCAGAAAAAGCAAGAGCTGGTAGCGCGTTTTATAATGCAATACAAAAAGAAACTCTACCTGCATTTGGTAACAAAATTGAAATCTCACGTATCACAACTGGTACATCAGCAGCTATTCAAGCTTCTGAAAACTCAGCTGTATCCGAGACAGATATGGACGATACCCTATTAACTGTAAACGTTAATACAATCGCAGGACAACAAGACGTTTCAAGACAAGCTCTTGAAAGAGGTGGACAACCTGGTTTCTCATTAGAGAACGTTATATTCGGTGACTTAGTTGCTGCATATTACACAGAACTAGATGACCAAATGTTAAATGGTTCAGGTTCATCAGGACAGCACTTAGGAATAGCAGCAGTATCAGGAGTTAACGAAACAACTTATACTGACGCTTCACCATCAGTTGCTGAGCTTTATCCTAAACTAGCTGACGCTGTGCAAGAAGTTAACTCTAACAGATTTGCACCTGCAACAGCTATCGTTATGCACCCAAGACGTTGGGGAATGATTACAGCAGGACTTGATAGTTCTAACAGACCGTTAGTACTTCCTGCAGGTAACAATCCTGACAACGCTATGGGCGTAGGAGAAGCTGCAAAATATGGAAACGTCGTAGGAAACCTCTTAGGTATTCCTGTCATCACTGACGCTAACGTTGTAACCAACGCAGGTTCAGGTACAGATGAAGACCAAATCTATATTGTTAAGTCTGACGACCACATTTTATTTGAAGATGGTATCTTCCAAATGAAATTTGAGGAAACAAATGCAGGTTCATTAACAACTAAATTAGTTGTTTATGGATACTCAGCATTTGCTTCAGGTAGACAACCTCTTGGAATTTCTAAAATTTCAGGAACAGGATTGGTAACACCAACCTTTTAATTAAAAATGGTTTAGTGCGTCAGGCAACTGACGCGCTTTACCTATAGGAAAGATTTATGAACGATAAAAAAATAGAAGCTTTAAAGAAAGAGCTAAAAGGTTATGAACTACAAAACAAAGCTGACAGAGCTGAAGACGTTAAAAAAGCGCTTAAAGAAATGGGCGTTAAAATGGAAACAGCAGCTAAAAAACCTAAAGCTGAAAAAAAAGTAGAGAAAAAAGCTGAAGTAAAGGAATAGTATAGATGGCCATTGTAAACGGCTACTGTACACAAGACGAACTCAAAGGGTTCGTTGGTATTCCTACAACAGATACAGCTGATGATACTTTATTAGATGACGCTATTAATGCCGCTTCAAGGCAAATAGACGCGTATTGCTCACGTTACTTTTATCAGGACGCTAGTGCTTCAGCACGTGTATTTTTTACAAACCACCCCTACAACTTAAACGTTGACGACATTTCTACAACTACTGGACTTATTGTAAAGTATGATGACACCGATAACGGAACATACGAAGTAACAGTCCCATCAACAGATTATCAAGTTTTACCACTAAATGGCGTTGTAGGCGGTATAACAGGAAACCCTTACTACACTATCCAACTTATTAGCGATAGTAACTATGAATGGCCACTAGATATTTCAAGCAACAGACCTAGAGCAGAAATAACAGCTAAATGGGGTTATGCTTCTGTGCCTGAGCAAATACGACAAGCTACATTAATGTTGGCTTCAGAATTGTTTGCAATGAGAAACGCACCATTAGGTGTAGCAGGTGTAGGAGACTTCGGTGTTGTCAGCGTACAACAAAACAGAGAAGTGACTAAGCTCATTGCACCATTTAGGAAAATACCTATAGGCATTGCTTAAATGGCAGCACTATCAGAAATTAGAGATGGTATTAAAACCACAATTAGCGGTATTTCAGGTATTCGTTGTTATGACGTTATTCCTGATAACGCTATAAACTTCCCAGTAGCAATAATACTTCCGCAAGAAATACAGTTTGACCAGGCTATGCAAAGAGGTACAGACAGGTATACTTTTACTGTCTTAGTAGCTGTACAAAGAGCTGATGCAAGAACTGCACAGGATAAACTAGATGAGTATATTACAGGTGCAGGAAGTAATAGTGTCAGACAAGCTATATTTAATAATAGGACTTTAGGCCTAAGCGATACAGACGCTAGGGTTATGTCAGTAAGTAACTATGCAGCTGACGTTAATTTAAATGGTATTGATGGCGTAGGTGCTAACTTAGAAGTAGAGGTATATACGAAAGGGAGTAGCTAATGGACTGTTGCGGTAACGGTTGTTGTGGGGGTAAGTAATGGCTAAATATAAAATTATCGGTAGTAAAAAAGTTATGGGAAAGCTTAAAGGCGACACTATAAGTATTGATGATGAAAAAATAGCAAAAACATTAATTAAATCAGGTCACATAAAACCTACTACAATAAAAAAGAGGAGAGCAAGAAAAACAGATGGTACTTTTAAATCAGATGATAAAAGTACACCTAATGTGAACGAGGCTTGGGAAGAATAAATGAGTAAATTTGTATTTAAAAATGGTAAAGTATTTAGCGATGGTTACGACTTATCTAGTAACGTAACTAGCGTTAATTTAGAAATCAACGCAGATGAGCTTGATGCTACAACCATTAACAGTAATGGATTTAAAGAGAAATTAGGCGGACTTAAAGATAGTTCCTTACAATTAGACGGTTTTTATGAAGCAGGTGCAAATAAGCCTGACGCTCTACTTGGTGCAAGCATAGGTAACGAATTAATTGTATCTGTTACACCTGAAGCAGGTGTAGGAAGTACGTCTTACTTTATGAAATCGAGATTATTTACGTACAGCATTCTTGGTGCAATAGGTGAAATAACACCATTCAGCGTATCGAAAGCTAACTCAGGTGATGTTGTAGTAAGAGGAACTACACAACTAGATGACGCATTAACAACAACAGGTGCTTCTACAGGAAGTAACCTAGGTGCAGTCAGCACAGGGGAAAAAGTATATGCAGCAGTACATTGTACAGCTGTGAGCGGAACATCGTCACCAACAATAAGTTTTACACTACAGTCAGACGATAATGCAAGTTTTACATCGCCAACAGACGTAGCAACATTTACAGACATCACCGCTATAAACGCGCAGTACATAAGTGACGCTACTACAACATCTGATACATACTGGAGACTAGCGTACACGATTACAGGTACAACACCATCATTTGATATTCACGCTTCAATCGGAATTGAATAGATACCTACAAGACTTTCTACAAGCCGTAATCTTTATGACTATTTGGGTTTTTATTTTTTCATAAGCAAAATCCAAAATACTTTATATAATTAAGCTATAATAAATTAAAACGTTTACGTATACAAAACGCAAGAACCCCTGTTGCTAACTTCGGGGGTTTTTGCTTTTATATAACACACACACTAAACCCCTAGCAATACACATTACAATACAATATGAAAGGAGTTTACAAGATGGCAAAATTCGTCCTAAATGACGCAAGCGTAACAATTAACTCAGTAGATTTATCTGACCATGTTAGTTCAGTTACTCTTGAAATTAGCAGCGATGAAATTATGACTACAGCTATGGGTGAAACATTCCAAAGCAGAACAGGTGGTCTTAAAGATGGTAGTTTATCTATCGAATTTCAAAATGATTTCGCAGCTTCAGAAGTAGATGCAACATTATGGCCACTACTTGGAACAACTACAGCATTTGTAATTAAACCAAAGAGTGACGCAATAAGTGCAACTAATCCAAGTTACAGTGGAAACATTTTAGTTAATCAACACATTCCAGTAGGAAATGCAGTTGGTGAGCTTGCGACAATGAGTGTGACTTACCCTACTTCGGGTGCAATTACGAGAGCGACTTCATAGTGGGTAATATGGTCGTCGTTATGGAAGACGGCACTAAATACGAAGTAAAGATAAAACCTAAAGATATCATTGATTTTGAGCGTAAGTTCGATGTCGCAGTATCAATTCTTCAAGAAGAACAAAGATACGAATGGTTACTTTATCTAGCTTGGCTAGGCGCAAAACGCAATGGCGTAACAGAAGATTATGACGCTTGGGTGAATAAAGTTGAAGAACTAGACATTTCAGGCGGTACTAACCCAAAAGCATAAAAGGTTTTATTGACTTAGTAGCTTTAGTTAGCTTAGAAATAGGGATAAGTCCCAATGAAGTTATGAACCTAGATATGGAAATGTTTGACACTCTAGTAGAACTAATACATAGAAAAAACGAACAATAATATGGCAAGAGCATACAAAAAAAGCGATATAGCAATAGACAACTCAGAATTAGTTGAAATAAGGAAAGAGATGAATACCTATGCACGTAAAGACGTATTAAAAGTTTTATCAAAGTTTCACAGAGAGATTGCTAAGGAACAGATGAAAGAAGCACGTACTCTTGGAAGAAGACAACGTGTTCCTAAAGCAAGTCGTAGTGTTATGGGTATTACGGCTAGCGGTACAAGAACAGGCGCTAAAGTAAACTTAAAAACGAATGACAGGTACCCATCAACGCTATCGATGGAGTTTGGTCGTAGACTTGCTTATGTTCCTACTAAATCAGGTAAGACAAGAGCTATATCAAGAAGTCAAATAGGTAAATTACCGTACTCAAGACCAGGCGCACAATTTGAATATAAACCTTGGATAGGAAACCAGTCTGATAGAGGAGATAGTTCTTTTTATCAGCTTGGTAAAGGTGGCTATGTTGTCAGCAAGACAATAGCTAAAAACCAAAATGAGATTTTAGAGACATACAACGACAGAATGTATGACGCATTAGTAAAGGCAATTAAATAATGGCATTTGATAAAAAAGTATCTATATCTATTATCGGTAAAACTGATAAGTTTGTTAAAGACCTTAATAAAGGACAAAAAGCACTTAAAGGTTTAGGCAATGTAGCTTCTAGCATTGGTAAGGCTACAGCTATTGGACTTGCAGGTTTAGGCGTAGCAGCAGCAACCGTTGGTAAAGAAATGGTCAACTTAGCTTCTGACGCTATGGAAGCAGAAGCAGCATTTGACGCTACTTTTGGTGATGCTATACCTGAGTTTGGTACATTCATAGAAGATTTCAGTAAAAAAGCAGGTATGGCTTCATTCGAGCTTAAAGACCTTATGAAAACATCAGGTATGGTTTTACAAGGTATCGAAATGACTGCTGAGGAAAGTGCCAATATGTCACAAGCCTTGGCAACAGTTGCAGGTGACGTAGCAGCATTCAACAACGTACAAGGTGGTACGAAACCAGTTATGGAAGCGTTCACTAAAGCATTGCTTGGTGAAAGAGAAAGCCTTAAAACCTACGGTATAGCTATATCAGAAGCAGAAGTACAAACTAAAGCATTTGAGATGACTGGTAAGACAACATCAGCTGAACTTACAAAGATGGAAAAAGCGCAAGCAACTTACGAGTTAATTACAGCAAAGTCAGCAGTTACACAAGGTTACTTAAATGCTGAGCAAGAAAGCTTTGCAACAAAGTCTAAACAAGCAGGCGCACAAGTAAAAGAATTAAAAGCAAAAATGGGTGAAGCGTTGTTACCGATAGTAACTGCTTTAATACCAAAGATTATAGATTTAGTAGAACAAGTTGGGCCGCAACTAATTAGCGCAATGCAAAGCGCAGCGCCGTTTATTGAAATGATTGGAGACGTATTAGGTGCATTAATACCACCGATACTTATGGTAGGTTCAATACTGGTAAAAATGCTAGCACCTGCGTTTAAGTTTGCATTTAAATTAATAGAGAAGTTTACATTACCATTCTTAAAAGCATTCCCTGAAAACTTTGAAAAAATGATTAACAGCGTTGTTAGAGGTATGAATAAGTTTATTGATAAAATAAACGGATTTGCTAATAAAGCTAAAGGGTTACTTAGCAAAGTGGGTATTGACTTAGGTTTTGGAGAAATAGGTAGATTAGCTGAAGTTAGCTTTGCAAATAAAGCAGCTTCCGAAATTAAATCTGTTGTTGGTACAAGTGCAACTACTAGCGGTGGAGAGATAGCAGGAATGACTGATATGGCTTTAGGTACTGCACAACAGCAAATAGGTAAAGCGCAACAAGCTATAACTATAAATAACTATGCACCAATAGCTAGTCCACAAGATGCTGAGAGGATATTCCTACAAGGTGCTAATCAGTTTAATAAAACAAACGGTGCTTTAAATAGAGTTGTAACTGTAGTCTAATGGCTCAACCAACTGTACGTGTTAGAATAGGGTTCACCGCAAACGAATTTACCTTAGACGATTTAGTAAGAGGTGTATTAGATACAGGCCAACTAGCAGGTGCGGTAACTTACTCAGATGTCACAGATGATGTACAAAGCATATCAATTAATAGAGGACGTTCAAGAGACTTAGACACCTTTTTAGCAGGTAGTTGTTCAGTACAATTATTAAACAATAATAGAAAATACGAAAATACTAATACAGCAAGTCCTTACTATCCTGGTATAGAACCAATGATAGCAATTAGGGTAGATGCTACTACAGATGGCGGAAGTACCTACGAAGACTTGTTTATAGGTTTTGTAACAGACATAAACCTTAGCTATCCTGATAAAAACAACTCATTTGCTAATTTTGAGGCATCTGATGCTTTTATGAAGATAGCTAATACACAGATTATTGATGATAACTTCTCAGCAACAGATAGCGGTACATTAATTAATAATATTCTTAATAGCTCTACTGTTAAATTCTCAGGAGATAGAGACATAGAAACTGGAGTTTCTAATATGCAGGCCTTATCAAATCTTAGTGGTAATACCCTATCAATATTGCAAAAAGTAGAACAGTCAGAAAACGGTTTATTATTTATGTCTAAAGATGGTAAATTAACCTTTAAATCAAGGCATACAACATTCCCTAGTAGTCCTAGTGCAATATTTAGTGATGATGGTTCAGATATACCATACTTACGCGTAGATTATATAAACGACGATAATGAGATTTATAACATAGTAAACTTAACAAGATTAAGTGGTACTACACAATCAGTAGAGGATATAGGTAGCCAAGGTAAATACTTAATTAGAACACTTACAAGAGATGGTTTATATAATGATAATGATGCAGAAGTATTAGACGCTTCAAACTTTCTTTTAGGTAAGTTTAAAGACGCAATAATACGATTTGATAACTTAGTAGTAGATTTAACAGAGGCTACAACAACTAATCAAGATACAATACTACAAAGAGAAGTAGGCGACTTAATTAAAGTAGAGTTATCACCAGTTGGTGGGGGAAGTCCTAGCCAAATAACAACAAATGAAGTTATTGACAGTATTAATTACAACATAACACCTGACATCTTTAGTTGCTCTTATAAGCTATCTAATGCTGATGTTCAGGCATTTATGAGACTAGACAATGTGTTGTTTGGTGTACTAGATACAGACAAGTTAGGTTATTAATGACATATAGGACTAAAGCAAACAAAGAGAGGATAGAATAACAATATGGCCAACGGATTTAAAACATTTGCAGTAGGAGAAGTATTAACAGCTTCCGATGTAAATGATTACTTAATGGAACAAGTTGTCGGCATTTACGCAGACGCAACAGCAAGAGACGCACAAATAACAAGCCCGATAGAGGGACAGTTTGCATATTTATCTGACACAAACGCCTTAACCTACTACAACGGAACTTCATGGGGTAGTTTTATTGGCGATGGAGATATTACAGCAGTAAACGCAGGCGCAGGAATGTCAGGTGGCGGTGCTTCAGGTGCAGTAACCTTAGCAGTAGATGTTAATGGACAATCATCAACAACTGTAGCTGTAGGAGACGAGATTTTAATAGCAGATGTTGACGATAGTAACAACATCAAGAAAACAACAGTACAAGACATTGTTAACCTTGCACCTGGTGGAGTATCACTAGGTTTAGTGTTGGCATTAAGCTAAGAAAGGAATAGAAATTGAGCGATACACTACATTCAGTACAAGGTCAATTAGGAACAAGTACAGCAGACATTATTGACGCAGTACCCGCTTCTACAACTGAAACTGTAATTGGTATTTTAGTATCTAACGTTAGTGGTTCTAGTGCTGATGTAACAATAGATTTAAGTGTTATAAAATCAGGTGGAACATTACGACACATTTTAAATGATGTTTCACTACCATTTGGTACAACAATAGAAATAACAACAAAGATAACATTAGAAACTGGGGACGTTCTGCAAGGATTATGCTCAGCTGCTTCTAGTGCTGACTATAACGTTTCATTCTTACGACAAACCTAAAGGATTAATATGTCCTATATAGGCACACAAGTAAATGACGTAGTTAAGAACAGTGGCTTATATACACCTAGTGAAATACTGCAACTTACTAAAGAGGGTAGTTGGGGTGGCTCATTAGAACTTATTGACACTATTTCTTATTCAAGTGGTGTATCAACTGTTTCTGCAACAAATTTACAAGAGGATAAATATGATGTTCATTTAGTGCATTTTAAAAATTTTGAAATTACTACAAGTGGTGGTGGAACTTGTCAAACAAATTTTCAATTAGCAGAAAATGGTACATTTACTACAAGTGGTTACCAAAGGGCAATACAAGGTGCAAATGCTAGTGGTGGTAGTGGTTTTGAAGGTAAAAGTACAAGTGACACAAAAATATTAAATGCTTATAGTACAGCTAATGTAATCAATATAAATTTTTCTTTATATATGTATATATACAATGCAGGAAATAGTTCTAAATATACCTTTATAACATATCAATTAGCTAAAGATGAAGCAGGAGATTTTCAATACCAATTTGGTGGTGGTGTTTTACCAACTGCAAGTAAAGTTACAGGTGTAAGAGCAATAGAAAGTGTTGGTGGCACTTATGATAGTTTTGAAGTAAAGGTTTATGGAGTAAAACAGATATGAGTAACCTAAGATTAATTAATGAAACTACTATTGCTAATGGAACATCTTCATCAATAACAAATGATTTATTCAATGCAGATTTTGATATTTATAATCTACAAATAAAAAGAA
>Ga0208793_1001164_pt1 | contig 15624 bp, 24 predicted proteins | sample 17_taG_FD_184092 | JGI IMG/M metagenome (GOLD analysis project Ga0208793, IMG submission 184092) | Marine viral communities from the Subarctic Pacific Ocean - 17_ETSP_OMZ_AT15314 metaG (SPAdes) (version 2) | ecosystem: Environmental > Aquatic > Marine > Oceanic | place: Pacific Ocean | collected...
TTCACACTAATTCTATTGTGCAAATCAAAGGCTCAGCCGAACGGTTGCAGAAACGCAAGATCAGCCAGAAGACTTGTGAGAAATTTAAAGTGTATCGTGATGGAGATAAGCTAAGGTTTTACTATCATGATCCATCTGGCATTGTAAAAGGTGCTAAGATAAAAACTAAAGACAAACAATTTACTTACGAAGGAGAAACACCTGGTACATTCTTTGGTCAACATTTATGGGGAAGTAGTGGTAAGCGTATAATCATCACAGAAGGTGAACTAGATTGTGTGTCTTATGCAGAGCTATACCCAACTTGGCCTGTAGTATCATTACCTAGCGGTGCAGCCGGAGCTAAGAAAGCAATTCAAAAAAACCTAGAGTTTCTTCAAGGTTATGAAGAAATAATGCTTTGGTTTGATTCTGATGAACCAGGCCAGAAGGCTGCTGAGGAAGCTGCAAGTGTATTACCACCTGGCAAGGCTTACATCGCCCGTCTAGAGGCTTACAAGGACCTCTCAGAAGCCTTACAAGCTAGCGATAACAAGGCTATCGATGATGCATTCTTTAAACGTAAGGAATTTAGACCTGATGGCATTGTAGATGCTAAATCTTTACTTGAATTAGTTACCACACCACAACCACCAGCTGATTATGACTACCCATTTCAAGGATTACAGTCAAAGCTTCACGGGATTAGGCGCGGAGAGCTTGTCACAATTACTTCAGGATCAGGCCAAGGCAAGTCGTCCGTGTGTCGAGACTTGGCTGCTCACTTGTTATCGAACGGAGAACGGGTTGGATACTTGGCACTTGAAGAGTCAAACCGCCGTACAGCTTTAGGTTTGATGTCTGCTGCTGTAGGTAACAACCTAACACTAGGAGAACATAGTCATGACACCCTTACAAAAGCGTTTGATTCCAGTATTAATAAGTGGAACCTTTATCTTTTCGATGGCTTTGGTAGTTTTGATCCTGATATTATTTATAACAGGATTGAATACCTAGCCTCAGGACTTGATTGTAAGATCATCTTCCTTGATCACCTATCCATTCTGATGAGTGGACTTGATGGTGATGAACGTAGGATGATAGATCAAACAATGACACGCTTACGTTCACTTGTCGAGCGTACTGGTATCGTATTATTTTTAGTTTCACATTTAAAACGAGGATCATCCGATCAAAACCATGAAGAAGGTGCACGTGTTACACTCGGACAACTTAGAGGAAGTGCGGCAATCGCTCAACTTAGCGATGCAGTTATTGGACTCGAAAGAAATCAACAGAGTGAAACTAAACACTCTGATACAATTGTTAGAGTTCTCAAGAATCGCTACTCTGGGGAAACAGGCATTGCTTGTCGATTAAACTACAACCTATCCACTTGTAAATTCAATGAAACAACAGAGTTTGACGCCACAACAGATTTTTAAACCTAATCCTCCCAGTGCAGAGGCAGTTAAACGTGCACAATTTGTAGACAAAACTTACCACTGGAATAATGCTGATCTTCGATCTGGAGACAAACGGGCTTCTAAATGATGCTACCAAAATCCACTGTCTTTGCATCTACGACACCAACACTGAAAAAACAATGGTCTTTAATGATCAATCGTTTACGTCAGCTACGCAGAAACAAGCGGCTGAACCTATCGTACGCGCTATCCAATACCTCGAAGACGCTGATTGTATTGTCGGTCATAACATTATTAATTATGACCTTAGCATCATCAATAAGTTTTATCCATGGTTTAGACGTATTGGTGATTGCTTGGACACTCTTTTGCTTAGTCGTCTTTATCACCCGAACATGATGGAATGGGATAAACAAAATACTTGGCCTGGTATGCCACTTAAACTTTACGGATCACATTCACTAGCTGCTTGGGGTTATCGCCTTGACGAAGCTAAAGGTGATTATTGTAAAGATACTGATTGGAAAGAGTGGTCACCAGAAATGGAAGACTACATGATACAAGACGTTACTGTAACTAAAAAACTTTGGACACACTTCCAACCATACCTGAATGGGTTGCGTTAGAACATGACGCAGCAGAAATCCTCACAAAACAAGAACTACATGGATGGTATTTTGATGAACGCGCTGCATGGCAACTTACATCAACTCTCAGACAAGAGCTTGAAGAAACTTATCAATTACTACGTAACAGGCATCCTTACGTTGCCGGACCAATATTTACTCCTAAGCGAGATAATCGGACCCAAGGCTATGTCAAAGACGCTCCACTTACACGCCTTAAAGAACTAAATCCTACATCACGAGATCATATAGCATGGATCCTGCAAACATTTCATGGTTGGACTCCAACCCAGAAGACACCTACTGGGAAGCCTATCATCGACGAACCGATACTGAAGGAGATAGGGACAGAGATTGCCCTTGCATTCCTGAGGATTTTGACGATAACGAAGATGCTTGGAATGATATCAGAAGGCGCGAACGCTTGGCTGAAGCTATCTACGACTGCTAATAGGATACATCATCATTGTTCTGTCGCTACTTCTACCTTTAGATGTGCACACCGAAACCCAAACCTTGCCCAAGTTCCCAGTGACCCACGATTTAGACAACTTTTCTTACCATCTCCAGGTCAAGTCATGGTCGCTGCTGATTTGTCTGGGATTGAGTTACGTATGTTGTCTCATTTCCTTTCCAGATATGATGATGGACGATATGCAGACATCTTACTTAACGGAGACATCCATCAAGTAAATGCTGATAAGATAGGTATCTCTAGGAAATTAGTTAAGACGGTAACTTATGCATTCCTATATGGTGCAGGTGACGAAAAAATTGGACACAGCTATGACAAACTTCTTTCATCCACAAAAGCCAAAAAGAAAGGTAAGGAAATCAGAGAAGCATATATTAATGCAATTGATGGACTCGATAAACTCTTGGAGGCTATTAAGAAAGCTTCAGAACGAGGATATATCAAAGCTATCGATGGAAGAAAAATTATGGTGGATAGTCCACATAAAGCGTTAAACTACTGCCTTCAAGGTAACTCCGCTATCCTGGCAAAACGTTGGATGGTCATCAATCAACAAAACATCAAAGAATTAAATTTATGTTGTTCACAACTAGCTTTTATACATGACGAATTGCAATTCGAGTGTTCCCCTGAACAGACAGATGACTTATCAACATCCTTGGTATTTAGCAGTCTCGCAGCTGGAGAACATTACAACCTCAGAATCAGAATCGACGCAGAAGCAAAAACAGGAAACAACTGGAGTGAAACCCACTAATGAGAAGTAAATCAATGATGGGATTACAAAACGTAATTCCGTTTACATCAAAGAAAACCCGTCAAGGTAACGGTTTGCATAGTAAGCCACGTAAAGGTAAAAAGAAATATAGAGGCCAAGGTAAATGAAGTTATTTGTTGACGCAGATTACATTGTTTATAAGGCTTGTGCCTCTTGTGAGTCTGACTTAGACTTTGGTGATGATGTAATTGTAGTTGTCAGCAAATTCAGTGAAGCATACGCAGCAGTAAAACGTGAACTAAATAAAATTAAAAACAAGTTCATGTGGGATGTTCCTGAAGTAGTTCTTTTCTTTAGTGATAGTACTAACTTTCGTAAAGAGATCATGCCTGCTTATAAAGGACATCGTAACCGCAAAAAACCTTGTGGATACAAACGTGTTATCAATGCTCTTAAAGATGAGTATGAAGTTATACTGATGAATACTCTTGAAGCAGATGATAGCATGGGTATTTACGCTACTGAATATCCTGGTAACATTATCGTCAGTCCTGATAAAGACATGCGCCAGATACCTGGAACGCTCTACAACATGGATGAAACCGTGAATGTGGATGAAGCAGAAGGACAACGTTGGCACCTCATACAGACGCTTGCAGGTGACCAGACAGATGGTTATGCTGGTGTACCTGGTATTGGTATCAAACGTGCTGTTGCTTTATTTGAAGAAAAAGGTTACACTTGGAAAACAGTTGTAGATGCTTTTGCTGAGAAGGATCTTGGTGAAGACATTGCACTGCAAAACGCAAGACTTGCAAAGATCCTTACCACCGATGATTATGACTGGACCGCTAAACAACCAATCCTTTTTACCCCCTCCTCCGATTACAAAGTTGACAGTGGAGCAGGAATTCAAGATAAGAAGACTTGAAGACCTACTACCTAAAGCTGATAAATCAGATATCATTACTTTATTTATGGCACTGCAACGTCAAAACTTTGCCTTAGCTAACTCCGTATCCAACCTAGTAAAACAATGGCCCAATCACCTGCCTACTACACCAGAGGTTCCATCGAATGCTGGGACTTCATCAGAGACCAGCAACTAAACTACCATCTTGGTAATGCAATAAAATATATTTGCCGTGCTGGTCACAAAGATAGTGCGGCTTCTGATCTTAAAAAAGCAATCCACTACCTTGAAAATGAACTTGAAAACACACAAAACGACTCTATTGGATCAAGCAAAAGAGTTCCGGGACGCTTACAATTTGCAAGTATCTGGGATGAGTGGGAGACAGACCCAGAAATCTTTGATCGATGAAGAATGGTCAGAGTTTCACGAAGCATTTCATTTTAAAAATGAACACGAACAACTAAAAGAACTTTGTGATCTTATCTATGTGTGTTATCAGTTTGCTGCTAATGAAGGATGGGATTTAGACAAAGCTATGGATCGTGTGCATAAATCAAATATGTCCAAACTAGATGAGAATGGACAACCTATTTACCGACCAGACGGTAAAGTCCTAAAGGGACCAAACTACAAACCTCCAAACCTAACTGATCTACTCAATGACTAATTTAATCTCACGCACAGGACGTGTTCAATCATGGATCGATGATCCTACTCATCGCTTACCTGTCAGCTGCACAGTATTTGTAGTTGAAAATGAAATGGAAGGACCGAATGGTATTGAGGCTAGCTGGAGGTTTGCCTCTCATGCTCTTAGGTACGGCGCAGGTTGTGCTATCCATCTTTCTAAACTTGACCCAAAAGGTTATGTGCGAAAGTCAGGTGTTACTGCTTCTGGTCCTGTAAGTTTTGGTAAAATTTATTCATCATTAAATGAAATACTTAGACGTGGGGGTATCTACAAGAATGGTGCGATTGTGTTGCACCTTGACTTATCCCATCCTGATGCTAGGGAGTTTATTACTGCTAGTAGATCCGAACTACCTTGGGTCAAACGATGCATCGACATCACTGAAGAGTGGTGGAAGGATTGTACGTTCAAGGAAGAACTATTATTCGGAATCAAGTCCGGTGACATCTGGCTAAACAAAGTAAAATATGACAATGAAGGAAACCGCATCAGAGGTAACGTCTGTCTCGAAGTATACTTGCGATCACGAGGCACCTGTCTACTACAGCATATCAATCTTGGAGCCTGTGAGTTCGATGACATCCCACGAGCATTTGTTGAAGGTATGTCCGAATTGTGCAGCCTACATAGTAGGACAGCTGTCGGAGATTCTGGAGAATACCTCTCGCCTGAAGTTGATAGACAGGTGGGACTCGGAATGCTTGGTCTCGCAAATCTCCTACGGAGGTACGGAGTAACTTACGATCAATTTGGACGTGCATTAGAACAATACAACAACAAAGAAATTATCCGCTCTGCTGCTTATGAACTTGTCTCTCAAATTGCTTCAGGAGTTAACCAAGCAGCCACAATCGCTGGCGAGCATAATATGGTTCGAGCCTTTGCTATCGCTCCAACCGCCAGTTGCAGTTATAGAAGCTTGGATCTGGATGGCTATACTTGCACACCAGAAATCGCTCCACCTATCTCGCAGACAGTCGATCGCGACTCAGGTACTTTCGGAGTACAAACTTATAACTATGGTGACGTAGAGATCGCCTCTAAGGTAGGCTGGGAAGCTTACAAACGTGTTGCTGATGGCATCATGACTCTACTAGATACCACAGGGCTTCTTCACGGTTATAGCTTCAATTCATGGAGTGATATGGTGACCTACGACAATGCGTTCGTGGAAGAGTGGCTTCGGTCCCCGCAAACAAGCCTCTATTATTCACTTCAAGTAATGAGTGATACACAAGATAAATCAGATGCATATGCTGCACTAGATGCAGAAGATGTTGAGACTTATTTGGAGGACATTTTAAATGAACAAATTACATGCAATTGTCAAGAATGAACCCTTACGAAAAACTACTAAACAGAAAAAGAAAATGGACACCAGTCCAGACAACTGCCGGATCATGCAAGGCAGGGGCGGAAGAGACGGTACACCGTGCTCTTGCGTTGCGACATATGGAACTACCTGTGGGAGATTTTATTCGTGATGGATTGGCTACCGACGTACCAAAACTATCGAGGGAGTTACTGGAATCAAATATCACCGACGAGGAAAATCACGACCTGGCACTTGGTTACATTGCCAATGCTTACGGTGTTGACGAAAAAGCTGAATCGGAAGCTCTCCGGCTCAGGGAAGCTTGGACTACGCATCCTGATCATACGATCCTCAAAGCGATGGTGGCCGAACGTGCAATTTTCTTCGTTCTTTTACCATTCTTCCGCTTTAATGGTGATGCTGGAATGCGAACAGTTAGTGCGGATATAAGTAGAGATGAACAAATTCACGTTGCTGCCAATAGCCTTGTTTGTCGCGAGTTGGGGCTTACTGTCAGCCCTAGTCTTGATAAACTCCGCAAGGCAACTATCAATTGGGTAATGCAACCTTTGGGTAGCAATACCGATAAATATTTGGACAAAAAATTTTGGCTTGATTCTAGTGATCGTTTGATGTATGAAGGTAAAGCACCTGAACTTTCTGCAACTAAAGCTGCTAGAATGCCAGCCTTCTTTGAACATAGTAATACAAACCTCCCACAATATGCCTGATCTAAATTTACTTGATGTTCGTGGCATGACAGCTAATGCTATGTTATCTAAGTTAGAAGAAGCATTTCCACCAGTTAACCCTAACCCTGAAGATACAATGGAAAAAATTATGTACAGGTCTGGTCAACGTAGTGTCGTTGAGTGGGTCATTCAATATATGGATGAAAATTAATGGCTGGAGTAAGTACAGAATATTATAACCCTCAACTTGCTACAAGTAAAGAAAAAGGTCTTAGTCAATTTGGTGATGCAGATCTTACTGCTAATAGATCAGCTGGTTTTTCAGATCAAGAGATTCTAGATTTTTTAGATTCTAATCCAGAAACTTTAAATCCTCAGCAACAACCTGGTGTACCTGGTGGTATTTATGAACAAGTATCTATAGGTGCACAGCAAGAAGCTCGAAGGGCAGCTGACGAAGCTCAAAGGCAACAAGAATTAGATAGGATAGCTGCTGAGTCTAAAGCTGAACAAGAACGATTAGCTAGAGAACAAGAGGAACGTTTGAAACAATTAGAAATTGCTAGCAGGACTGCACAACAAAATCAACTTGCTGGTAGTAGAACTGCTACACTTGAATTACAAAGTATTTCTAATTTACCTGGTTCACAAGGTGGTACAAGTGCATTTAAACGTAGACCTTTACAAATCAAACCCCAAGTTTCAACAGGATTGTCTCCGGGTTTACCTGCTTCTTCTAGTTTAGGTATTAATGTATAATGACTGCTCAATCACGTTATGAAAGATTGTCTTCGGACCGCTCCCAGTTTCTAAATACTGCTAGACAAGCAGCAGATCTAACTCTTCCTTATCTAATCCGTGGAGAAGAAACATCTTATAAAGGTGCACGTAATCTCATTACACCGTGGCAAAGTGTAGGAGCTAAAGGTGTGGTGACGCTTGCAAGTAAACTAATGCTTGCTTTGCTACCACCACAAACCAGCTTCTTTAAGCTACAGGTTAATGATATTAATATCCCCGGAGAACTAGGACCAGAAATTAGATCAGAACTTGACTTGTCGTTTGCTAAAGTTGAACGAACTATCATGGAATCTATTGCAGCTTCTACTGATCGTGTAATTGTTCACCAAGCACTAAAGCATTTAGTCGTTGCTGGTAATGCTCTTATCTATATGGGGAAGGATGGTCTTAAACTATATCCTTTGAACCGTTATGTTGTAGATAGAGATGGTAGTGGTAATGTTATAGAAATTGTAACAAAAGAAACAATCTCTAAAAAATTACTCAAAAAAAATTATCCTGCATTTGACCAGAAAAACAATTGGGAAAATGTAGATGACACATCAACTGATGAATGTGATGTTTATACACACGTAATCTTAGACAACAACAGATGGGTGTGGCATCAGGAGGTTTATAATGATATACTACCTAAGTCAATGGGTAAAGCTCCTGTTGATTCTAACCCTTGGCTTCCACTTAGGTTTAACCATGTTGATGGTGAAGCTTATGGACGTGGACGTGTAGAAGAATTCATTGGTGACTTGAAGTCACTTGAAGCTCTGTCACAAGCCCTTGTAGAAGGCAGTGCAGCCGCTGCTAAGGTAGTGTTTACCGTTTCACCCTCCAGTACAACCAAGCCTCAGACGCTTGCACAAGCAGGTAACGGAGCTATCATTCAAGGTAGACCTGATGATATTGGTGTAGTACAGGTTGGTAAAACGGCTGACTTTCAAACTGCTTATCAAATGGTAGGAGGTTTATCACAACGAATCAGTGATGCATTCCTTATTCTTAATGTAAGGAATAGTGAACGTACTACTGCTGAAGAAGTACGTATGACACAGCTAGAACTAGAACAACAATTAGGTGGACTGTTCAGTCTACTTACTGTTGAGTTCCTTGTACCTTATTTGAATCGTAAACTTTCTGTTGCACAAAAGACAGGTGAGATACCACGTCTACCTAAAGGTGATATTGTTAAGCCTACTATTGTAGCTGGTATTAATGCACTTGGTCGTGGTCAAGATCGTGAAAGCCTTGCACAGTTCCTTACTGTTATTGCACAGACAATGGGACCACAAGCTATTCAAGAATACATTAATCCTGAAGAAGTTGTCAAACGTTTGGCTGCTTCGTCTGGTATTGATACATTGAATCTTGTTAAGAGTATGCAAGAGATTCAACAACAACAACAGGCTGAAGCTCAACAACAACAACAAATGATGTTGGCTCAACAGGCTGGACAACTAGCTTCAGTAGATCAGAAACGTGAGCAAGCATCAGCTCAAATGATGCAACAACAACCACCACCACAATAATATGTCAGAAGTTTTAACAATGAATGAAACACCTGCTGATCAGCCACAATTTAATGCTGATGAGCAGAACTCTCTTGAAGTAGCAGAATCTATTTCAGGAGAACCACAACTACTTGCAGGTAAGTTTTCAGATCCACAAGCACTAGAACAAGCTTACCTTGAACTACAAAGTAAACTAGGACAACCAAGAAATGAATCCGAAACCAGTGAAGAAGGGGAGCAAGAAGAAGCCCCTGAAGAAGTACTAGACAATCAAGAAGAGCAAGAAGAATCCAGCAAAGAAGTTCTTTCTGAACAACAAGCTGAACAATTGTTTGAAATGGTTGGCGGTCAACAAGCTTATAAAGCAATGGTTAATTGGGCTGGAGACTCTCTTTCTAAAGAAGAGGTTAAAATGTATGATTCTGTTATGGCAGATGGTAATCCCAGTGCAATCTTCTTTGCAGTACAATCATTGTATAGTAAATATACTGATGCTGTAGGTAAAGAAGGTCAACTGTTGACAGGTAAAGGTTCTAATCAAAAGAATGAATCATTCCGTAGTCAGGCTGAACTTGTACAAGCTATGTCAGATCCACGTTATGATAAAGATCCTGCCTATAGATCAGACATTATGCGTAAACTAGAAAACTCTGACATCTCATTCTAATGACTGTTACCACCAACGAACACGGACAACAAAACCTATTTGCTAAAGAACCCACCATGTACACTGACAAAGATTACACTGTGACACATAACGAAAAAGCTGAAATGCTAAACGGTCGCCTGGCTATGCTAGGTGTGATGGCTGCGCTTGGAGCGTATGCACTAACTGGTCAAATTATCCCCGGTATTTGGTAATGGCTGGTAAAAAGAAAGGAGGTAAAGGTGGCTGCAAAAAGTAAACCTTCCGTAAAATTAAAAATTGGCACACACAAGTCACGATCTGGTGGTCTTACTAAAGCTGGTCGTGATAAGTATAACCGGGAAACTGGTTCTAATTTAAAGGCACCTCAACCTGGTGGAGGAAAGCGTAAGAAGTCTTTCTGTGCTAGGATGGGTGGGGTCAAAGGACCAATGAAGGACAGCAAGGGTCGTCCTACACGAAAGGCTCTTGCATTACGTAAATGGAAATGTGGTAAATCCTAATGGCTAAAAAAGGTCTCTACGCTAACATCCACGCAAAGAAAATGCGTATCGCAAAAGGTTCAGGTGAGAAGATGCGCAAGCCAGGAAGCAAAGGTGCTCCTACTGCTGCCAACTTTAAACGTGCTGCCAAAACTGCTAAGAAAAAATGATTGAATGCCCACAATGTACTGCACCTCAGCAGTACGTTCTAGAACAACTACAGACTTCTGCTGGTGTGAAAGACCGTACAGCACTAGCAGTCATTCTGGGTAACATCCAACAAGAGTCTAATTTTAAACCTAACGTATGCGAGGGTGGTGCTATCGTTCCTTACGATCGCTGCCTTCGTGGTGGTTATGGTTTAATTCAATGGACATCTAAACATCGTTACATTGGTCTTGGCAACCATTGTATTAAACGTAAAGAAGATCCTAGTGGTCTTCAATGCCAAACTGATTACATGATTAATGAGATGAGGTTTAGAAAAGATCTCTATGCTTTTCAAACTAATCATCAAACAGTACGTTATTATATGAATGCTGCTTACTACTGGTTAGGCTGGGGTATTCATGGTAACCGTACAAAATACACTTATTCTTTTTTAACTAAACTCAAATGAAAATTCTTGCTATCCTCCCTGCAACCCTGATTGCTGCTACTCCTGTAATGGCTGGTCCTTACGTAAACATTGAAAACAATGCTGGATTCATTGGATCTGATTTCAATGGACATGTTACAGATTTCCATCTTGGTTATGAATCAGGTAATGACGTAGGTTCATACTACGTACAAGCTGGTCCTTCTATCTTTGCACCTGATGGTGGAGAAGAAGAGACAAAGCTTACAGGTAAGATTGGCGGTTCAATTCAAGCAACAGAACGTCTTTCTGTTTATGGAGAAGTTGCAGCAACCTTTGATGACGTAAATGATTACGGCTCTAAGTTTGGTGTTAAGTATAACTTCTAAAATTTAAACTTTTATTTATTTAAACACAATGGCATACGGACAACTTGTACAAGATGTAGGTGGTTTTTCTATACCCCCTCATGATTATGTAAGTATTACTCCACCAGCAGCACCAAGTACTGGAAATCAAGTTATTGTTTATCGTATCGGTGGAGCAAGTGGTTCAGTGGTAGCAACATTAACTCTTACTTATACCAGTGGTGAACTTTCTTCTGTAGCTAGGAGTTGAATATGGCTTATAAGTTCAATCCTTTTACAGGCAATCTCGACGAGGTAGGGGCTGGTGCCACTGCTTTTGAGGTTTTAGGGACCGTGGCGACTGTTGGCGACTTGCCCGGCGGTGCTACTCAGAGTGACGTTTATCTAGTCGCAGCTGACGATAATTTCTACGTCTGGGACGGTTCTGCCTGGACTTCTATAGGTACGTTGGCCGGGCCTCAGGGGGCTGCCGGGGCGACTGGTCCAGCAGGCGCTGATGGAGCTGATGGAGCTGATGGCGCTGACGGCGTAGGAGTTATCACTGGTGGCACTACAGGCCAGGTCCTGGCGAAAGCCTCCAACACTGATTACGACACCGAATGGGTTGACCAAACCGGTGGCGGTGGCACCCCTGGAGGCTCTGACACCCAAGTTCAATTTAATGACGGAGGCGTATTTGGTGGCGACAGCGGTCTTACCTACGACAAAACGACAGATAAGCTCACTGTCGGCGGTGACCTTGAACTAGAAAATGGCGGAACATTCACTACCACATTGCAGACGGTAACACCAACTGCTAACCGAACAGTTTCGATTCCCGATGCCACTGGAACGATTGGCCTGGTCAATGGTCCGACTGGTAGCATTCAATTCAATCAAGCGGGTGCATTAAGCGGCACCAGCGATTTTAGTACGACGCTGGATTGGAATAATGCAACAACAACATTTACAGGGCTGAAGTTAAATGTAACCAATACTGCAAGTGCTTCTGGTAGCAACCTGCTTGATTTGCAGCTGAATGGGGTTAGTGAGTTTGACCTGCGCGCCAACGCGCTATTAACTTCTTCTTTCAGTTACGCTGCAACTGGTGCAGGGACGGCTGTCCTTCTTTCACCAAACGGTGGAGCGACGTATAGTGCGAGATTGAGTACTTCCACTTTCCTTACGACAGGTACCCTTGGAATTTCAGGTAGTATTTTTAACAGCACCCCAGACGTAGCTCTAAATCGAGACGCCGCCAACATCCTTGCCCAAAGGAACGGCACCAACGCTCAAACCTATCGGCTCTATAACACCTACACCGACGCCTCGAATTATGAGCGTGGATTCTTCCAGTGGAACAGCAACGTCCTTGAGCTTGGGACGGAAGGCGCTGGCACTGGTTCTGAAAAACCTGTTCGCATCACAGCGGCAACTTTAAAGCTGCCCAATCTGCCCACTTACGCCGACAACTCTGCGGCCACCTCTGGTGGTCTAGTTGGGGGTGACGTTTACAAGACCGCCACTGGCGAACTTCGCATTACCGTTTGATCTAACCATGAACACACTTTCCCTTACACTGACCAACACCCGCGTTATCGACGGGTTGATCTTTGCCGCTAATTCTGTCGGCAAAACGCCTGAGGCGTATGCTGAATGGCTGTTAAACCAGGATGGCAATCGTTTCGCCGACGCTAACGGCTACGGCGTTGTCACAAGTGCTGGATTCTTTGCACGCTTCACCCCAGCTGAATATGCAGCGGTGCTCGGAGCTTCTGTCGATACGGTAGAAGTACCAGAGAGGATTGGCGGTGTTCCAACTGAGGAACAATACGATGCCTACCAAGTAGCAGTTCTTCAGTATTCAATGCTTGAAGACCCTACCGCTGAGGAAACTGCAACGTATGAAGCAGCCCTTGAAGCGTATGAACTGGCTACCACTGCTAAAAACCAAGTCGAGGTTGATGCAGCTGAAGCACAGAATGCAGCTGCTGATGCAGTTAAAGCATTGCTTGATGAACTAACAGCAGCTGAAAAAGTAGCACTTGATGATCAACGTGTTACTGACGGTCTTGCGTTGTTGGTCAGCATGGAACTGCTTGCACCTGAACGACCAGCTGAAATTACTGCATACGAGCGTCCTTTCCCCGGAGGTGAGTGATGACACTTGTCTGGAAGTCAGGTTGGGACGGACTGACTGAATCTGAAGCAATTGATTATGTCGCGGCTGTAGAAGCCGCTGACGGTCAAGAGCTTGAGTTTGGTGTAGCCAAGGCAATCAATGACTTCGTTCTTGGTTGCAAACAGGACGACATCTGGAACGCAATCAAAGCGTCTTGCATCCTTGCTGGTGCGAGGACGCTTGATGGTGCGTTGGTTCCGTTAACCGGTGGTGCCCCGACGAACTTTAATTTTGTTGGTGCGGATTACGACAGGGAGACTGGGTTGAAGGGGAATGGGAGTACGAAGCATTTGGATAGCAATAGGGCTAACAATGCTGATCCGCAGGATGACAAACACCTTTCTGTCTATCAAACTTCACTTGCCACTAGTAACTCTATCCTCATAGGTACGCAAAATGTGACAGGAAGAAGCGCATTAATTAGTTTCGTAGCAGGGGGTATATCGGTAAGAATAAACTCCAATGTTGAGACTTCTAAAATTGGGAACAGTGTAGGTTTTGTCGGAGGGGTAAGATCTTCAAGCAGTACGTCTACAGGACGGGTTAATGGCACAAACTTTTTGCAAAGTATAGCTTCTCAGAGTCCTGCAACTTTAGACATAGGAGTTTTTGCAGAAGCCTCGGGGATAGCAAAAACCGACGCCCGCCTTTCCTTCTACAGCATCGGCGAATCCCTAGACCTCGCCAAACTCGACACCCGCGTGTCTAACCTTATGACAGCTATCGGAGCAGCAATACCATGAGCCCTACTGCAATCCCTGGAACCTTTATTTTCCAGCCTCCTGTCAATGGCACTTTGACTATTACTAGCGATCAGGTCGCCCCTCCCGGCGATGCCGCGATCAACTACGGCATTACAAGTGCTGGTGGCACGTTTAACCTCAGGTCTACAGGAACTGTTGATTATGAAGTTGATTGGGGCGACGGTGACGTTGAAATAAGCACACTTAACACGTTACCCCACACTTACGCTGCTGGTGATTACAATTTATCTATTTATAGTGATGATGTTTATAGGCCGTTTTTTAACAACAGTGGGGATGAAGATCAGCTAACGTCTGTTGCAATTGGTGCTGAGGCTGATTTAGGAACGAACCTTGATATCGCTTGGCGCGGTGCAAACAACATGACTTCATTTGTCTGTCCGTTTGATGCGACAAGTTCGGTCGCGAGCTTCAGCTACGCCTGGTTCGGGTGTTCAGGGCTGTCCAGCTTTCCCTTGATCGATACCTCTAGTGGGACGGGCTTCTTCGCCGCTTGGGCCAACTGTTCCGGGTTTACCAGCTTTCCACTGATCGATACCTCTAGTGGGACGAACTTCGGCTATACCTGGCTCAACTGTTCCGGGTTTACCAGCTTTCCACTGATCGATACCTCTAGTGGGACGAACTTCGGCTTCGCATGGTTCGGGTGTTCCGGGCTTACTAGCTTTCCCGCCAATATGTTTGACACGACGGGAACGCTTACTGCTAATGCATTCGACAATGCTTGGTCAGGCTGTGCCCTTACCGCACAATCAATTGAGAACATCCTTGTCTCACTAGACACTAATGGCGCTACTGGCATCGCACTTGGCATCAACGGCGGCACTAACGCAGCCAAAACCACTTGGTCTACTGCCGCTAATACTGCTTACACCAACCTGGTCAACAAGGGTTGGACGATTTCCTTTAACCCTTGATGATTATGGACAATACCTATTACGTCTGCCATGGTCCTGATGTGGTTCACTACGTTGAATCTTATGGAGCTTCAACAATGACAAGCGGTCAACCAAACATCGAACAATTTGATGACGAACAAGAAGCCAAAGCCCGTGCTGAAGAGCTGGGTTATGTATTCACAATCGGAGGAGATCTTGACCTTGCTACTTCTAAGGCACCTGTGATCGGCTAGAAGCACGTCCGTTCATCCTTCGGGACGCATGACACCATAAGCATGGAACGGGGCTTATGGAGGCTTCTAAAGAGGTTACTATGCAAGGCAAAACTTATTGCTATCGCGGTGTAAAATACACCAAGTGAGATAGATCTAATGAGGGGTGCAATTCCCCTCTTCACTATTGGCATTGGCCCTTACGAGGACACCCTTTGCCGTCTAGACGGTGGGATAGACCACAATTTTTTGAAACATCAAACGTTTGGTGAAAACTATATCTTTATTATTTTTTATTTAAAATGTCACAACAACAATCCGGTGCATCTCAACTTGCACCACAAATGATTCCAGGAGCTGATAACTTTGCCGG
>Ga0208793_1001165_pt1 | contig 15622 bp, 8 predicted proteins | sample 17_taG_FD_184092 | JGI IMG/M metagenome (GOLD analysis project Ga0208793, IMG submission 184092) | Marine viral communities from the Subarctic Pacific Ocean - 17_ETSP_OMZ_AT15314 metaG (SPAdes) (version 2) | ecosystem: Environmental > Aquatic > Marine > Oceanic | place: Pacific Ocean | collected...
TGTTTATCAACTTTTGCATTTCTAAGCCATTTTGGATTTTTTCAGCATCTTCTAGGGTTACCTGTTGGTCTTGGTCTTGTAAGTTAGAAACACTATCTCTATATTCTTTAGTTTTCTTAATCTCATTTAATCTAGCATCGAAAATAGATGTACCAACTCCGTTTTCATCTTTAATACCATTAACAGCAACATCTAGCTTAGCTTGAGGCGACATACCACCAACAATAGTACTTGCCGTTTGACCACTGTAAGCTTTGTACTCACCATCATTCATCTTACCTAGAGATGTGATTGCTTTTAAAACCGCAGCTTTACCACTAGGATCTTCACCAATAGTTAATGGTGCCGATGTAACGCTAACAGTATTTCCTCCTAGATTAGTTACGAAATCACTACCATCCCAAGTTGCTTCTCCATAGTCACTAGTTGCCCTTGCATTTCTCATAGCCACCTCGTTAGACGTTAAAATACCAAAATTATTATTGTTGTCTATAGTGTGTTTTTCCGCTAATAAAGCTTTATTTAACTTCTGCTTCATAGTTGTCATCTCGGTTTTTATCTCATTCATCCTTCGTACCGCAGCATCTTTTTTCTTAGGTCTATATGTTGCTTCCCAAGCTAGTCGTTTGTATTCTTTAGATAAATCAACCACGGCATCTTGAGCTGTTTTCTCAAGACCCTTAGGCATTTGCCCTAAATTAATACCACTAGGATTTTGTGCTTCTAAAGCATCCATAGCTCTCTTATCCTGCTCCATAGTGTACATACCTTGTTTGTAAAGGTTGTCAAGAAGAGCCTTAGAGTTTCCGCTACTACCGGCTAGTTGTTCTCCGATTTTACTAAATAGATCTGTATTTATTTTTACTGCCATATTACTGTTTGTTTTTATTTTCACCCTAGATATTGACTAAAGTCCCTTTTTTTCAATGATTTGGTATCAAGGTTTTTTAACAACAACTTTGTCAACCTGTTTTTCTTCATCATTTCCCCCAAGCCACTTTGGCAATTTTACCCCATCGAAAACTCCTGACTCCATAGCTTGAATACCGACTCCAGCTAATTGACCAAAACCACTCATCACTTGGTCTTTTCCAGCCTGTTGGTTAGCTTGCGCTGCTCCTAATTGTCCAGAAGCCAAAGCCATTAACCCTTGTTGTCTTTGGTATTGTAAATCTCTAGCACTTGCAGCTCCAGCTAATATTTGAGCTTGCGTTGCACTTTCTCCTTCTTGTACTTGTAGAGCTCCTTGTGCTGCTAAACGTTGGTTTTGAGCTTCTTGTTGCCCTATCGATGCTGCTGCTCGTTGTGCTTGTAAACTAGCTTGATTTGACATTGTTTGTGCTAAAGCAGCAATACCACTTCCTCCAGCAGCTTGAGACAACGAACCAATTGTGTTGGCTTGAGATTGTTGGAACTGCTGCGCTTGAAACTCAGCTTGCTTTTGGTTTATTGTTAAATCTTCGTATACATTTTCAGCAAATGGGTTTCGTAAGTTAGCGGCTAAATTAGAGGTGTCCATGTTTTCGAATTCAGTGATCCTAGCTTGTAATGCTTTCTCAGCATCGCGTGCTGCTGCTGCTTTTTTACCGCCCCAATCTATACCAGCGGCAACGTTGGCTAACGCTCCAATACCACCTATAATTGCTCCTATCATATCTTATTGTTTTTTATTGTTTTATAATTACACTATTTACCGCTTATTTACTACTTATTGTTACCCCACTATTAACTGAAAACAGCTCTGTTAACGTTGAATTACTTGTTTCAAGCTCTATTGTTGCATAATACCCTTTTAAATTACCAGTGTTAACCCTAGCATCTTTAGCAAACAAAGCAAAATCACTTACAGCAATTAAGCTAGCATCGTCAAGGGTTACAGTTGTACTCGTGAACGCAGTAACTAATCCAACATAAGTAATAGTAGATCCGCTACCCTTGTATATTTTATCACCAATGTCTAACGATGTGTTAACACTAGTAAAAGTTAATTTTTGATTATTTTTCTTACTTACTACCCCCATACCTTGAACTGATAACGAGCTTAAGTCGGGATCAGCGGCAATACCTTTTATGTTACTGTAATACATACCTTCTTCGTTTATAAAGCCAGTTGTAGTACCACTTTCAATATTAGTGTCTATACCGGTTGTTGTCCAACCTTCGTCTCCCTCGTAATTTACGGTTTTAAACGATTTAACGGAACCTGCACTATCGTTAACAACAAACTTGATAGACGATTTAGCTGCACTAGCACCATGGAAAGTGTTTATTGGTGAATCATCTTTCCACTCCCATAACTCTCCATTGTACGCTGTGAAATATCTATTTGCCATGCTTATACCTTCCTCATGTGTAAAGCTCCTACGAGAAACCCAACCTTTACTCTCTTCCTTATAAGCGTTAGTAGTTGTATCTACAGTTAGGTTATATAAACCTTTATTATTGTCAAAACTACCAACTATTTTATCAGCGCTAGCTAATAGCGTTTTAAAGTAATCTCTCCTACCGTATCTCGAAATAGGTGTTAACCCATCCATAGACAATCTCATTACCTCTCCACTCGTCTTATGTGTCCAGTAAGCTCTATAACCATCTACTGCGAAAGACTCTGGGTTGGTAGATATACCTCTGTCACCAGCAAATGGTACAGCTTGTCCTAGAACATTGTTTGTTGATATTAATTGAGGATTTCCATCAGCATTGTACAGAGCATCTTTATTCGCTAATATCCTATATGTTTTATCTTCACATATAGCCACTAAGTCGTTATTTCTAGCATGTAGTTTTTGGATGGAACCATGAGAAGGGTTTAGGTCTTTTGTTATTTTCTCACCTTGAATAAATTGATTTAGGTTATTTACTCCACTGGTAGAATTATATATGCCAGAATATATTAACCCTGATTTACGATGTTCTTGAGCATATTCATCATATTCTATAGACGCTTTTGCTCCTGAGTCTAGTTTATTAGAATTAAACTCATCCCTAATAGATATACATTCAACACCATTACCAAAACTAAAAGCATTATACCAACTAAAACCAATTGGATAGCTGTAGAAATTTTGCTCAATTTCAATATCGTTATAACCAGTTTGTGCCGTAACGCTTTTAACCTTTACAGATATAAATGATTTATCATGTTTTGTAACTCTAAGTATATCTCCAGCAACACAAGTAAAAGAACTAGAAGCCTGTATTTTAATCCCGTTCAACCCAATACACTGTGTTCTCCCACTAGTTAGAGTAGTATTAGTTATAAAATCATACGTGTTTATATAGTTTCTAATGTTTTCCTCTGTTAGTCTTTTTGGGTAGTAGTTACTAATTGCTTGATAAACCCCAGTATCAATGTTTTCTTTTGGTTCTGTTTCCCAAATAGCTGGCTTCTCATTATTGTAAGTGTCTTGCTCTGTATAAACAGGCTTAACAATATCCAAAGCGGTTCCGCCCTCTAACGACGTCTTATCACTAGGGGAAAAAGCTGTTTCTACATATATTCTAACCATTAACCTCCTTTGTTGACGAGGATAAATTCTATGCGTGCCCTCGACCGCTGTACTTATATAGTTAGATACTTTCATTTCTGAAACATCAATAATATTATAAATGTTAGTACCCACTCTAAGCGCAACCCCATCTTTCCTCAAGTCGTCAACAAAATTCCTTTCAGTATCTGGCAATATATAGTCGTTATCATTTATACCACAGAAAGCTATATCTATAAAACCACCGTGAGGAAACCCTGAGTAACTATATGGTCCAGAAACACCTTTACCTTGTCTAGTAGAATTAGCTATTGAATTTTCAAAACTAGTTGTTGGGTTGAAATCCATAGAATCACTATTCGGTATATTCAATAGGTTTATAGTAGCCCCAACACTTTCGTGATAATCATATCCAGTAACCTGCTCGGCTCTCCTAAAGAAGTAAGCATTATCAACAAACCACGCTCCAGCCGCATTAGTACCACCTGATTTAAAATCACTCCACTCTGACTCTATAACGTTAGCGCCATTAGAGAATAACCATTGTTGATTGACGATTGATATATCAGTGATACCCACTGTTGTAGTGCCAACCTGCGTAAATTCCACAGAGGAAGAAGTTAAATCTGATACCACGTAATTTTGCTCGTACTTAAGGTTTTGAGCTATCATCCCGAGCGTTATACCAGTTGTGTTCGCAAACGTCACCCATTGACTACCACTAGCAGCCTGAACAGTACATGTGCGTCCCATTACAACACTAGAGCTAGAGTCTACTTGAGGCACGAGCGTTCTAGTGTTAACATCACTATAGTCATCAACAGCTTTTGGTTGTGCTAAGGCGTTTGTTACTGAGTCTCCAGGTATTTTAACAAAAAACCTACCACTATATTCTGGCTTAAACCTGTTTTCTTCTTGGTAAATCAAAACGTGGTCGGATCCACCTAGATCTCCAACTTCTTCTTTGAACTCGCCCTCAATTTTATAAATATTATTAGAAGAACTATTTTCAGCACCTATGATGCTATAGTATGAAGTGTATGATTTTAAATTAGTATCAAAAAACCTAACAACTAAGTTTGTTGCTGTTTTAATTTTATCACTTGTTGCGGCTTGAATAGCAGACGCACCTACCTCAAAAAACGTATCAGTAACTAAGTCTGTACCTGAACTAACATTTATTAAGCTATTAACACTAACCCTTCCTAAAAGAGTTTTATATTTTAATATACTCTCTGGAACTTCTGATTTAATGTCTAGTATTTTATACTTTTTATCAGTGACACCTTGTAACCCACCGTCTCCTCCTTTGTTCTTTAAGACCAAAAAGGTGTCTTCATCTACTTTGTTTCTATCAGAAGAGTTAAAACTTAACCAAGTGCTACCGTCATCAGTTTGGTATATCTTGTTCAATGGTAAGTTGTAGTATGGCTTTGAATTATCTTTTATGTAAAATCTAAAGTTATCGGCAAATAAGGGTGGTTGAGTGTCTAGCGAGCTAACTAACATTGTTGTGTCAACTGCATTGGCGTAAGGAATGTTAACGCCACCAGAGTTAGAAGTTAGCACTGGGGTTTCTCTTAGGTAATTATCTGAAAACGCTATTCCAAGCTGAAGCTCTCTATCGCTTTTTATTGTTTTTTCACCAATAAGAGATCCTGTTCTTTGCTCTCTATTCTCTAAGGTTGTTGTAAACTCTGGTTTACAGTTTTCCCCACTAGCTGTTTTTAAATCAAAACCCTGAGTGTAGTTTGCAAAAACCAATCTATTGCCAACAACCTCTTGAGCTAAAGCGGTTAGAGGTACATTATCCCAAACTCTAATTGACTGGTTTGATGGCAATACCTTATATATAGTCTCACTAGTAATATCGTACACTCCCTTGTGAGAATTATCAGCGTCTGTATTCCAAGCGTTGTTAGTGAATCCAGATGGTGTTGGATCATCTTTCTTTATGCTATCTATAACATATAATGTTGGTGACTCTGTTGCTTTGTAAATTAAATCAACTTGAATAACGTCCTTAGGTATGTCGTTTGGTACAAAGTTTTTTAGTGTTATTTTTCTAACGCGGTTTTGCATACCTATGTTATAACCTTCTTTTGTAGTAAGTCTAAATCCACCAGCTTCAAAAACAGGGTCTGTAAAAGGCCCAACAATAGAATACTCTCCGTCTTCAAACTTATATCTATAAGCGAATCTAGGAAATTTCTTTTCAAACAAAGCCTCAACGGGTAGTAAGCTAATTGCGTATAATACTGAAGAAGCTGTAGTGCTACTTGCGATACTAGATATAGTACAAGTAACAGATGTGCTATTTATCGATGTAACTAACATTCGGACATCGTAATATCTTGTTATAGGGAATAACTCTAAAGCAGTAGTAACACTATCTGTTTCTTTTAAAAGTATAGTATCTCCAACGCCGTACGAAGCTGCAATAGCTGTTGTTATTGTTATGCTTGTTCCAGGCTCCATTAAGTCTCCACTCGAAGTAGCGAAGTTAATCGTAGCTGTTGTGTTCGGGAGTTCACCATACGTAAGCTCCGTGTCAACATCAGGGGCTTTAGCTGGGGATTTTTTAGCAACAGTAATATGTTCTTTTTTTAAAACGCCTGAGCTAACGCCATTTACTACTAATTGAGTTTGAGTTGTTATGTCAGTAGTACCCTGAATACATCTGGTTATATTTATTTTTCTTGGGTCAGAAATTGACGATGTCCAACATAGTAGGTCATCTATTATATTTATACCCGTTATTGGAGTGTCTTTATCAAACTCTAAAACTGGATCAACACCGGCACTAAATGCGTAATCAACATAATCATTCACCCCGTCCAAAGAATCATAAAAAGCAAATGTCACACTATTACCACTCACACTGAGTACGGTACCAACAGCGACTTGACCTCCACGACTATAAGTGCGTTGAGTTCCATAAATAACTTGTCCCTGTGAAACACCTGACGGTAAACTGTCAAATGTTACGGTGTTACCCGATATATAGTCCACCTCACCACCAACAATCATTGACGCTAAATCAACCACAACTGGTGTCATTTGGTTGTTATTGTACTTGAGTATATAATCTCCATTATCAGCAGCAACAAACCAATACACGGTATCTGTTCTTTCGTCATTGACCATACCAACACACGTACCATTGTTAAATAGTGAAGAATCATGGGTTAACGTATTACCTGTTATACTATGAACAGCCCCAGCGTTACCACCATCTGAAGTAAGTACATCAACATTCAAAGCATCAATATATTGTCCCTTAGGTGTTAATCTCTCATCGAGATCAGTATTCATCTTACCCCCAATAAAGTTATTTTTTAATTCTGGCATTTATTAGCTTTTTAATTGTTTAGATTTACCTCTCATTAGTTGCGTTACTTCTTCCATTTTAAGGTTTGATAACCTTAATTTAGCTTTTCTTACAGCAGAATACTTGTCTCTTTTAAATCTATTAACAACATATTCTGGAGTGTTAGCTCTTGTACTAACCATCTCGCAAGCTATAGACTTATACATAGCTTCTTCAGCAAACTTGTGAACTAACGTTTCGGCATCAGTACCTAAACCGTCGCTAATATATTTTAACGTAACAGTTTTACCAGATAAGTTAGAACTAAAACCTATAGTTCCATTTACTGTGTCTATATAAAAATCACCATTACTATTGAATTGAGACTCTACTTTTAATCTATTCCCATCACTTACGTCGTGAGGGTCTGCTGAAAAATTAGTTGAGGTTGTAGAGACAGCATCGACGATGTTACCATCAACATCATAGATATAGTTGTAATTATCATCCTGCAGGATTGCTTTGGGATTGCTTGTTTTTGATATTGGATATAGAGTTCGTTCTAATCCTTCGTCTGTTAAAACTGTAAGTTTTACATAGTTAACGTAGTCCTGAGGCATTAACATTGATAAGGATGGTGGTAAATCTATCTCTTGTGATTTTATGGATTTTAAAGTATCATAACTTAGCTCTTGAAAAGATCTGTAAGCGTGATAGCTAACGTCCATTCTATTGGCTCTAGGTATTATTCTATCTTCACCAACGTAAGAGAATAAAAAGTTATCTATTATTTGTTTTATTGATATAAACTGATAGTTACCGTGGTTATTACCACTGTAATATTCCTTTTCTGTTGTTCCGTCTAATAATCCCATTTATTTATTGTTTTTCTTGTGTTGTATTTTTGTTATCTTCGCTGGATGCTATTTGATATAAACCAGGATCCTGTAGTGAAACACCTGCTAAAGCTAGGATTTTAATAACTAAATCTGTTTCTTCTGAGGCGTGTAATTCAAAGTCAACGCTGTTAGTTGAATTGTATAAAGCGCTATCATTAACTACTTGGTATGCCCAGTTTACTTTAATAGGCTTATTTATATAGTTACACCAAATTCCAGAAGTTATAGTGTTTGGGTATACTGTAAATCCAGTGTTATCCACAGTGTACATGGGATTCGTTTCTGTTGGTTTAACTAGCGGTAAGTTTTGAATACTTATAATCTCTTTGTTACTAACTCTAGAAACCTCAATTGGATCGTGTATTTCTCTCACTGATATGTTATCAATGCTCCCCGCCCAATCAGCGTCACCCCATATACTTAATAATGTTGGCGTTGTTGGTCCCTGGATCCATATAAGTGTTTTTTGCGTTTCAGTACCATCGCTAGCTTCGTTAATGGTAAAATCCCCACTAGAAGCCGCTCCACTCGGGAAAGAATTAGCAACACCGCCTGTTGATAAATTTGTAAAAGTCTGTAAATTATTAACAAATCTTAACTCACCAGTGCTACTAGTTGGAGTTATAGTAAGTGTTAGTGCATATTTTTTTCCCTGCGTAAAGCCAGTGAAAAGTGTTTGAGCGGAATTACCACCAACCTCAGTTGAAGGTAAGACGTTTAAATAACCAACCGCGCCAGCTGATTTAGTTGCTTTACTACTACCTATGGTAAAATTACCACTAGTTGTGAAATAATCACCAACAGTGTTTGCACCAACATTTGCGTCGAAGCCACTACCCAAAAGCATATCATCACCATATTTATTCCAAATAATAGACCCAAACCTATAGAGGTCAGGCTTTGAAAATAGTTTGAAGTAATATGGGTTTATTGACTTTGTGCCAACATTTAGTGTAGGAGTTAGCTCAGCGCTCTTTTCAAACAGGCTAATTTTTTCGTCTAAAATATTCAACATGTCAGAATATTCCGTTTCGTTACCTGGTCTTCTCTCAAACTGAGTTCTATCATAGAAATATTGCTCGAATATATCCATTTGAGCTTGGTTGGCAAATATATTAAATTCAAGGGGAGTTATTGTTCCTCTCTGTTCTTTATTGGCGATAGCCAACACTCTTTGATATACAGTATCTATATTTACTGCCATAAGCTTTATTTTTTTTTATTACATATTCCCCTAGTGATTTCGTATCACCAGGGGTTTATGATTGGTTTATTAGTTTAATCTTTTTTCAATATTTTTGTAAACCTCCATTCCTTCATCTGTTTTAAAGAATACTGCTAAAGCAGAGTAAGGGTGTTCGCCAAACGGAACTGTTAACAGCTTTCTATCTGTTCCGTTCCAAACGAAATTTCGTTGATCTTGAGTAAGAGTTATAATGTCCATTTCAGTTGCTCTAATACCAAAGTTTCTAAGAGGTACATTTTCATCTTTCGCTAATTCTAAGAACAGCTTTGGATTTTTCTTAGAGTATACAAGTAAATCTCTTTTAAGCTCAGAAGAAGTCATCTCTGTAACCGCAGATCCTACTTCAACACGCAATATAGCTTCAGCCATATCCACATCCATTGCTTTAGCCGCTAGCATTGCTGAGAGTTCTAATTCTATAGAATCAATATCTTCAATAGCATTAACCTCAGGTTTGTTTTCATAATACGCTTTATTCACTTGAGGGTGGTATAAAGATAAAAATTTCTGTAGTGTTTGTTTGTTTTTTGGCACGTTAAGTATACCATCAACAAAAGTAATGTGCTCTAATCTAGCTTCTCCCTTAAATTCATCAACAAAAGGAGTTTTTTGATTTGTCGTATATTTTAATTCTCTTTCGTGTCCTTTCGACTCGTCGAAGTAATATATGTTTGCAGATTTCAAAGTGTATGATAGCGGTGTTTTGTTACCTGTTAAGAAGTATGTTCTATCTTTGATTTCCCAATCGTTCGAGTTTTTCTTAATAGGTGCTTCCGCAACTTTGTTTGTATTTTGTTTTTCTTTTGTGTCTTGTTGTTGAGACGTAGTCTCGATTGTTTTTTTAGCCATAATTTTATAATATAATATTGTTTTAAAAAAAAGCCGCCTCCGATTTTAGAAGGCGGCTTTGTTATTGTGTTACACTAACTTCATGAAGTTGTTAGCACCTTGTACTACTAAACATCTCTCAGTAAGCATGTTCATTTCTAAAGCATCTAAGTCAGAAGAAGTATTCCCAGCAACTGATCCAGTTGTCCAAGTTTTCATCTTTCTGTTTTCAGTTTCAGAAGCTCTATAACGTACGTGTAAGAATGGACGCTTAAGATTTTTACCTAAACCTTGGTCATATACACTTGACATTCCAGCTGGAGCGATAACACCGCTTACAGCATCACCTTCTGCCATAGCACCGTAAAGAGCACCATCGTTTAAGTATTTCCAATCAGACTTGTAGAAGTCATAAGAACCTCTTCTAAATCCTGAGAAACCTAAGTTTAAAGCCATATCTTCTGAGTTGTTAAATACTCCGTAAGAAGTACCACTAGCTCCGTAACCGTTTTGAGCCGCTAACATAGTGTCAATAGAGATAGAAGCCTCTCTGTTTAAGAACATCATGTTCTCTTCAATTGCACCTTCAGCATCAAATCTCTTAAGGATTAATTTCAAAGAAGCTAAATCATCCGCTGCACTAGCATCGATAAAAGCTCCAGATAAAACATGTCCTCTATCTTCGATAGCTGCGAAAAGTCCTTCAGAACCATCAACACCTACAGTAGAACTGTTTTGTTTTTTCTCAGACTCAATACACATCATTTCAGCGTAGTCAGTAAAACGTACTCTTGCTTCAGAAGCAGCTTTTAAGTACCATAAGTAACCGTTAGCACCGTCTTCGCTAGAAACCTCAACCCATCCAATAGAACTAGCATCAGATCCTGAAACCGTATACTTTTCTTTTGCAATAAATGGTTTGTTAGATAATGAAGCGTGTTGTGGCTCTAAGTATTCAGTACGACCCGCAGTTCCTTTTGCGTATTCAGAACCAAATACAAAACCTGTTACAGCTCCGTTAGTAAATGTAATTGCTCCTGCTCCCGAAGTGTTTAAAGCTGCTTGAGTATAAGGTAATACAGTATACGTGTTTGCAGTAATAGCAGTTACGTGGCATCTAAGCGTACCAACACCTGTTCTGTTTAATACTACGTTGTCACCAACTCTTACACCGTGACCAGTTGAAGTTACAACTCCAGTAGAAGCAACTAATGTTCCAGCTGCTGATACGTGTAATCTTCCTTGCTCCGTCCAAATTACTTGGTCAGATGCCATAGCTTCTTCAGAACCTACTTGTCCTAAGAAACCTGAAATTGTTCTATTACCAAAAACCTCAGCTTCTCCTGCGATTAAATCTGGTAAATATTGTTGTGCCCATCCAGCTGTAGCTGTATCTGTAAAGTCGATATATGCTGATGAGACTGTTGCTTTTTTAGCCGATGGAGTTGCCGGGGCATTTCCAGTTGGGCTCATTGTTCCTGCTGCCATAATTTTTTATTTTTTTTATGTTTTGTTAATTTTAATTTATCGCCTTACGCGTAGACGTACTTTGTTATCATTAACCCCTCCAACAGCTCTTACTTTTACACCACCTTCAAATTTACCATGTTGCTTTCTACTACCCATGTCGATGTTTTTAGAATCAGCATTTCGCTTTTTAATAGCGTCGGCCTTACCCTGTTCATAGAAATGAGTTGCTAAAGCATCAGCATTCATTGCTGCGTAAATTGCCTTGTGGTAGCCTGCTGCGTCTTTAATAACGTTGTTTTTATCAAGGAACGTCCCGATAAAGCTACTTAAGTCAGCTTGGTTAGCTTTTGTTTTCTCAACATCTTTTAATTCTACCCTATAAGATTTATCACCAGCACTATATTCAAAACCTTTGAATTCGCTGTTAAATACCTTATCCGTCTCAGCTACAAACTTAGCGGATTGAATCTTAATTTGTTTTTCGTTGCTTTCGGAAGAAGCTCTATATTCACTATAGAAATTAACCGCTTCCTCTTGCTCTGTTGTTAGTTTTGAAGACCCTTTGATCTCCGCGTAATACTTGGACTTTAACCCGTCCATATGGGTTTTTGCTTTTGCTAACTCTTCTTTGAGAGCTATTTTAGTTTTTCTAATATCTTTTTCTTCGTCATACTCAGCGTCAAATGAGAAATCTTCTAATAATAAGTCAATGTCTTCTGTATCTAAGTGCGGCTTTGTAGATGCATAATAATCTTTAAGCCTCTGCATATCACTTAAAGTGCTATCGTCACTGTTTAGTTTAACGTAGTCAGTAAGACTCCCACCGGTTTCACTCATGAAATCCACTAGTTTTTGAAGATTTTCTGGAATCTCAGTTGCTGGAGGGATTTCTTCATCTAATTCCTCTATCACCTCTTCTTCTTCTTCTTCTTCTTCTTGCTTATCTTCTTGCTTGTCTTCCTCGCGTACTTCTTCTTGTTCCTGCGTGGACCCAGCATCTTCAGCTTCAGCAGCACTTGCTCCGTCATCGTCAACGCTACTCTCTTCAGCTTCATTTTCTTCTGTTACTGGTTTGCTAAGATCAATCTTCGCTACAGAATCATCTCCCGCTGATTCAAATACTGTCTCTGTGTTTTGCGTAGCGTCTTCAGCTACGTTTTCTTCTTCTGTCATAATATAATATAATAATAATTAATAATTGTTTATTCTTTATTTAGGGTCAAATGCTCCTAAGTTAAAACCACCACCTAGTATATCATTACCCGCGGACTCAAACGATTTAGGTGGCTTACCTGTTTTTCTTTGGTCTATTAGCTCTGATTGTTGTGATGCTTGGATTTTTGTTCTTTCGTCTTTACGATCTTCTTTTGACGCGTCTCTTTGTTTTTTAGCTTCTACCTCAATCCCCCTTAGCTTCATGCCGTATTGGAATTCAAGTTCCATTAACTCTTTTTTACTCTCAACTTCTTGACGCATTTTTTGTGAATCTAATTGAGCTTTTAACTGTATCACTTGAGACTCGCTAGCTGATTCAGCTTGTTTCTTTTGTACTTCTAGGTTAGCTGCAGCTTGTTGTGCTTGTATGTTGGCTTGAGACTGCGCTTGTATATTTTGCTGCTGTATTGCTTGGTCACGTTTTTGTTTTTTGATTTTCTTTACTTTAAGTAATCTATTTGCCCATCTTATACTGCGTACCTCTCTAATATCAATAGCATCGTCAAGTTCAATTAATTTTTGCGATAAAGCAATTTGAATATTATTTTCAAGCATTTGCTTTTCTTCTGCATCTGGTAGCAACTCTAAAGAGATACCCATATCATATAAATAAAGCTCTTTAATTTCTTCAAGAGTAGCTGTATTAAACCTACCAATTTGATCCGCTAAAGCCTCAGCGGTTTCAGAGTACTCAAGAACATCTGATATTCTAAGCGAAAGTAGTTTAGCTAAACCTAAAGTTATAAAACTACTACCTGTTAAGATATGTCTTGTCGCTACGTTTGAGTTAGCTGCAGCGAGTTTTTGCAAGCCAACTAGCGCATTAGAATCTGGAGTACTTCCGTCTCTAGCCTCATTAAGCCCAGTCACATCTCTAATCATACTTAAGTAGTAGTTGTATGTGTTTATAAGCGATTGAACTTTGTTTGCACCACTACCACTGCGTAGTTCTTGAATAGGTAGGCCAGGTTTCCCCATTCCAGGTTCGCTACCTTGTGATCTACCAATAACAGATCCAGTCTGGAAGAACATGTTTAAAGCTTCACTAGCATTATAGTTTGTGCCGTTACCAAGATCTATATCAGCCAAACTATCTACATCTAAGAATATTCCATCTGGAACAACCTTAGCTAAAACTTGTTGAATTTTTAAATGAGTTAGCTGAATCATATCAGCAAACCCAATTATTCTACTTACTAAAGACTCTATACTACCATTATACATGCTTGGTGCTGTAATACAGTAATCCATTTGAACAAGATTGAAATCACTTTTAGTCCTTAACATATTTTTGGAAAGCTCCCACTTTAATATCTTGTTTGTACCAAGTATACTAACTCCTTCATACTTAACTTCTATACCTCTAGACAACTTACTAAAATTAGCATCTTTATCTTTAGGCGGGTTAAAAGAATCTTCTTTTTCTAATACTTTCTCAGCTCCAGTTGCAGTTTTCTTTAATTTATAAACCTCTTGACTAAACGTCTTGTAATTAAAATAAAGTACGGTAACCTTATTAGGGTCGTGATTAGTTATGTTACCTGTTACTTTAGAATTGTCTCCAGTCTTAATAATTTCATCAAGCTCCTCCATACTTAATTCTGGAAACTCACTAACCAGCTCGTTTATTGGTATTTGCTTTACTTCACCAACATAGTATATGTCTTTAAAATGCGGGTCTTCAGTGTAGGACCAAACTAAGTTAGCTGGGTCTACGTATTCAACTGTAGCACCTTTACTTTTTGAAAAACAAGCTTTAGCAGCTCCAATACCTATCTCAGTTATATCTCTAGTGAATCTAGGTTTTAGTAAATCTATATCACTACCATTTAACAATAGGTTAATCCCTGATATTTGAGCAAGCTCAACACTTAATTTAAAGTCAAGCTCAACGTGTAAGTCTAATTCTTCATCATTTTCCGGAAGTGTGTCTTCGTTATTCTCAAACATATCGATATTAAAGTTTTCTTTAACATCTTTTAACATATCTTTAGAAACCATATCCATTTGGAGTCCCTTAATATATTCCGTTCTTTTAGCAGTACCAATAGAATCTTGAGAGAAAGCGTTTATCTCGTAACCTCTATTCCCCATTCCATTTACTACTATATCAACGAACTTAGGTATAATTGGAATAGGTGTCCAATCAAGGTTTAAGTAAGATAAATCACCATTAACCGCTAATTCTTTTTTATATTTCTCTACGCTTTGTTCTCCCCTCGCATATAACCTACGCTTATGAAATAAGCTAGAGTTAGAAGCAAATCTAGAATTTGTACCGTTTGCAAACCACTCTTCCTCGATAGCTCGAGCTACTTTTAAACCATAAGCTAGAGAGTTTTTTTCTTCATCAAGTACTACTTGACTTGGGAAAGTGTTATTTCTAAGTGTGTCTGTCATGTTTTTCTAATTTTTGAAATTCCGCCACTATTGCTATAGGTAGCGATATTAATCTTAATTTTAGTTTTCTTTTTTAATTTCGTCGGTTTGTATCTGTGTTTGTTACATGCCATAATCGCCAATCCACTGCTTATAGCTGCATCAAACTTGGTTCTATTGTTAATATCAAATTTTGCCCAATCGTACAAAACGGAGTTAAAAAATAAGCTACCATAACTACCGTCTTCTCTAGTACCTAAGTTAGTATCAATATAAGACTCTATCGCAGCTGCGTGAGCCTGCTTCATATCTTCGCTTGAGTTTGGAACTCCTCCAATCTCTTTTTCTGTTATTGATAAGGAGTGCCAGTGTTTATCTGGTCTATTTATTGAGTAACCCCTATACCCTCTTCTTTTTAAATAGTAAAGCAATCTAGGCTTGTTATTCTCCGCAAGCATTGGCATACCATAAAATATCAAAGCCATTAGTACGTCTTCAAAAAATATCTCAGCAGTCGGTGGCCTGCATACATAGTCTAAGAAGAAATGGTTAGTTGGAACTATTAAATTATAAGTGGTTAAACCATGTAACGCTCCATTAGAACCGCTACCATCAACAGTTCCAGATATATCGTAACTATCACAACCAAAAGCTCCTAAGAGTTCGTTGCCTGGATATTTCTCTCCATTTTTTACAACTACATTGTTTTGTAGTGATACCTCAGGAATCCAAGACACGTTAAATCTACCATTCTTGTTCGGAACCCACGTAACTTTAGTATCTTTTA
>Ga0208793_1001169_pt1 | contig 15589 bp, 21 predicted proteins | sample 17_taG_FD_184092 | JGI IMG/M metagenome (GOLD analysis project Ga0208793, IMG submission 184092) | Marine viral communities from the Subarctic Pacific Ocean - 17_ETSP_OMZ_AT15314 metaG (SPAdes) (version 2) | ecosystem: Environmental > Aquatic > Marine > Oceanic | place: Pacific Ocean | collected...
TTATCCAGATGCTTATACAATAACTAGAGGATCTGGTTTGACTGAGGCAAGTGGCTCACCATTTACAGAGGGATCAGATAAAGTATCGGTATTCACAGATGGAACAGGAACAATAACATTTAGTTAAAATAAATCAATAAATAATAAAATAACTATATTTGTATAAAATTTAAAACTAATGGCTACAACAGGAGTATTTAACGGAACTAACCTAATATTAAAGATAGAGGACACAGCACTAGGACACACTACTAGCTGCTCATTATCTCTTAACAATGACTTACCAGAGGCGACTACTAAAGACAGTAGCGGTTTCCAGGAGGTTATCGCTGGAGTAATGTCTGGAGAGCTTTCTTTTGATGGTTTAGTGGCTTATGATGATACTGCTAATGCTATTGAATTAGCTGATTACTTACTAGCTAGAACTCAATTAACTTGCGTTTTTGGTACAGAGGTTACAGGCGATGCTGTTTACACTGCTGAGGGATTCCTTTCTAGTGTAGAGATGAGCGCTGAGATGGAATCACCAGTAAGCTACAGCGGTTCAATTACATTGACAGGAGCGATCACTAAGTCGACCAACGCATAACATAAAGTAATTACATAATGGCAAACAAGAGGAGAGGGTATTATACCACTAAACTAGGTGGGCGTAATGTTACGCTGCACTTTAGTATGAATTTCTGGGCGAACTTTACAGAAATTATGAATGTGCCACTAGATAAAATAGGTGATCTATTTGCTGGTGGCGTTTCTATTTCGGCTATACGAGCTTTGGTTTACAGTGCTATTTTAGCACACGACCAGGAGGAGGGCAATGAGATAGATTACAATGAGTTTAAAGTAGGCGCATGGCTTGAGGATATTAACCAGGATGAGCTAGAGAAAATGATCTCAGCTATGATGGAATCTCGCATATTAGGTAATGATCTAAATATGGGAATTGATCGCCAGGCTAAAACTGTAGCCAATACTAAGGGAAAGCAGCAGCCGACTCCCTAACCTGGGATGACTTAGAGGATTATTACATAGGGCAAGTCGGCATAGATCCAGATAAATTCTGGATATACACCTGGAGAGAAAATCAAATGCTAGGCGAGTCTTATATGATAAAACAGAATCTGGAATGGGAGCGCATTAGATATCTATCTACTATGCTGCACAATGTAAATTGTCAAAAGCGCCAGCAAATGATAAAACCAGAGAAACTATTCCCACTGCCACAGGATAAATTCAACAAAATAGAAAAACCCAAAGGCACCAAAGAGGATTATCAATCATTTAAAGAGAAAGCTATAGCGGCTGGCGTTAAATTCTAACGCCTTTTTTTTTAGTATTTTTGTACTATGCAAGATCAAAAATTAAGAGTAGATATAATAGGCGATGCTAGTAAACTAAACAGAGCGCTAAATACAGCATCTGGAAAATTACAGTCGTTTGGTAAAAAAGTGACTAGCGTAGGGCAAAATTTATCAATGAAACTTACTTTGCCTTTAGCTATTGCTGGAGGCGCTGCTATTAAAATGGCTTCTGATTTTGATAAATCAATGACTCAGATTAAAACTTTAGTAGGTATTGCATCTGATGAGGTTAATCAAATGGGAAAAGTAGCTATACAGATGGCAAAAGATACTGGAGTCAGCGCTAAGGATGCAGCTGACGCTTTATTTTTTATTACTTCCGCTGGTTTACGAGGTACAGATGCGATGGCTGTTTTAGAGCAGTCATTAAAAGCATCAGCAATAGGATTAGGAGAAACTAAAGTAGTGGCTGATTTAGCCACATCTGCGCTGAATGCTTATGGTATTGAAAACTTATCAGCTGCACAGGCTACAGACGTTTTAACTGCTTCAATTCGTGAGGGTAAATTAGAGGCGGATTCATTATCTCAATCAATGGGGACTGTGCTGCCTATTGCTTCACAGTTAGGAGTAAAATTTAGTGAGGTTGGCGCTACATTCGCTGCAATGTCCAGAACTGGTACAGATGCAGCTATGGCAGCAACTCAAATTAGAGGAGTTTTATTTGCTTTATTAAAACCAACAAAACAAGCTAATGACACTTTAGAGCAATTTGGATTATCAGCTACTGGGCTTAGAGATAAAATTAAAAAGGATGGACTTCTCGCAACTTTAAAACTGCTAACCGAAACTTTTGGCGATAATGAGGAGGCTCAAGGAAAAGTATTTGCTAATACTAGAGCGCTTTCTGGAGTTTTAGATTTGATGGGTAATAACCTTGCATCTACTGAGCAAATATTTAGCAGAATGAATAACACTGCTGGAATCACAGCAGAGGCATTTACAGAATTAGAAAAATCAGCATCTTTTAAATTAGAAAAATCTTTAAATGATTTGTCAGTAGCTTTTACTGAAATTGGTGGCGTATTATTACAAACATTTTTACCATTAATCCAGGACATATCTAGCTTACTGGTGAGTCTTAGTAATAAATTTCAATCACTAAACCCTACAGTTAAAAAAATTATAGTGGTTTTTACCGCTTTAGTTGCTGCTGCTGGTCCTTTATTAATTCTTTTAGGCGCCATGTCATCTGGAGCTGGATTAGTTGCCTCTGGCTTTGCTACAGCACTGCCTATATTAATAAAAGTTGCTGCTGCATTTAAATCCCTAACTATTGCAATGTTATCTAATCCTGTCGGCATTATTGCTGCTGGAGTGGTAACTTTGATTGCTGGATTTGTTGAGTACTTACATAGATTAGAACCAGCTGTAAGTAGAACTAAAACATTTTTTAACCTATTAAAGTCGCTAGGAAATCCTTTAAAATTTGCTGCTTTACAGGCTGAGGATGCTGCTAAAGCATTAGCACAAAAAACAAAAGATGCCACTGCTGCTACTAAAGCAAATGCTGAATTAAAAAAATCTTTAGAGGGTTTAAATCAACCTTTAAAAGTAGCGACTACAGAAACGAAAAATTTAAGTAACGCACTAGAAAAAGTTGAGAGGGTTTCTGAGATATCTCTTAGCGTAACTAAAGGCGATTTTGATTTCCAAACTGGAGAGTTTGCTCAAGGTGATATAGCTGTAGGCGCTCAACAAATACAAACCCCTGGAATTGATGGCGTAGAGGCTCCAGATGGCGATGCTACAGGAGCTGCTTTAGAGGGTTTATTAGCTATGCAAAATCAAGCTAATCAAACCGCAACAGCATTAGACAACTTGGCTGCTAAAAATGAGCGTATGAAAGAGCTAGGCGATATGATAGGCGGAGAGGTAGCAAATGCTTTTTATACATTTGGAGAGGCTGCTATAGGCGCTTTAGGATTAGCAGAGAATGGGTTTGGTAGATTTTTAGGCGGAATGGCTAGCACAGTATTACAACTTATATCTATGTTTTTAGCTCAATCTATTGCCCAGGCAATAGCTGGAGCAACTGCATCTGGTGCGGCTACTGGACCAGGAGCAGTATTTACAACTCCAGCATTTATAGCAACTGCTGTAGGTGGCGTATTAGGTGCATTTGCTGCTATTCCAAAGTTTGCAAATGGAGGGATCGTTTCTGGTCCTACAATGGGACTTATGGGTGAGTATCCTGGAGCTAAATCAAATCCAGAGGTAATTGCGCCACTAGATAAACTCCAGGGAATGATGGGAGGCGGAGCTAGTCAAAACGTAAACGTAGGCGGAGAGTTTAAAATAAATGGACAGGATTTAGTAGTAGCATTACAAAGAGCAGACAGGAATCGAAGTAGAATAAAATAAATACATGGCATACGGAGTCAAATTTAGATTAGAGTTTTCAGATACAAAAGGAAACTACAGAGTCGCTGAAATACTTCAAAAGGATTACGATGGCGATATTTTTCCGCTTGTAGGACAGGCAAATCCAGTAGTAATTAAATGGGATGGGGATGATGATTTCTACTCGCCTATCATTGGATCTAGCTGTATGCTTAATTTATTTGAAACCGCTGACACTTTATATGATGCTTTTTATGCTGCTGGTGAGCGTGAATACAAAGTTAGAATAGCTACTGGTAGTTTAGATAATGCCGACAAGGTATGGAATACAGAGAGCGATCAATGGGAGCAAGCTAATTACCTCTGGGAGGGATCTGGAGGCACTGGAGGCAGCTCTGAGATTTACTGGGAGGGATGGCTTCAAGTCGATCAATATAAGGAAAGTCTACAGCCTTTTCCAAATCCTATTAACTTAGTTGCATACGATGGCTTAGGTAGTTTGGATGCTTACGATGCACCCTATTCTAACGCTGCTGATGGAGGTTATGATTCAAATGAGGATACGATGTTTTTTTATTTGTATTATGCTTTAAATAATATTCAGTTAGATTTTGATATTTATGTTTCTAATGACATTAGAAAATCAACTGGTAACGCAAACGATACGCTATATCATGATATTATACTAAACGAATATGGCGTTTTTGATGATCTAGATTTTAGAAACGCTAAAGAGATTTTACAATCATTTCTAAAAGCAACAAACTCAAGAGTATTCCAGAGCCAGGGTCGCTGGTATATTATATCTAATAGTAATTTAATTGATACTAATATAAACCAGCTCTTTAATTTTGATATAGGATTTTCCATAGAGAATCAACTAGCTACAACTGGAGAGGAGGTTATTGAATATAAGGTATTTGACCGCTTAGGAAATTATAAATTTACCACTACTGAAAACGTACTTTTGAAATCGCCAACTGATTTAAAACCAATAGGCGCTGATTTATATAAAGAATATTTACGACCATATAACCAAGTAAAATATGATGTAAAATTAAATGACTTAAATTATATAAACCAAAATCCTCAGTTTTTATATGATGATCACCAGTGGGAATTTGGTACAAATACAGCAATTAATACAGATTCTAGTTATGCCCTGGTAGGCACAAAGTCAGTAAAAACTACAGTACATGGAGTCAATGTAAATAATCCATATACAATTTTAACTAACGAGATTGATACTACTGTAAGTGATGAAACAAAAGAGTATAATGTAGGATTTTCTTTTTTTGTTGATCCAGATGCAACCCTAACAAATTTTTCTGATGAATTTAAATACGAAATAGCAATCTGGATGAAAGGTATTGCATCAAATGGGGATGTAGTTTACTATGATTTTAAAAATGAGGAATGGAGTGAGTTAGGATTTGCTGAAACTACAAACAACAAAAAACGAAACAAAAAGAAATCATTTACAAAAGTTGGGACCTGGCAAAATTTTGAAACTGATTTAAAAGCATTTGGCGATACAGATGGGGATTTTAAAATTCAGATGCGCATACGTTATCCTAATTTTACAACTTATCCAAATCCGAGTATCTCACTAATTAACGCTACTTATTTTGATAAGGTTTATATAGCGGAGAAAGTGGATTTAGCCTCTAAGATGATTGCAACTAATACACAAAATGCAGTGAATACTACAACAGCTCAATATGAAGTTAAAGATGTATTCGTATCAAATTATTTAGGCGCTACTAATTTCCAGGGAGGTTATGATGGATTTTTTAAACGCCCTAGAGATTTTACAATTAGAGCATCAGATTTTCCTACAGTAGATAATATTATTTCACAGGAAATATTAAACGACTTTAGGGATTTTGTAAAGAGATATGAGGGTACATTCTATAACCTAAAATCGGAACCTATTCCTATTGCGCCTCATAATAAAGTCTGGATAGATTACGGATCTGGAACCTTTAGAGAGGGCGCTAGTTGCTATATTGATTCAATGACCTACAACGTAAAAGCGAATGAATATGAGATGACTATGCATGTACCTAATCAAACTAACGACGTAGCATCTACCTTTGGCGTAAAATTAAAGAAATAACAGCATAAAGATTCCCTTTTGTTTGCTGATCCCCAGGATAGTTTCGACTTGAATGGGGATTTTTTTTATAAAATAACTGTAAAAATATTTGCAGATTGAAAAAATATTATTACTTTTACAAAGTAAAACAAACAAAACAATAGAAATTATGACAAAAATATTTGCAATACAAGACAGCAGTAATAACTTTTTTATTAAGAACAGAAACCTAGGTCAGCTAAGTATTCCACACTTTGGAAACGATGCAACTATACAAATTTTTAATAGTGTATCTGATGCACAGAAAGTAGCTGATACTCTACAAGTTCCAGTAACTGTTCAACAAATAATTAAAAGACAATAACAACCAGGGGAGGCAACTCCCCTTTTTAATAACAAACAACTAGAAATTATGAATAAAGTAGATTACAAATACGATCCAATTCTTACAGTCATTAATGGCGGTCAATTTTTTGATGTTCAATTTAAGGTATGGAATAAAGGGAGTCAAACAGTTTCTTTTAGGACCTATAATGAGGCTAAAGAATTTTTTAATGCAATACCATTAAGCTAGTAACAACCAGGGGAGGCAACTCCCCTATTTTTTTTATATATGAATAATTTAGAATTAGAATTTATCAATGAGATAAAACGCCTAGGACTTAGGAGGTTAGATGTTACAGATCATTTAGGGATAACCTATCCGACTCTGAGATCTAAGCTACAGGATCCTGGGCGCTTTACTTATTCAGAGCTGATCAAGCTAAAACAATTAAAATTAAATTTAAATAACCTAGAACTATGAAAACAATTAACATTAAGGGCAAGGAATATGTCCAGGTCAATGAGCGCATTGGCTATTTTCATTCCCAGAAAAAATACGACAAATGGGGAATTGAAACAATCAAAATTAAAGATGAGGTTTGCCAAACTAAAAAGGATCGCCTGGTGCAGTTTAGAGCTGTAGTATTTGATGAGAATAAAATGATTAGAGCAACTGGTCACGCTGAGGAGTATATGGGCAGCAGCTACATAAATAAAACCTCATTTATCGAGAACTGTGAAACCTCAGCAATAGGTAGAGCATTAGGACTGCTAGGAATTGGAATAGATACATCCATAGCATCCGCTGAGGAGGTTTCTACTGCGATAGCTAATCAGAAAAAAGATAACAGACCTTGGCTAAAAGAAACGGAATTAAAAGCGCTTTTGGAGAAAGGCACTAAAAAACAGTCAGAAAAAGTACTCGCTGACTATCAAATGAAAACTGAGTACAAAAATCAAATATTAAATAAATTTAAAAAGTAAGATTATGACAACAGAGAAAGTTTTTGCAGATGGATTTAGCTTTAAACGTAGAGCTGGAGCGCCAGACTTTGTAGTGGGAAACATCAGTGTAAAAGTTGATGATGCTATAGCATTTTTACAAAAAAACGTAAAAGGCGGCTGGGTAAATTTAGATGTTTTAACCGCTAAAAGCGGAAAGCAGTACATTGAATTAAATCAATGGGAACCTAATGGAGAAACACAAACAAAAAAGCAAGTCAATCCCGTAGCACAGGATGATGATTTGCCATTTTAATTAATTAGGGGAGTTAGCGCTCCCCTTTTATTTTATTATTATGAAAGATTTTACAGCAGCAGATTTATACGACAGCACTCCAGAGGATGATAAAAAATACATGGAGGAAAGAATTACAGTATTATTAGAATACTTGGCAAACAGTAGGAATGAGGTCAAGATGCTTGAGGGTCAGATTAATTATTTAAAAAAGAAACTAAATGAAAATGAAATTAAATACTAAACAGGATTCTAATGAGGAATACCATTCGCATAAATCTATCTCAGCGAGTGGATTAAAAATGATTTACAAGAAATCAGTAAAGCATTATTTGACTGCAAAATTTACAGAATCGCCAGCGATGGCTCTGGGTACTGCTGTACATACTATAATGCTGGAGGGGCAAAAACAATTCGACCAGGATTACTATTTAATGCCTAAATACGATGGGCGTACTAAAGAGGGAAAGCAAATAAAAGCAAAGCACGAAAAGCTGGCTGGGGATCGCAAACATTTAAGGGACTCTGATATGGATATCATATCTGGTATAATGCAGAATCTAAGACAGCACGATCTAGCGCAAAAATATTGCACAGGAACTGTAGAGCTATCGCACTATGGTAAAATGGAGGGAGTACCTATTAGAGTACGCCCAGATGTATTTGGTGACAATTGGATAGGGGATGTAAAAACTTGCCAGGACAACTCGCCACTTGCATTTAGGAGGGACTTGTATAAATACGCCTACCATTTACAGGCGTGCTTTTATTCTGATGTACTAGGCTTTGCTCCAGAAAACTTTCGCTTTGTAGCTGTAGAAACAAACTATCCATATTCTATTGAGGTTTATGCTTTAGATGATGATATGATTTCCCAGGGCAGAGAGGCATATAATAGAGCTTTAAGTGATTGGAGATTTTATCTAGGCACTGGAATAGAGAAAGGTTATACAGCTGCTGGTTATATGGATGATGGCGCTTTAATATTATAGATATGGAATTACAACAAATACAAAGAAAGGTAGAAAATCATTTTGGTTTTTTTATAAATGTAAGATCTAGAAAAAGGCACTTAGTAGATGCCAGAAAAATATACTTTCATTTATGCAGAGAATTTACTAAAAAACCACTTAATGAAATTGGTAGATCTATGGAGAGAGATCACGCTTCAGCTTTGCATAATATTAATGGATGCAAAGATTTAATTAAAACTGATAATGAATTTAAAAGGAATTATATAATTTTGTTTAAGGAGGTAAACCAGTTAAAATCAAATGAGTGGAAAACTCCTAAAGCGATAATACCTAAATTTATACATCCAGGATTCCTAAGATATGCCGACAAAAAATCCATTCGAAAAGTATTTAACAAAAGAGGACCGACTCCAAAACAGCGTTATGAACTATATTAAAATGCAGTACCCTGGAACTTTTGCTATTCATGTACCTAATGAGGGCAAACGCTCACCATTTGAGCGCTACAAGTTTAAATATTTAGGAGGCACTGCTGGAGTTCCAGATGTTTTGGTCTTTAAATCTAAAACGAATTACAGCGGCTTAGCGCTCGAATTAAAAGTAGGATATAATAAACCTACAGAAAACCAGTTTAATTGCTTAGAGAGGCTTAAAAATGCCTCCTGGGATGCGCAGTGGTGTAATTCATTTGATGCTGCAAAAGAAATTATAGATAATTACATGGATTATGAGTGAATATAGAAATGTTTACTGGAATGAAATTGATCAGAGAATGTGGCGTACTGATACAACTGCTGGGGATATGTCGGTATGTTTTGAATATGTAGGTACTATGACTAGTGTAGAGTATGATTTATTAATTGAAATTCTATGGGAGTTATTCGATGATGACAAAATAACGCTGGAGCAGTTCCAGAAAATTTTCGGCGATATTAGATCTTTTTGTGACAGGATAAAAAATTTAGTAGATAATACATAAAGCATGAAACCAAACTATTATGCAATAATACCAGCTGAGGTTAGGTATAATAACGAACTGACCGCTAATGCGAAATTACTTTTTGGAGAGCTAACCGCCCTAAGTAACAAAACAGGCATTTGCTGGGCAACAAATAAATACTTTGCCGAACTCTACCAGGTGGATAAAAAAACTGTTTCCAGGTGGATCCAACAGCTCCAGGACAATGGATTCATAACTACAGTAGTGGAGTATGATAAGGATACTAAATTAGTGATCAAAAGGAGTATTAAAATTACTACTGCATACCCTAGGGACAAAAATGTCCAGGGGGGACAAAAAGATCCCCAGGGTGGGGACAAAAATGTGGAGGTTAATATATATACTAATAATAGTAATAATACAAGTAATAATACCCCCACTTTCAAAAAAGTGGCGGATTTTAAAGAAATTTATTTAAAAGCATACGAGCATATAAAAGAATTATTTCCTCCAGAGATTCACCCAAAGAACACCAAAGAAAAAATAAAATGGTTAAACGTCATTAGATTAGCGGATGAGATAGATAAAGTAAACCCTAGACAGCTGTATTTTATTATACAAGAGGCTAAAAAAGATAGCTGGTGGAGTGCTGTACAATATTCATTCACTACCATGAGAGATAAAAATAATAAATCTGGATTGAGGCGAATTGATCAATTTAAAATTAAATTTGGAAAAGATAATTTAGAGTACCTATAACCAAACAACAAACAAACAAATGAATGATTTTTTAAATATTGGTATTATTCCCAGGGGAAATGCCATAGAGCAAAAGGTAATTTGTCCTAAATGCTCACACACTAGAAAAAACAAAAAAGATCCCTGTCTATCAATTAACTTAGAGAAAGGCGTTTATAACTGTCATAATTGTGGCTATAGTGGTAATGTTAATTTTAAACCAAAAAAAGAATTTGTAAAACCTATAGAGGCTAAAACTGATTTATCAGAACTCACAGAAAAATGGTTTAATAAAAGAGGAATAACAGCAGCTACTCTATCGCATTGGAAAGTAGGGGAATCTGTAGAATACTTTCCTCAGATACAAAAGAAACGCAAAGCCATAAATTTTAATTACTTCAGAGAGGGCAAAATAATAAACTGTAAATATAGAGATGGCGAAAAAAACTTTAAAATGGTTTCTGGTGCTGAGCTTATATTTTATGGCTTAGATTCTATAAAAGAAATGAAAACCATCTACATAGTAGAGGGTGAGATGGATGCTCTGTCGCTACATGAGGCTGGTATTTATTCTGTTTGCTCAGTTCCAAATGGAGCATCTAAAGGAAATCAGCGCCTGGATTATTTAGATAACTGCTGGGAGTATTTTAAGGATAAAACTGAGATAGTTCTCTGCACCGACAATGATCAGCCTGGTTTATCTCTTAGGAATGAACTTGCTAGGAGGTTTGGACAGTATCGCTGTAAATACGTAGAATTTGGCGATTACAAGGATGCTAATGAGGTTTTGACTGAGAAAGGTGCTGAGGCACTTAGAAACATTTTAAAGACCTCTAAACACTTTCCGCTGGAGGGAGTAGTAAATGTAAATGATATCTGGAATGATGTTTTAAATTATAACGAAAATGGTATTAAAAATTATAGTGTGGGGCTGGGTGATAGTAATAATTATTTTAAAATTGATTTTGAGGGAAGCTGGACTGTAGTTACAGGAATACCCAACTCTGGAAAATCAGACGTAGTGGATCAGATAGCTTGTAACATGGCTCTAGAATATCGCCATAGGACTGCTTTTTTTGCTCCAGAGTCATTTCCCTATGAGGGACATATAAAACGCCTGGCAAATAAGCTAAATGAGCGTTTATGTACTAATGAGGATTTAAATAATACAAAGTCTTTTATAGAGGAGCATTTTTATTTTGTAAAAATAGATTTAGATAATTTAACTCTGGATGGAATATTAGAGGCGTTTAGAGATTTAGTATTTCAAAAGGGCGTTAATTTATTAGTCATAGATCCCTGGAATATGCTGGACCATTCAGCACAGCGTGATCATAGTTATGTGGGGGTTATGCTTTCAAAGATTACACAATTTTGCCAGCAGACAAAGACTCATTTATTCCTAGTAGCACACCCTAGAAAAATGGAGCTAAATCAAAATGGTAATTATAAAATCCCTACTCCCTACGACATCTCTGGATCTAGTGACTTTTTTAATAAGGCTTTTAATTGTGTTACAGTTTACAGATCACTAGGAGAGCTGACTAAATATAAATCAGATGCTGTACAAGTTCATGTACAAAAGGTAAAACGTAAAGAAAATGGATCCCAGGGAATGTTTACTGTAGCTCCAGACTTTAAAAATGGAGGCGTTTATAAGCCAATAGATGAGAAAAAACAAAGATTCACAGTAGTAAAAGATCAAGTACCTTTTTAGAATGACTATAAAAATATCAGAGCGTGATCATCTACTAGCCAAATGGGTAGCTATTATTAAATCCTATAGTGTAGGATGTACAAACACTAAAAACAGCCAGAACTTTTTTGAGGGTAAAGAGCATCTATATAGATCCTATTTAGGTATGCTAGGAGAGGTGGGCTTCGCTAGATACAGCGGCTTAAAAATGAATATTGATACTGTAGGGATAGGTGATGATGGAACTGACTTTGACTATGGGATCCAGGTTAAATGCTCAGACTCTAAAAACAAACCAAATCTGATGTTTCCTGTGACTCAGTACAAACGCAAACACGCTGAGTATTATATTCTCACCTGGTATAAAAACCAAATGCTAGAATTTGTAGGATACACTACTAGAGGCTACATAGACAACAATCACAAAATAAAGAATTATGGATATGGCGATACTGTATTTATATCCCACAAAGAACTGAAACCAATACAAACACTACAAATTTTAGAAACTATGCCAAAACAAAAGACAACAAAGCCGATAGTAAATACTGAGGAAATTCATTATAAAGCATTCAAATGGTGCGATGAGAAAGGAATAAGGATCTACCCAAAGCCTCGAAATGGTAGATTTATCCTGGTTTATGTAATTAATTCCCAGGCGCATACAACAAATAAAGAGCATGATCCAAAGGATTACCAGCAAGCTATCTGGGATTTTTATGTATTTTTGTATAATAAACTAAATAATGACTGAGGTACAAATTTATCCTTTAATGGGCTTTGTAATTGGAGCTGAATATCTAAACAGCTTCGAAAATGATACAATGAAAAGCATAGATATATACCTCTTAATCATTGGTATTAGTTTTAGATGGGAATAACTATGGCATACGATACTAAAGAACTTGAAAAAAAAGCGCTTATTGCAATCAAAAAGCATAAATTAATGTTTATGGAGCATATAGTGGCGTTTTTACCTTGCTCTAAAGAAACTTTTTACAATCATAAGTTGCATGAATCTGACGCTATAAAAAAGGCAGTAGAGGAAATGAGAGTATCTAAAAAAACTAAGATGCTTTCTAAGTGGATAGATTCAGAAACGCCATCTCTACAGATTGCAGCTATGAAAATGATATCTGAGGAGCATGAGGCGCATAGATTAAATGGGACCAGACAAGAGATAAAACAAACAGGGGGATTAACATCTAGGGTTATTGAGTGGATTCCAGCGAATCACAAAGATGAAACAGAGAGTTAACGTACAATTTCACCAACTTATAGAATCAAATGCCAGGCTCAGAGTTCACCAGGGGGGTACCAGGAGTGGGAAAACCTATGCCATATGCCAGTACCTCATCTATTTGCTAACAGAGTCTAAGGAGCCTTTAGTCATTTCAATAGTTCGTAAAACATTACCAGCACTTAAAGGATCTGTACAAAGGGACTTTTTAGAGATTGCTGAGGCTGTAGGTTTATTTGAGGATGGCGCTGTACATAACAAAGTAGAGGGTCATTTTATGTATAATGGGCATCTAGTCGAGTATTTGTCTGTGGATGACAGCCAGAAAATCAGAGGGCGTAAAAGAAACATAGCATTTCTAAATGAGGCAAATGAGCTATCTATGGAGGACTTTCGCCAGATTAATATGAGATGTACTGATTACATTATTCTGGACTTTAACCCTAGTGATCCTGTCCACTGGATCTATGATGAGATTATTCCAAGAGATGACTGTGACACCTGGATAACAACCTACAGGGATAATAAATTTCTATCATCAGATCTAGTATTTGAGATAGAGAGAATGAGAGAGCGTGATCCAGACTATTGGAGAGTATTTGGTGAGGGTCAAAAAGCAGTATTCTCAGCACGCCAGATATTTAGTAACTGGAAATTTATACCTCATAGCGAGTTCCCAGAGTTTGATACAGATACGGAGGGCGTTATAGGCTTAGACTTTGGATATACAAATGATCCAACCTCAGCCAATTACATAGTGCGCAAAGGCGATACTATTTACATACATGAGCTAATCTATAAAACAGGATTAACAAACAGTGACATAGTGGATGAGATTAAACGCCTGGGATATGACCAGACACTAATTTTCTACGATGCAGCAGAGCCTAAGAGTGGAGAGGAAATGAAACGCCTAGGAATGTACGTTAAAGCAGCTGTAAAGGGTACTGGATCAATTAACGCTGGTATATCATTGTTAAAAGAATTTGATATAGTAGTGAGCCAGGAATCAAAAAATATAACTAAAGAGTATCATAATTACTACTGGCAGCAGTTAAAGGATGACACTATAATAAATAAGCCCATGGATCGCTTTAATCACGCTATGGATGCTATTAGATATGGCGTTTATAGTCAATATGCAAAGCGTGCTGATTTCTTTGTAATATAATTACTATTTTTGTATAATTAAAATTTTCGTATTGGATGGCTAGTTTCTTAGATAGATTCAAAAACCTTGTTTCTAAAAGCGCACAAAAAACTCACTTAGACTTCAACAAAGCAGTCTATAATTACTTAGGCGATACTCTGGTTTGGAATCCAGAGAATGATGATACCTACATAGATAAAGGCTATAGATACAACGCTACTATCTACTCGCTTATAAATCTGATCACTAAGTCAGCGACTAACATACCATTCCAGATATACGAAATAAAAAAAGAAAACGACCTAAAAAGATATAAAGCACTTACTACTGGAGAGTTTAATTCTAATACAGTACTCCAGGCTAAGATGCTACAGAAAAAAGCGCTGGTAGAACTAGAGGACACCGAACTCCACCAACTTCTAGATCGCCCTAACCCAGCGCAATCATACAACTCCTGGATCCAAGAGATAATAGCTTTCGGTAAACTTACTGGAAACCGATATATCTATGGCATAGGACCAGATACTGGTGCTGGAGTTGGTAAATACAAAGAGCTGTATATATTGCCCTCTCAGAAAGTAGAGATTAATTCTGGCGGTATTATGGAGCCAGTAAAAGAGTACACGCTAGAGTACAACGGAACGTACAGAATCCCAGCGGAGGAGGTATGCCATATCAAAGATCCAAACCTCTATTATGATGGTACAGGATCACACCTTTACGGAATGTCACCGCTCAAGGCTGGACTCAGAGTAATGGATGCTAATAACCAGGCATTAACTACTGGCGTTAAATACCTACAGAATCAAACTGCTAGAGGTATCCTAATGTCCGATGAGGGTGATCTAAACGAGGTCCAGGCTAAACAGTTAAAGGATAAATTTCGCCAACAATACCAGGGCAGCGACAATGCTGGGGATGTAATCATTACTCCTAAGAAACTAAGCTGGGTAAACTTTGGACTAAACGCCTCTGATCTATCATTAATAGAGCAATATAACGCCACTATTAAAGATCTATGTAATATCTACAATGTACCAGTACAGCTGCTAAATAATACAGACAGCACTACTTATAACAATATGAGAGAGGCTAAAAAGGCACTCTATCAAAATGCTGTTATTCCAGAACTAAACAAAATCAGAGATGAGCTGAATAGATGGCTATCACCACAGTATGGCGATAAAATCTATATCGACTTTGACTATAGCGCTATCCCAGAACTCCAGGAGGAAATGGATAAGGTGGTAGGGCAAATGAGCCAGGCATGGTGGATTACGCCAAACGAAAAAAGAGCGGCTATGTCTTATGGTATGGATGATGAAAACGAAAATCTAAATGACTACTATGTACCAGCTAATCTATTACCTATTGGAGGTGAGATTATACCAGAAGCCGAGCCAAAGAGTTTGGACATTGATATAAGTAAACTATTCAAGTCAGCTGTAATCAATACAGTTGATACATACACTACCATAGAGGAGGCTC
>Ga0208793_1001171_pt1 | contig 15577 bp, 5 predicted proteins | sample 17_taG_FD_184092 | JGI IMG/M metagenome (GOLD analysis project Ga0208793, IMG submission 184092) | Marine viral communities from the Subarctic Pacific Ocean - 17_ETSP_OMZ_AT15314 metaG (SPAdes) (version 2) | ecosystem: Environmental > Aquatic > Marine > Oceanic | place: Pacific Ocean | collected...
TAAACATCTTTGAAGTTACAGCTGCAATGACGCACGCTGGTAATGGTGTATGGACCGTTCCTACTAATTTGTACAGGATCGGTACTATTATTTATAATAATACTGAAGTTGAACGCATTAACAAAAATGAGTTTTTATATATTAATAAATCACCATTAACAAAACCAAGCAATGAGCGTCCTGTTTTTGTAGCTAGCTCGACTGGTTATAAAGTGTATGGCACTGCACCATTAGAAACCGGTGTAACGTGTAACTATATTAAAAGACCTGCAACCGCAGAATGGGCATACACTGTTGTTAATGGTGTTGCGCAATACAATGCTTCAAATGCTGTAGACTTTGAGCTGCACCCATCTGAAGAAACAGAATTAGTAATGAAAATACTAGAGCTTGCGGGCATATCAACAAGAGAGCTTCAAGTATACCAGATAGCTGCGCAGGAAGAAGCTAAGAATACTCAACAAGAAAAATCTTAATAAATGGGGCTAATAAATCAAACTAACGAACAGTACTATGAAGGTGCCGATGGTAACTGGAACAGTGGTGACGAAAACTACGGTGACTATCAGTTCACTAGCCTCGATAATATTATAAGTAACTTTATGATTGCTTATGTTGGTGAAGATAAAATTATCAGCAAGATTAAGAGAACGGATGTAATGTTCCATGCAAAGCGCGCTATCCAAGAGTTTAGCTTTGATACATTACCTTCAGAGAAAGCACAAGAGATTGAAGTTGGCCCTGCGTTATACATGATACTACCACAAGACTATGTTAACTACGTTAAGTTTTCTTACACAGATAACAGCGGTATAGAAAGAATACTGTACCCAACACGCGATACAAGCAATCCTATCGGCATTACGCAAGATGCAAACTACGAATACACGTTTGATAATAACGGTGAGATTATAGAAGCTGAGGAGTCTACCACGTGGGAGAGATTTAAATCTAGTGGCACAACGCAAGTGAACAGTGACGGCAACGTCAACGGATTAACCGATAGTGAATTGTTTAACTTATACCGTTACGGCAGACGCTATGGCCTAGACCCTGAGAAGTCACAGTCTAACGGCGTATTCTACATTGACAAACTAAAAGGCATCGTGCACTTCAGTTCACATTTAGCCGACCAGATTATAACACTTAAGTATATAAGTGACGGTTTAGGTACTGATGCTGAAATGCAAGTGCATAAATTAGCTGAAGAAGCTATCTACAAATATATTGCTCACGCTGTTCTAGCGACAAGAGCTAATACCCCAGAATATCAAGTGGCTCGCTTTAAGAAAGAGATGTCCGCTGCTAAACGCAATGCTAAGCTACGCATGTCTAATCTTAAGATAGCAGAGTTAGCACAAGTAATGAGAAACCAATCCAAGTGGATTAAACACTAATATATGGCCAAGCTACAGCATACATTTGTCCAGGGTAAGATGAATAAAGACCTTGATGAAAGGTTGGTACCCAATGGGCAATATCGCGATGCTCAGAACATTCAGGTGAGTTCGTCTGAAGGTTCTGATGTAGGCGCTGTTGAAAACATACTAGGTAACTCTAAGCAAAACAATAAGCCAGGTGGGGGTTCATGGAATGCCTCTTTTGGTTTAACTAATGCTAAATGTATTGGTGTAGCGCGCGATAGCCAAAATGAAAAGATATACTGGTTTCTAACTAGTAACACTGTCGATGCTATACTCGAATACGATCAAGCAACTGACATTATATCGCCTATATTGGTAGATACTACAAGTGTATTAAATTTTAATGCGAGCAATTTAATTACAGGTGTTAACCTGCTAGAAGGCATGCTGTTTTGGACAGATGACTTTAACGAACCGCGCGTAATAAATATAGAAACGTTTAAAACAGGTTCTGCTCAACCCGGTAGTGTTTTAAATACACATACTCAAGTTTATACTAGAGCTTTTATAGATTCTGACGCTACTGTTATAAAGCCTGCCCCAAAGCAAGCTATTGACATTGTAGCTAAATCTACTAAAACAAATGCTAATCCGGAAAGAGGAGTTGGTATAACGCCCGTTAATGTTCTTTTAAATTTAACAGACACTAATGGTTATGCTTTATCTACGGGTGATACCGTAGTTTCTGCAGGTACTATTACTCCTTTTATTGCTCCGAGCTCGGTATTTAATAATAAAGACGTTCGTCTTTCACATACTGCAATAAGGTCTAATGGCACTAAAATAAAATACGAAGCCATTGCTACAATGAGTTTGCTGACAGCTGATGAACAGCCTGGTCAATTTAATGGTGCTACTTTTACTATTAAAAGTGTATCTAGTAATGTGCCAAACGCTGCATTAGAATGGAAATTACTACTTATTGAAAGCGAGCCTATATTTAAAAATGATTTTGCTAGATTTTCTTATAGATGGAAATATGTAGACGGGGAGTATTCAACTTACGCCCCTTTTAGCACGGCATCTTTTATTGCAGGTAGTTACGACTACGAGCCTGAAAATGGCTACAATCTTGGCATGAACGATAATATTCGCAAGATTACTTTAAATTTTCCAACAAATGCATATGCATTGCCACCAAGTGATGTTAAAGAAATAGAAATTCTTTATAAAGGTGTAAGTTCTAATAATATATATGTTTTAGACACACACCTAACGGCTGATGGGACTTTAACTACGTTTGACATTGATAAAAAGTTATTAGGCCCAGTAGTTGAAAGCTTACAATTGCTAAGATTATATGACGATGTACCACGTAAAGCTAAATCACAAGAGATTATAGGCAATAGGGTAGTGTACGGTAATTATTTACACAACTATACTTTAGGTGATACTGCTAGTATAACTGCTTCAACTACAGGCACTGCATTTACCGGAGCTCAAAAATATTACGGCCAAGCAAGTGTAAAGTCTGAAAGAACATACCAAATTGGGGTTTCATTTTTAGACGAGTACAGTAGAGAATCTCCTGTATTTACTAATAAAGAAGGCGCTATTGAAGTTGCTTTAGAAGACGCTGATAAAATAAATAAAATATCAGCTATTACAGCAATGACTTCGGTTCCGTCTTGGGCTGAATATTATAAGTATTATATTAAAGATTCATCAGCTGAATATTACAATATTATATTGGATCGTTTTTATGATGCAGAAGACGGCAACATTTGGTTAAGTTTTCCTTCTGCTGAAAGAAATAAAGTTAGCGAAGGTGAATTCTTAACACTTAAGAAAGCACACGGGTCTAACGACAGCATTTTTATTGATAATAAATACAAAATTATTGATATTAAAAATGAGGCCCCTGATTTTGTTAGAAATGTAAACAAAGCAGTAGCTAGGGTAGAAATAAATGTAGCCACCGCAACTGACTTTCAAGGCAGGCATTTAAATTTTGATGGACCAACGCCTAATACTCATGAATTTTTTGTTGATGAGTTAGAAGGCGGGGCAAGTGTGCAGTTTAGAACATTAACAGGAGATAAAACTTCAGACCTTTACGTAATAAACAGTGGGGGCTCTTATGGTGACGTTGCTCAAGGATCAGGAGAAAAAAAATATCACATACAGTTAGCTGAAGACGGATTTAGCGCTGATGACGTTTGGCTAACTACTCTATCCTCTAATACTAAGTTAGAAATAATTGTTTACAGGACTTCTAATGATTTATTACCGGAATTTCAAGGCAAGTTTTTTGCTAAAGTTGGTAAAAATGCTTCTTTTGAAAACGATATTGCAGCAAGAATAGGCTTATCTCAATATGTTAACACATTGCGCAAAGCTAATGTTGAAGACGATTTAAATACAGTTTCTAGGAATGTTGTTAATTCTAGAATGGCTTTTGGACTTACTTTCAATACTCTTAATTATCCAATAAATTATCCAGCAGATACTACAACTACTTTTGATTTAAATGTGTACACAGGTTGGTATGATCAAGATGATCAGTCAAATTTTAGAGATTTACAAGGTGGAGAAGCTCTTAAAATTTTTAATCAACTTACAACAGGCTCTAGGATTAGATTTAAAAATGCAAGTGGTGATGTTGGTGAAGTTTATAACATAACAACTGTAGTTACCTCTCCTCAAATTATAGAAGATGAAAATGGTTATGATTTTACGTTTGAAAGAAAAGTTATAACCGTAGATAGAGCTTTTAATGATAATCTTGGTAGTAACCCTAGTGAATTAGAAATACAACTTGTTGAAGCCATTAAAGGTAGTGTTAATGCAACGACTAACCCAGCTATTTTTGAAACCGAGCCTCTTGAATTGGCTGATGTTGATATATACTATGAGGCTACCGATGCTTTAGCTATATCTGGGTTAACTACAAATACAGTTGATTTAGACTTTAAAAACTGTTATAGCTTTGGAAATGGGGTAGAATCTGACCGTATTAGAGATGATTTTAACGCGCCAGTTTTAGGCAAGGGTGTAAGAGTGAGTACAATACTTAAAGAGCCGTACGCGGAAGAAAGAAAAAGCAATGGTCTTATATTTAGTGGCATTGTAAATTCTATATCAGGTATAAACAACTCTAACCAGTTTACGACTGCGATAAGCATTACTAAAGATTTGCCTAATACATACGGCTCAATACAAAAGTTGCATGCTAGAGATACTGACTTACTAGCTTTATGTGAGGATAAGTGTTTTAGAATTTTAGCTAATAAAGATGCATTGTTTAATGCGGATGGCAATTCAAATGTAGTTTCTAATACCAATGTTTTAGGACAGGCTGTGCCATACGTTGGTGAGTTTGGTATATCTAAAAACCCCGAGTCTTTTGCAAGCTACGGGTTTAGAGCTTACTTTACAGATAAAGCTAGAGGTGCTGTTATTAGATTGTCAAGAGACGGCATTACAGAGATATCTAGTAAAGGAATGACTGATTACTTTGAAGACGGTTTAAAGTCTGCCACAAGCGATCTAATCGGCTCGTATGACGAACAGAACAGCTCTTACAATGTAAAGATAGGTCCTGAACAAGTTTCATTTAAAGAAACGGTTGACGGCTGGGCTACAAGATTATCTTATGCGCCTGAGTTCGCAATTTCACTTAATAATGACTACTACAGTTTTAAGAATGGCGAAATCTGGGAACACTCAAATACCACAAGATCAAACTTCTATGGTATACAAAGAGCGACAACTGTCAAGCCTGTATTCAATGATGCCCCAACAAGCGTTAAAAACTTTAAGACTCTCTCGTACGAAGGAGATGAAGGGTGGACTGCTACTGTCGTCACAAACAAGCAAAGCGGCTCGGTAAGCACGTGGAAAGATAGAGAAGGTATATACTTTAACTATATAATGGCAGATGCCACAACTCTATCCAGTATAGACGCAAAAGAATTTAGCGTGCAAGGCATTGGTAATGTATTAACGTATAATGAGCCGCTTAACACTATAAATATAGACGGTAAAATAAATGTATCGCTACAGCCTGGTGACGCTATATATTCAACAGAGCCTGGTGGTCTTAGATTAATAAATACGGTGTTTAGTATTGACAGGGTGAATAATTCTATTAGACTTGGCGGACCGTCACCAGCACCTATACCTAACCCTACAGACTTTATGCTGTTTACCAAAGACAGCCAAGTAAATACATCGGGATTATTAGGTTACTATGCAGATATTGAATTTTCAGTTACCAGCGGCGCTAAAAAAGAGTTGTTCGCGGTTAACTCTGAAATATTTATCAGCAGCGAATAATACGTAATAATAACTTATAAACTAATTAAATATGTTAGGAAATATAGTAGAAGGAGCCGCGAGGTTCGGAGCTTCCTACATTGGAGGTAAAAAAAGGTTAGCACGTCGTGAAGAAGCTCAGGGCGCGTATGACCAATCTATGCAGCAGTACTTTGCACAAGACACTTCTAACCTGTATGCTAATCTAGAGAATACGATGGAAGACCTCACTGTGAACACACAAGCAGCGGATTTCGCAGCTCAGCAGCAAGCACAAGGGTTATCTAATATAATGGGGTCTATGAATCAGGCTGCAGGTGGTAGCGGCATTGCAGCATTAGCACAGTCATTAGCTAATCAGCAAGCGCAGTCAGCACAGCAAGCGTCAGCGAGTATTGGTCAACAAGAGCAAAGAAACCAAATGGCCGCTGCCCAACAAGCGGGAAGATTGCAATCTATGGAAAGAGCGGGGGCTGAGCAGTCTAGAGCACTAAAAGCACAATTGTTAGGTGAAGAATTCCAAATAGACGCAAATGAATTAGCAGCTAGTGAGCAAGCGATACAAGCTGCTCGTGCGGCCAGATCAGAAGCTATCGGGCAATTTGCGGGTGGTGTTGGCGACGCAGCAGGTACTGCTTTAACCGGATATTCCGGAGATAACGGCTTATTAACGGCGCTACAAGCCGGCCAAGCAGCGCAGCAAAGAAGAAGCAGGAACTAATGGCTAAGCAACAAGGATTAGGGGTAGTAGCAGCGGCGCGTAGAGTGTCAGACGTACAAGGTAAGTTCCAAGACGTAGGCGGTCAATTTATGAGCGGCTATGATAAAGCAATGGAAGCTAAGAAAAAACGTGAAGAACAAAACCAAGCCATACAAAGTAAAGCGAACGCTTATATTGATCAGTTTGAAGGTTATGTAGATTTAGCCGATTTTAACGACGAAGATAAAAAGCTTGTTAAGTCACAGGTAATAAATTATCGCAATGAATTTATAGATGCAGCTAATAACGCCGCAAAGATAAAAGACAAGTCAGGAGCGGAATACCAAATGTACATGGATCAGATGAATGACGCCCAGAACAAAATGGTAAAGCTTCGCGGTAATCTAGAAGGGTTAGCTAATTTAAAAGTTGAGTACGCGGACAATTTTAAAGCAAAGAATGTATATTCAAATTCGCAAAAGAACAGCGAAAATCTATTAAAAGCTAACGCTATTCTGGAAAGCAACATATCTAGCATAGGTGATGACGGCTCCTTAAACTTCGAAGGTTACTCTGTTCCAATGCTAGACGGCAGCAGCATGACTGTGGATGCGTTTTCTTACAATACTAAAAGCTTTAAAAAGCCTTTTGAAGTTGCAACACCCCAAGCTAACGCTATACTAGGTTTAGCCAGTAGAGAAGAAACGCTTAAAGGGCGGGTTACTGAAAACCAAGAAAGAATCATTAGGTCTAATGTTGCAGACATTTTATCTGATGACGACGCTTTATACAGTATCCTGTCAAACTCTGAGTTACAACTTATACCACTGGATAGCATTAACCCAGACGACCCTAACGCGCGCCAGCAGGCTATCGACATGCTTACTCAAGGAATTATGGATTCCCGTGGAGCAGGGCTTACTGAAGAGGTTGATAGCGTCGCCAATGATACTCCAGCCACTAGCGTTGTAAAGCCTAAACTTGTAAATACAGTTAAAGCTATGCAAATACTAGAAAGCGAGGAGGGTTCTCGTACGCAAGGTCCTTCAGCGTTTGAATTTGGGCCGTCGTCTGATCCAGGTAGCATTAAAGTTACGTGGGATGCAAGAAAAAAAGAGTGGACTTATTTAAATCCAAATTACGGGGAGCGAGCAAGCTTTAAAACTTTAGAGGAAGTTATGGTTTCGCACCCAGGCCTTTTTTACAAATAATATAAAATACAATAGCGGATGTACGTTATAGGAGATAAAAAATTATCAGACGAGCAAGCTCGTAGTTTCGCTGCCCAATTCGGCGGTGAACTTGACGCAATTGCAAAAAAATACAACTGGCAGTACGTTGCTGGTGATGAGGGAAAGACAACGGTTCCGGAGGAAACAACTCCGCCAACGGGACCAGTAAAAGAAACGGCCGCTGGGGATTCCAGTTTGGCCGATACTTCATTGGAGTTACCAGAGATTGATTTACTGCCAGGTCTTCAGTATGCAGCTGAAAAAGACTTGTTTAGCGTTGACGAAACAGAAGGTCGCAAAAGATTAGAAGCGTATTTTAAAGGCGTACCGGGTATCGTGTTTGAAGAAGTAGCGCCGGGTAGAGATTTTTTAGAAATTAAATATTACGATCAGAACAAGAACAAGGAGTTTAAGTCTGAGCGTTTAAGTTTTGACACGAAAGATAAAGATAGCATAGCTAGAAACATGGAAATACTTTCCAGCTTTATCTCAACTAATATACCAGAAGCATATTCTTCGCTAATACCAGCAAACCTCGAGCAGCTAAAAGAAAAGCGCAGCAAAAACATAAATTCTTATATAACCCCTGAATTTACAGAGTCTAACGACGCTGCAGCTAATAACCCCAGCTTGTTTGAACCGGTGCAAGAAACTAAGGTTATAGGATTCGGTGGAGCCGAAAGATCAGCAGGCAGCCAGTCTATACAAGTAACTAAGTACCCGTATGAAAAAGAATTAGCTGAAGCTAGTCAAAGTATAGCGAGTCAAGCAGAAGCCGCTGGGGTTTCTTTAACGCCTGAAAATTTAAGATTAGAATCTGAAAAATTAGTTCGCGCTCAGATTAAAAACGAGGGCATACTAAATGAAAAACGTCGGATTGCACAGCAGCTTATAGAGGACAATATACCAGCTCAAGGAGAAGCTTGGATTAGCGACGTAATTATCGGCAAAGAAGTTGAAGGTAAAGCTAAGGAAAACGAGCAATTACAAATAGCGTCAATTGAGCAAAACGCTTCTATATCACGTGCCGCTGATAATATAACCAAGCTCATCAACGGAGAAGCGATGACTGTTGCTGAGCAAGAAACAATGGTTGACGACTTTGCTGCTTTAGGTGTGAATATTGACCGGGCTAACCAGACTCAAATCGAGCTTGAAGACGGTCGGGTCATGCAAGAAGAGTACTACAAAGCAGCTGTTCAGTTAGGTGAAATGTATGAGGCGAATTACAGCGACTATCAGCGTATAGCCGAAGAAGGTGCTAAAATTGACGCGGACATACAAAACGTAAGTATCTCTTTAGATGCCTCAAGAAGAAGCTATGACTTAGGAGATAAAGCATTGTATAATGTTGGTCTTGGGTTTGGTGAATTAGGATTAGCCACAGCACAGTTAGCTGCTGAAGCGGGGAAATCTAATAATCCAGTACTTAAGATTGTTGGACCGGCTATTGATGTTGGTATACAAAACATACAAGATAGAATAGATGAGTCTAGAGATCAGTTCGTCAGAGACGTAGATTTTAAAAATGCTTTTGACGACCCTAGCAATTTCGGTAAGTTTGCGCTACAAGAAGTAGCTAATCAAATACCTATACTAGTATCTATGATAGCGAGTGGCGGTTCCGCAGCATATGTTGCAGGGGCTACCTCAGCTGGTTCTAAGATGGTAGAAATGAAAGGCGAGCGAATGGCCGGTGATGCTGATTACTCTGATTTAGAAATAGCTTTAAAAGCAACAGGCTATGGTTTAGCAGAGGGTGCATTTGCGCAGATAACTACTGTTCCTATATTAAACAGAGCTAAGCAGACATGGGTTAGAGCTGGCAAATCTGATGTTGTCGACGGTGGCACCAAAGCTTTCTTCAGAGAGAAGTCTACTTCATTAGTCTACGAACCACTACTGGAAGCGGGCGGCGAAATAGCTACACAGGGCACACAAAATCTTATAGATGGCAAGCCGTTTATGGAAGGTGTTGACCATGCTGGAGTATCAGGATTCGGCTTTGGTTTACTTTTTGCTGGTATACCTTTTATGAAGGGTATGTACAGCTCTAGATACTCTGATTACACGGCAAAGGAATCAATAAGAAGCAAACAGCTAGAACTAGATAAACTAGCCGCAGAGTGGAAAGTATCACAATCTGATGCTGATATGCAGCGTCTAGAAGGCCAAATGTCAAAGCTAAGACAAGAGCTTACCGAAGATATTGAGCAGCAAGAAAATATTATAAACAACAACTTGAGAGCCGAGCATGGTGAATATATTGTGCGAGCTACTGAAGAGCAGTCTAAGCTACAAAACGAAGCAAAGGCAATACAAGAGGATACGAACCTTAGCCGCGAGCAAAAGAAAAACAGAATAGAAGGGCTACGCACTCAATTTGATTTTTTGCAGCGCGTTAAAGAGCAGAGCTTAAGTGAGAATAACATGATGAAGGCTCGCCCTGAATTCACCGCTTTACAAGCTACTGATAAGAAAAGATACGATAGATTAATTAATGAGTCTAAAGCGCGCTTGATGCGCGAGAGCGGCATTGCTGAACCTACTTCTAAGCAGATTGAAGCAGAGGCTTATGAGGTATACCTTCGCGAAACTATTATTGAAAACAATAATCAAGCCGGCAAAACAAAGGGCGCGGATTTAAAACAATTTGAAACGCAAGAAGAAGCGGTTGCAGCAATAGAAGAAGGTACTATTAAAATACCAGAGGACCAAGTGGACATCGTGATCGAAGCGATTAAAAGAGGTGATGAAGGTTTTGCCGTGCCTAATGGACCTCAAGTTGCTATAATTCAAAATCAAATAGCTACCCAAAAACAGCATATTGGTACTCACGAAGTAGGTCATTTTGTATTTGATAAGCTAGCTAAAAACAATGCAGCTAAGTTTACATCAATAGCCACTCAGTTATTGAAGTCTGTAAAAGCACAAGACAGCAAGCTTTATAAAGAACTTGTTGCTTCTGTAGAAACAGATGAAAAAGGCGGTTTAAAATCTTACGAAGTTATATCTAGGTTCTTAGAGCTTGTTGCTGCTAAAAAAGTTAATTTTAGAGAACAGTCGAAAGCTAGGGGCTTAGCAGGGCTGTTTGGCGTCAACTTACAAAAAGAATTTGTAGGTGAATATAATTTTGATTTTAAAGGCGAACAAGACATTGTAAACTTTGTTGTTGGCTTAGGTCAGAAGATTGCAGCAGGAACATTATCCACTGAAGATATAATTGCTGCTTCAGAAAACATAATGCTGGAAAGCGAATTTGAAACCGGCGAAACAATGGACCAAGTTAAGTTTTCTAAAACTCTTCTTGGTGACATTAATGCGCTAGTGCCTGAATCTGTACAAACACAAGAGCAGTTCTTTGACCGTAAAGTATTTAACCCTATATACAACGACGGTAAACTTCACTCATCTATAGCTAATTATATTCGCTCACGCTCTGTGAGTAAAGAAGAAGCACAAAAGATTATAGAAAGTGTTGGTGATCGTTTAATTAACTTTAACCCCGAAGCCAAGCGTAAGTCAGGCGATGCCAAAATAACATTAGGTGAGTTTATATTCTCCAATGTTAATTTCGGTAAGCTAGATGCACGCAAAGCATTGTTTGAAGAAGGGCAAGAACGCGCGCAGACGGAAAGCACAGACAGTGAAACGGCTAAACAAGTAGTTGCCAGAGAGGAAAGCACTATAGCAGCCGAAGACAAACCTACGTATAAAACGCTTACCAAAAGACGCGTACTTGGTGAAGACGCTAAATCAGCTGCAGAAGCTAAAGTACTATCTAATGTACGGGTGTTAAAATCAAGAATAGACGCTAAGGTAGGTAAGAACGTAACTGTTACACCGCTAATTGCTGAAATAAAGAAAACTTTAGGCAAGCAGTTAGACATCGACTTTAAGAAAGAGATGGGTGGTAAAAAAGACGGCCAGCTTAGAAAGTATTTGTTACGCAATAAAGCAGCTATACTTGAAAACATGACCACTACATGGTTAATGACCGCGATGCCTAACGCTGTGCAGAAACAAGTTGACGGCGTATGGACTAGCGATTGGAAAGGTAAAAAGATTGATAGAGAATCTGTATCTACAGATAGCGCGGGGCGTACATCAGGCTCAGAGCTCGTTAGAAGGCTACCTAAAGCAGCTACAAGATTATCTGATGCTGATTACTTGTCTAACGTTTTAGACGCGTCTGGATCGCCTATACGCGGCCGTAAAGAGTCTTTAGCTAAAGCAATGGCTGAACAGTATGCTATAGAAATTATACGAGACGGCGTTGCTGATCCTAGCTCTGAAATCGGTAAAGCATTCCTTGACAATCAAGCAAGGAAAGGTGTTGAGGTTACGGGAACTACAGCTGTAGAATTTAATCGCCAAGCAGAGCAGGGTAATGTTAAGTTTTCAAAATCTACTAGAGAAATAACAGGTGAGTTTAATCCTAATTTAGATCTTGAGCTAGAGGGCCGTAATAAAACAAATACGTGGCTAACAAGAAATAAATTAGCATTACCACCGGATTTAAGAACAGAAGCAGGACAAGACGCTTATATAGCTGAAATGAAAAGCACCTTATTACCTTTAATGCCAAAATCTTTTTGGTTTGGTGACAAAGGCGGCTCTGTATTTACAGGCACTGTTAAAGGGTTAGGCTCCGGCCTTTCGTCTTCTGATCCAATGTGGAGAAGATGGCAGGAGGAAATATCTAAAATAGCTAACGACACTGATCAGGCATACGGTAAAGACATAGCTGGTATTAGCGACTTTAAATTACCATCGTACACTACGTTGTTTAAGAATCCACAAACAATACTACAGAACATTGCTAACGGCAAAATAACGGAATTCAACAGCAAAGCCGGGGCAATACACGCTGCAATGTGGGATAACTTTAATAAAGCAATTAAAGCTGACCGCGCTAACGCCACTGTTATAGCTAGATATTTAAATTTATCGAGTAGCAATACACAGCATCCACAAAGAATGGGTGCTCAGTTCGTAGGGTTTTCAGAAGGATTTAGCACTGTTAAAGATGTTACGTTTGAGCATGCAATGCCCAACATATCTTCTTACATATACTTATTAGACGCAGCCTTAAATAGCGATAGTTTTAATGCTGCATATAATGCTGTTGTTTCTAACTACAAGCTACTAGCTTTGGCTAAAGAAGCAGACAAAAAGCTTGTTGGCAGATATAAAACGAACATGCCCGTTGGATGGAACTTAGTGACCGATAATTGGTTTGATAGATATTTCAATCCTGAAATCGCAGCTAATAAAGGCGGTATAGACCCAAACTCTATTATAACACTAAATGGTGAAAAATTTGGCGATAGATTTGGTATCCGCAATGATGGGACTGTTAAAACAGAAGCTGGTGTTAAATTTAGCAAATCTGTTAATGAAGAAGCTTTAAAAGAAGCTAAAGAAAAAATCAACGCTCCAAACCCCGCTGTAGACACAAAAGGACTTAGTGAAGAGTTTAACAATATACTTGAACGCAAAACAGGCGTTGAAGCATTTAAAACATTCTCGGCTGTTCAAGCGCAGAAGCGCGGTGAAAAGAAAGGTAAGTTTAAATTCTTTGTTGCGCCAAGTGTTGATGATTTCAGAGGTTTAGTTAACTATGCATTTGCTAGTAAAGGCAAGCAAGGTGAAGCTGATATGAAATGGCTTGAAGATAACCTAATGACACCTTACGCTAAAGGCATAGCTGCTATTAACGGTATACGTCAACAAATTAAAGGCGATTTTAGAACGGCAGTTAAAGCTTTTCCTAATGAATACAAGCTGCTGAATAAGCAGATAGGCAATACAGGTTTTACTTACGATCAAGCTGTTAGAGTGTACTTGTGGGGTAAAGCAGATATTAAAGTACCAGGCTTATCTCAGAAAGACACGAAAATACTGCAGGACGCAATTCGCGAAAACCCGGAGCTAATGGACTTTGCTGATGCAATGCTTGTTGTTGCTCGCCGCGATACTTGGATGGAGCCTAGTGAATACTGGTCAGGCGGTACGTTATTATCGGACCTTAACAGTATGACCGAGAAGATTGGTCGTAAAAAATATTTAGAAGAGTTTATAGCAAACGCTGATGCAATATTTACTACAGAAAACCTAAACAAGATTGAGGCACTGTACGGTAAGGCACATCGCGACGCAATTGAAGACTCTTTGTACTCAATGAAGAACGGTACAAACCGTAATGCAGGGGGCAATAAGCAGGTTAATGCATGGTTAAACTGGATTAATGGCTCTACCGGTGCAATCATGTTCTTCAACAGACGTTCTGCATTGTTACAGATGCTTTCGTTTACTAACTTTATAAACTGGTCTGACAACAACCCTGTTAAAGCAGCGGCTGCGTTTGCTAACCAAAAGCAATACTGGTCTGATTGGACTATGATATTTAACTCTGCTAAGCTTAAAGAGCGTCGTGGTGGTTTAAAGCAAGACGTAAGTTCAGATGAAATCGCTAGTATAGCTAACGCAAGTAAGAACAGCCCGCAAGCTATCTTAGCTAGGTTACTACAATTAGGTTTCACGCCTACTCAAATTGCGGATAGTATGGCTATCGCGACTGGTGGTGCTATGTATTACCGCAACCGTGTTAAAGCATTGATTAAGCAAGGCATGTCACAGAAAGATGCGGAAGCGCAAGCGTTTATTGATTTCTCTAAGAAATCCGACGAAGCTCAGCAGTCTTCAGATCCAGCATTGGTTTCACAGCTGCAAAGAAGCAACCTAGGGCGCCTCATATTCGCTTTCCAGAACACTCCTATGCAATATACCCGCTTAATGAAAAAGGCGGCGCTAGACCTAGCTAATAACAGAGGTGATTGGAAAGAAAACGTAAGTAAAATAGCTTATTACGGGGTAATACAAAACTTTATATTCTCCGCATTGCAAAGCGCATTATTCGCTATGTTGCCAGGGTTTGACGATGACGATGAAGACCTTACCGCTGCTGAGTTAGAAAAGAAGAACACCAAGGAAGAACAAAAGATAGCTAGAGTATTAAACAGCATGCTTGACACTGTTCTTAAAGGCTCAGGTGTATACGGCGCTGTGTTCTCTACCGTTAAAAATATTATTAGAGAATACGACAAGCAAGAGAAAAAAGGTTTTATGGCAAACCACGCTTACACCGTATTGTCTTTATTTGATATATCGCCGCCTATTGGTTCTAAAGCTCGTAAAGTACATAGTGCTATTCAAACAAGGAAGTTTGAGAAAGACGAGATTGCAGCACGTGGCTGGGGTGTTGTAGCAGACGGAAGATTAGACTTAGGCCCTAACTGGACAATATTAGGTAAAGTTTTATCCGCAGCGGCTAGTGTACCTCTCGATCGTATTGTAGACGAGCTTACTTCTATTAGCGAAGCATTCGATGCACGTAACAAAGCGTGGCAGCGTATAGCATTAGGCTTAGGTTGGAAAACATGGGACGTAGGCGCAAAAGAAGAGAACGCTGAAGCCATTAAAGAAGCTGCTAAGAAAAAGCGCAAAGAGGCGGGTGTCCAAAAAGCAAAAGAAACCCGAGCTGCAAATAAAAAAGCTAAGAGTAAAGAAAGAACTGTTAAAACAAGAGGAGGGAAAACACGATGAAATTATCAGATAACTTAAGCGTTGCTGAGGTGATTAAATCAACCACAGCAAAGAGATGCGGCATAGACAACGAGCCCACAATAGAGCACCTGGAAAATTTAAAGGCAATTGCGCTAAACATCTTTCAACCAGCACGTAATTATTTTAAAAACCCTATTGCCGTAACTTCCGGATATCGCAGCGAAGCTCTTAATGAGCGCATCGGTGGAAGTAGGACTTCTCAGCATTCTAAAGGAGAAGCGCTTGACTTAGATGCTCAAGTATTCGGTGGATTAACCAACAATCAATTATTCAATTATATCTCAGAACATACCGACTTTGACCAGCTTATCTGGGAATTTGGCAACGCCGATGAA
>Ga0208793_1001179_pt1 | contig 15536 bp, 25 predicted proteins | sample 17_taG_FD_184092 | JGI IMG/M metagenome (GOLD analysis project Ga0208793, IMG submission 184092) | Marine viral communities from the Subarctic Pacific Ocean - 17_ETSP_OMZ_AT15314 metaG (SPAdes) (version 2) | ecosystem: Environmental > Aquatic > Marine > Oceanic | place: Pacific Ocean | collected...
CGAAAATGGGTTGGATTTAACTCACATGGTTTTGATCTTCCATTCCTCTTTCGAAGGTCACTTGTTCACGGTGTAACCATTGGGACTCCTATGCGAGAAAATAGATATTGGCCTAATAAGTTTACTGATCTTATGGAGGTCTGGTGCTGCGGAAACAGAGAGCAAAGAATCAGCCTCGATAAGCTTTGCACCATGCTTGGTATCGGTGGCAAATCAGGATCAGGAGCGCATTTCGCCACTTTGTTTATTAGTAACCCCAAAGCAGCAATTGATTATCTTAAACACGATCTGGATCTCACGGATGCAGTCTTGCAAAAAATGCTGCCATGGATTGCAGGGGGTCACGATGAATGATATTTGTCAGGCTAAACACGGAGGAAACCAACAATCAATCCAAGCATATGAATCAGCACTTCCAAGAATGGCAGAAACACGAAGACAGGTTCTTGTTGCAGTCAGGCAAGCGATGGATGCAGGAATCACTGCAAAAGAATATGCTGAGAGAAATGGACGGCAGCTCAATACAGTGTCAGGCAGATTCTCAGAACTCTCAAGAGAAGGTTGGATTGAGAGAACCAATCGAACCAGAAACAAATCAGCAGTATGGAGGGCAACCCAATGAAATTATTTCTAATTGATTGGGGGAAAAAATGCAGTGGCGCACGTTATGCCATTATCTCAGCTCGTAACAAACGAGATTTGTGGTTTCACGTTGATGAAGTTGGTGATGTATGTGATGTGCTTGCAAAAGAAATAAATAATGACAAGGAGAGTCCTGATAGTTTTTATCTTGAGCTTCCTACAATGGATGAAAGTGGCAAGATACAAGGCGGTTATTGTCAATCACTGAACATACTAAAAAATAGCTGGCAAAAGGTTGCGGTAAATCTTTAAAGAAAAAGAAAATGAAAAATAAGGAAAATGCATATGTCGTAATCGGGAATCTTCACGTATCAATCGATGATGTTGAAGTACTGAATATCAGCGAAGGATTATTTGGTGAGGATGTAGTGACCTTTATTTACGATGGTCAAAAACGTGAATCCAGCATTTACAAAAGGCCATGAGACGAGCAGCCAGAGTGGACGCGAACCACAAGCAAATCGTGCAGGGGTTGCGTTCCTCTGGTTGCACCGTTCAAGACCTTTCAGCAGTTGGCAAAGGTTGCCCTGATATTCTGGTTGGTCGGAATGGAATTAATATCCTGATCGAAATTAAAACTGAAAAAGGGAAATTAACAAAGAGGCAGATTCAATGGCATCAGGAGTGGAGGGGGAATGCAATTATTGTCACCACAACTGAAGAGGCAATTGAAGCAATTAATGAGCTTTTAAAAGCAAAAGAAATGCCCCCGATGCAATAGCAAACATCGAGGGCAAGGTGACTTTGATTGTAGCAACTAACCTATGGGGGTCAGAGTCTTCACGGTAGCATCTCACTAAAACAGGTCAAGGGAACTTTTATCCCCAAAATTAAAATTCCATGTTAAATGGATTAAATGATTTACTAATGTAAACTTTACAGTAAAATAATAAACTATGAGTGGATTTACTAAACTATGGTCAGACATTACGGATTCCAGCATTTGGAATGAGGATGACAAAACAAGAATTGTATGGATAACAATGCTTGCCAGAATGGGTCCAGATTACGTTGTCAGGGCGTCTGTGGGTGGTCTTGCACACTTGGCGAGGGTAACAAGAGAGGATTGCGTCAAGTCTCTTCACATCTTATCTGAGCCAGATCCAGACAGTCGCACAAGTGACTTTGAGGGACGAAGGATTGAAAAGATCGAAGGAGGATTTTTCATCATCAATGGCAAAAAATGGAGGGAACAGCAAACTGCTGAAAGTCGAAGGGCATACATGCGTGATTATATGAAGAAGTATCGCGCAAAGGACAAAGGCGTAAACAATGTAAAGATTGTAAAGAATGAGTTAACAGAGTTAAGACAAGAAGAAGCAGAAGAAGAAGCAGAAGAAACTATCTCTAAAAGAGAGAATGGTCGCTCCGCTGAAATACCAACATGGGATGAAGTCTGGGATCTTGCCCAAATGCGTGGGATACTCAGAGAAACGGCAGAGTCATTCTTTAACTGGCACAATGACAATAATTATTGGCTAAACAAATACGGTGCACTGATAAACTGGAAGTCAAAACTTCAAAACTGGAAAACAAGATCACAGAATATCAAAACTCAAGGCAATGCTCCAAAAAGGAAACGAGCATCAGCCGACGAATTATTAAGGAGACTAAGCAAGGATTGATCAGCAAAATGCAGTTTTAAGCATGATTTGATCAGCAAAGTGCAGTTTTAAGCATAAAATAACAAACAAAACGCAGAAACATATGATTGATGATACACTATGGGGGATTAAAAACTTTACCTCGAAAGCAAAAAAGAAAGTTGATTCTAAGGATTGGCCCAAAGAGGTGCGTTCATGCAGGATTTGCGGTCGCATGGCTGAAGCAGTGATACATCCAGATGCATATGAAGAATGGCAGACTCACAAAGATGAAGATGATTCAGAAAAGTATTTAGGTGTGAAAGTGGTAAAAATGGCTCTCAAGGGTCTTTGCTGCGATAATTGTGGAACTACAAGGGAACTTTATTTGAACAGCAAGGAGGGCATGCAAGCGATTGCGGTCGAGCTTATGAGGGTAACCGAAGATGGCGTTTCAAATCTGACTGAAAAGCAGGAGGTGGGATTGATGGCAAATCTCAGAAAGAACATGAAAAATTATTGTGATGCACTTCGTAGAATGAACGGATCTGCCAGCATTATTTTTGATGAAATGTTCGTCACCATGGTTTGGGAAAGACCGCACGGCTGCTGGAGAACTCTCAGAGCAATGCAACTTTTCTTGTATCAAAACAAACCAGTCAGGGATCAATACGCTGATATGACCAATTGGCTCAAGAGAATGGGTGGTGCTGTATGAGGCCAATCTACGAGAACAGAACAACAATGCAACATGAGCAAGATTTTGCCAGATCACTTGAAAAACTTTTATTGTGTAACCTTGTCAAATGCCCACGAAACTTTCACATCGACTTTGCAGCAGTAAGAAATGCAAAAGTTGTCTCGTTCATTGAGTTTCGGAAAAGGAGCAATTCAATGGATTATTATCCAACCTTCATGACTGCTGCGAACAAAAAGATATGCGCTCAGGCAATTAATCGATCAAGCAGCCTGCCTGTTTATATGTTCGTTCAGTGGACTGATCACCTTGGATATGTTGATCTGGTTAATTGTCAAGCCGATTGGAGTGTAGGGGGCAGAAAAGACAGAAACGATCCAGCAGATTTTGAACCCGTAATTCAAATCCCTTTAACTGAGTTTAAAAAAATATGATCATCGTCGAGCCTATCATCAATGCAACTGCTGATGCCTATGGGATTGGAGCAACTGAGATTATTGGCACAAGTCGAATCCATCCAATTTCTGAAGCAAGACAGGTTGCCATGTATTTAGTTTTAAAGCATACACACACTGGAATGCATTACACTGCTGCACGCTTTGGGAAGACCAGTGGATCTGCTTATTATGCAGACAAGACAATCAAAAAACTTTTAACCTTTGATAAAAAACTAAAAGAGAGAATCAAAAGAATTGAATCAGTAGCAATCCCAAAATTTAAAAACGAATTATGAGTAACTTTGAACATTCAACATTGGTCAGTGATCTTAAAAAATCATCAAAAGAAATTATTAACGAATTAAAACCTGAACAAGCTGATGCTTTACACATGGCAGTTGGCATTGCTGGGGAAGCTGGGGAGTTGCTTGACGCAATCAAGAAATGGGCAATTTACCAAAAGCCTCTTGACCTTGAAAACGTGATTGAAGAACTTGGTGATCTGGAATTTTACATGGAAGGGTTAAGGCAATCCTTAAACCTGACCCGAATTGAAACATTGATGGAGAACATTGCAAAACTTAAAAAGAGATATTCAAAGGGGGAATATTCAAATGATCAAGCCAACAAAAGAGCGGACAAAAAAATGCGGGTTGTGCAACAAGATTAAATCAGATAAAGCTTTTCACAAGCGAAGTGGGGTCAGGGACGGTCTACAACCTTACTGCAAAGAATGTCGAAAAGATGATAATTATGGAAAACGATAATGTTTTAAATCTTTGCAAAGTGGTAAGAAAAGTTCTTTGCTACGTCCCAAGATCCTATGACAATGATGGTTTACACGGAGAGCTGAACAGGGCGGTAAATGAGGTGGAGAAACAATTTCAGCCTACGTGTGTAGAACCTGAAAACTAAAAGTAAAATACCATCAATCTCTGAGATATGGGGGAGGGGGTGATGGTCCTCCCCACTCACTTTCTAAAAAGACAATTCAAACTGAAATCATTATTCTTGACAATAAGCTCGACAAGAATCCTCAAGGGTATTTAAAATTTTTGGCGAAACAGCTACCAAATAAAATTGTCTTATGAATTCAGATATTACCGAAGAGCAAGCAGAGAGCATGGATCAGGCACTTAAAAGATTTCAGATCCTTGCAAAAAACAAATACATGGCAGGTCAGCAAGAACACGGGGGTAATCTTTGGGAAAAGCCCAACCTGATCGACCATGCAGAAGAGGAAGTTCTCGATCTCTGGTATTACCTCCAAGGGATCAGGCAGAAGCTCAAAGACACTTGATGGACGATGACTTGCCAGATGATCTTGATCAGTATGCTGCCGATTACTTCGGTTTAAAAAAAGGTGACATACGCATGATCAATGACGCATGCGACAAGTTTTTTGATAGCAGAGGAATGCCAAGGGGCAGAGGCTTATTTGAAACAACAAATCAGAAATTCTTTTTACCAAACCACAAACAAGAAAAAATAGAACAGAAAAAACAAAATGAACCGAATAAAAATAAACGTCGAAAAAGTTGATAAAAAATACCTATTCAAAGGGGAAAAAGGAACCTATCTGGACCTTGTATTGTTTGAATCAACTAATCAGCAATACGGTGACACGCACATGGTCGTGCAGTCCATACCAAAAGAAGAACGAGACAAAGGGGAACGAGGGCCGATTCTTGGCAATGCAACTTTGGAGATTAATGGGGGATCTCAATATTCTGCACAAGCTCCAGTAGATGCTTCCAGAAATGAATCGCCCAAGGTGACCGAGGATGATATTCCGTTTTAATGAGCTATAATGTAAAGCCAATCAAATTCGAAGAAGCCTTTAAAAGATTAAAGACAAGAAAAGAGATCGGATCTCGTATGACTTCAAAGCAGTGGGCAGCACTTCCTGCTGCCATACGGGACCGATCTTTTTTTGCGTCAAGGGTAGCGTCAGCAAGATTCCTGTCATCTGCCAAAAAAATGTTGGAGGATTTTATGCTGGGAACAAAAGAAGAAGTCATTTCACCAGATGGCGTAAAATCAATTGCTTTTAAAACAGGAGGCAGAGCAGACTTTGTGAAGAAAATGCAAGACTTTGCTATTGCTGAAGGAATGGGTGATCCATTGCCTGAAGGAGTTGGAAGGGGGGATCGTGGAGTCATACCAGAGACAAGGGACATTTCATCCAATCGCAGGCTCAAGCTTGTTTACGATACGAATATCAGATCCTCATATGGATATGGTAACTTTGAAGCGTCTGTTGATCCTGCAATTACAAATGTTTATCCAGCTTGGAGATTTATCCGCACAGGTGTAGTCAAAGAACCTCGACCATTGCACAAGCGATTTGAAGGAGCAGTCAGAAGAAAAGATGACACAAAATTCTGGCTTGAGATGAATAAAAAAGAAATTGGTGGGCTTGGTGTCCCTCATGGTCCTTGGGGTTTCAACAGTCAAATGGATGTGCAGGAGGTTGGAAGGCGTGAGGCTGAGTCTCTTGGATTGATAAAGAAAAATCAAAAGATCCGTTCACCAAAATCAGCATTCAATAAAAAACTGAGTGTGTCTGAAAAGAGAATGGATTCAGGTATTTTCAAGAAACTTAAAAAAGCAATGGGTGCAAAAATGAAGCTCAGTGCTGGCAAATTATTATGGGCGAGAAAATAAAGATACATTGTTCACACACTGAGCTAAGAGATCCAACCTCATTGGTTGAGCATCCACGCAATTACAATACACATCCAGCCGAGCAGATCCGTTTGCTTGCAAAGATTATCAAGCATCAAGGATGGAGAAACCCAATCACAGTTTCAAAGCGATCTGGGTTTGTTGTAAAGGGACATGGTCGGCTCGCTGCCGCAATGCTTTTGAAGACAGAAAAGGTTCCTGTCGATGTTCAAGACTACAAGGATGAAGCATCTGAAGTTGCTGATATGATCGCTGATAATCGCATTGCTGAACTTGCCGAAGCTGATCAAGACGCTCTAAAGGATTTACTTGTTGATGAAGTATTTAATGATTTTGATTTGGAGGTTACTGGATACGATCCCAAAATGCTGATTGATTGGGATAATGAAGAAAATACAAGTGATTCAGAAAACTACTCACGAAAGATCGAAGCTCCAATTTATGAACCAAAAGAGAAAAAGCAGCCTCAAATAAATGAGCTTTATGATTCACAGAAACAAGCAGATTTAACAGAAAAAATAGAAAAGTCAAAAGCACCTGAAGAGTTAAAAGATTTCCTCAAAGCAGCAGCGACAAGACATTGTGTTTTTAAATACGATCGTATCGCTGAGTATTATTCACATGCTGATCCAGAAATTCAGGATTTAATGGAACAATCTGCATTAGTCATTATTGATTTTGATAAGGCTATTGAAAATGGATTTGTTAAGCTTTCAGATGAAATAGCAAACCTTTATGCCAAGCAAAAATAAAGATAACTTTGCAGTGATCATTCTTTCACATGGTCGACCTGATAATGTTGTTACACTAAAAACTTTACAAAACTGCGGATATACTGGTCAGGTAATTTTGCTTGTAGATAATGAAGATAAAGCGTTGCAAGCATATCAGGATAACTTTAGTGATATTTTGCATGTCTTTGATAAACGTGACTATGAAGGCAAATTTTTAGTCTCTGATAATTTTAATCACAGAAGAAATGTTGTTTTTGCAAGAAATGCATGCAATGACATCGCTAATAAAAACAATTTATCAAATTACTTAGTATTAGATGATGACTACACTAGTTTTTCATTTAGGTTTGATAACGAGTTAAAATATAAATGTGAAGTTGTCAAAGATTTAGATTCACTTTTTGAATGTATGGTTAAGTTCATGCAGTCAACAAATGTAAAGACTATTTGCTTTGCGCAAGGTGGGGACTATTTAGGTGGTGATCAAGCAGGATTAGCTGATTCTATTAAGCTTAAAAGAAAAGCAATGAATACGTTCTTCTTGAAGAATGAGCATCCGATAGAATGGATTGGCAGGCTTAATGAGGATGTAAATACTTATGTTTTGCATGGCAGGCTAGGTGATCTTTTCTTTACTACTAATCAGATTACCATTAATCAGATTCCAACACAGGCAAATGCAGGGGGTGTTACTGAAGAATATCTAAGAAATGGAACGTATGTAAAATCATTTTACACAGTGATTCTGTCCCCATCGAGCGTATCTATAAGTGAAATTATTGGGCAAAAAAATAGGAGGATACACCACAGAATAAACTGGAATCAGACAGTCCCTAAAATAATCCCTGAAACACATAAAAAGAAATGAGAACCCCAAAAACTAATGGGAAAAGAGCGGTTGCCAAGAAAAGCAGCAAAGCTGGAAAACCTTACAAACCCTTGCCGATTGAAATGGCAGAGGGATTTGGTCAATTAGGTTTAACTCAGGCAGACATTGCTGGAATTCTTAAGATTTCAGTGAAGACCGTAAATCGTGAATTTGTGAAACCTGATTCTGAATTTGCTGCTGAGTATCGCAAGGGCAAGGCAAAGACTTCTCAAAGCTTACGCATGAAGCTACTCCGAAGGGCAATCAAGGAAGATCGTGATTCACTTCTGCAATTTGCACTGAAGAACTTTTGCGGAATGAAGGAGCAAGTCGAAGTTGAAAACTCAGGAGAGGTTACAGTCAACATTACCATGGGAGGAAAAGAAGTATCACTTCCCAAGTGGCTTGAAAATTGAATAAAGACATTAACATTCCTGAACCTCATTCTGGTCAGGCAAAAATCCTAAACCATGCAAAGCGTTTCAATGTTCTTCAGTGTGGGAGACGTTTCGGTAAAACTACGCTTGGACTCCACATTGCTTTATTTTCAGGAATTGCTGGCAAGACATACGGTTGGTTTTCTCCAACCTACAAGCTTATGTCAGAGCAATGGACTGAGATCACACGCCAACTTGGACCCATTGTTTCTAAGACAGACAAGCACACCAGAGAGGTGCATTTAATCAATGGAGGACGAATCGACTTTTGGTCCCTTGAAAAACCAGACGCTGGTCGTGGTCGAAAATACCATGGAGTGATCATTGATGAAGCTTCCGTTGTTAGGGATTTAAAAACTAAATGGGAGCAAGATATTCGCCCCACTCTCACCGATTACAAAGGCAAAGCATGGATATTGGGAACACCCAAAGGTCACAATTATTTCCATCAGATGTTTCTGAGAGGGCAGAAATTAAACGATGATTGGATAAGCTGGAGACTAGGCACCAAGGACAACCCCACAATACCTGATCTTGAGGCAGAACTTCTGGATGCTCAAAAAGAACTTCCTGAAGCAATTTTTAATCAGGAATATCTGGGGGTTCCTGCTGACGATGGTGGAAATCCTTTTGGAGTGGATGCGATCAGGCATTGCTTTATTGATCAAAGCTTTCATCAAACTGCTTGGTTTGGGTGGGATCTTGCAAAATCTCATGACTGGACTTGGGGCGTTGGGCTTGATGATTACGGTTGTCAGACTAAAAACATTCGGTTTCAAAAGCCATGGGCAGAGACAAAAGAAAACATTATCAAGGAAACAGATTATGTTCCTGCGCTGGTTGATAGCACGGGCGTTGGTGATCCAATCGTTGAAGATTTGATTGCCGAGGGTAACAATTTTGAAGGCTTTAAATTTTCAAGCACTAGTAAACAATCCTTGATGATGGGGCTTCGGGCTGCTATCCAGCAAAACAGAGTCAAGTTTTTTGATGTAAGTTTAAAATCTGAGCTTGAGAGCTTTAGTTATGAATACATGGCTGGAGGTGGTGTAAAATACTCAGCACCAGAAGGGATGCATGACGATGGTGTCATGGCATTGGCACTAGCGGTAGAAAGAATGCGAAGGGGAAACACTGATGGGATTATTCGGTCCACTAAAGGGTTTAAATTAGGTACAGCAAAAGCAGCAGCACATCACGGAATAGGTTTTTAATATGGCAGACGCACCAAAAAAAGCAGTCAGAAAGAGAGCATCAAAAAAGGCAGATGTATCTGAGCGGATAATAATGCCAAGCTTCAATGAGAAGTTTCACCCGTTTTTAAATGAGAAGCTCGACCCTGCACAAGTGCGTGGTTTGCTTCAGTCTGCATTTACGGGCGACCCTCAAAGCTTAAATGATCTCTATTCCATCATGGAAGACACTTGGCCTCGACTCGCCAAAAACCTTCATGAGATCAAAAAAGCAGCAGCAAGAGCGCAATATATTGTCCAGCCATTTGCAGAACAAGGCAAAGAACCAACTCCGGCAGCACAGGATAAAGCTGAGTTTACAAGATACATAATTGACAACATGCGTCCCATTCCGAAGCGAAACGAGAATGGATTTGAGGACATGATTTACGATCTTTGCGATGCTGTTGGCAAAGGAATTTCTGTTCAGGAAATAATGTGGGATGTTCAGGATGGTAAAATATGCCCGAAATCGTCTTATTGGGTGCATCCTAAATATTGGGGCTACGACTCATCAGGGACTGAAATCATGCTTCGTAATATTGGCACGGGTGGTGGTGGTGCTGGTGGTTACGTCGAAATGCCAGATGATAAGTTCATAGTTGGAAGATACAAAACAAGATCAGGTAATCCGTTGACTTATGGCTTCAGCAGAGTGCTTGCCTTCTGGTGGTCTGGAATGATTTTTGGGCGTCAATGGTTAATGCGTTACGCCCAAATTTTTGGGATTCCATTGCGTGTGGCTAAGTATGGCAAGAACCTTTCAGACAATGATCGAACCAGTCTTGAAGCATGGCTTCGTGATCTGGCTGCTGCTGGATATGCAATGATCCCTGAAGGATCAGAAATTCAGCTTCTTGAAGCAAGTAAAGGTGGAACAGATAATCCGCAGAATCACCTAATTGATATTGCTGATCGTGTGTGCGACATTCTTATCCTTGGGCAAACCCTAACCACAGACGTTGCAGATTCAGGTTCAAGGGCATTAGGTGATGTTCATGCAGGGGTGCGATTGGACAACTTGCAGGATGCTTGTGATTGGGCTGCTCAAAATGTAAACGATCAGATTATACGCAAAGCAATTCTTTTTAATTATGGCAATACTGATGAAATGCCATATCTGGAAACCAAGTTTGAATCTGCTGAAGATCCCGTTCAGATGGCAACAAGGGATCAGATACTTGTGAGCATGGGCATGGAACTCCCACAAGATCAAATCTATGAAAGACACAAGATCCGCATTCCAGAAGCAGGGGAAGCAGTAATCAAGCAGGGCGCACCAGAACCTTCATTCTTTGGCAAAGATACAGTTCAAGCCAAGGAACCGAATGCGGATTTAAATGATCCTTTTAGGTTGCCCAAAGGAGACAAGAAAAAGTTTGGGGTCTATGTGAAAAATGACAAGGGCAATACTGTTCTTGTGAAATTTGGAGATCCCAATATGGAGATCAAGCGGGATGATGATCAAAACCGCAAAAACTTCCGAAGTAGACACAATTGCGATGATGCTGGCCCCAAGTGGAAACCTCGATATTGGTCCTGCAAAATGTGGGAAAAAGGCAAGACGGTTCAGGATGTTCTTGATGCTTCAGAGTGGACAGGATTGATCGAAGATGAAGCTGATGATTGCGGTTGTGGTGGTGATTCATTGATTCAAGCCAAGGGAATCCCTGCTCAAAATGATCGCTTAACAGAAGCAGTCATGGAGGATCTGACAGGTGTATCTGCTGAGTGGCTTGCTCCAGCTAAACCAGCGTTTGCAAAAGTTATGTCACTTGCAATGAATGATGCTGTATCTGATGAAAAAGTAATTGCTGCAATCGGTGAACTTGCTGATGCCATGCCTGAATTATTCGAATCATTGAATCAGGATGCGTTGCAAGAGTCCTTGGAATCTGCAATGGGTGCTGCTGCTGCCAATGGTGCATTTGATCGACTTCAATCATACACGGAGGAATTTCCAGATGGTGAAAGTGGAAGTAAAGATCCCGAAGATTCTTGATAAACTTTCTGACTCTCAAACCTACCTTGAAGCTACAAAGCTTGGAGCATTTGAGGTTTCAAATTATTTAAGAACTGAGCATTTTCCTGAGAAAAATGCAAATGAACCAAATAAACTGGGGGCAAAAAGAACGAATTTCTGGACTGATGTTGGCAGGTCAGTTCTTCAACCATTCGTCAAAGGATTAAGTGTCATTGTGAGAATCAATGACTTTCGTTTTGCTCAAAAATTGTATGGGGGAGTAATAAAGGCAAAGAGGGTTAAATTCTTGACCATACCAATCTCAAAGCAAGCATACGACAAGCGTGTTTCAGTGTTTGAACAGGAAACAGGAAAAAGACTTTTCAGAATCAAAAGCAAAAAAGGAAATATTTTATTAGTAGAAAGCCTTGACGGGGAAATCAAACCCCACTATTTGCTGAAACAGAGCGTCGATCAGAAGCCTAATAAAAATGCTTTACCGAGTGATGAGAAAATCGCAGAGGCATTTACCAAAGGGGCCAATGAATATATTGAAACTCTAAAAGATCAAGAATGATTACTTTTGCAAAAATCAATGCCAGTTATGGAAACGAGATTCATGTCGAAGGCAGTGTTCCAGCAGATATACAGTGGATGCCTTCAGGTGAGCATACAATAAACGCTTCCAAAGATGGAAAGCCCACAAAGCTAAAGGTCACCGTAACTGAAGACATTATTGATTCACTTAATAAGTCACTTGAGGAAATAAAGGCTCAAGGATTTGACACTTACATTGATTTCAATCACTCGGACGAAAATGCATCAGGATGGGTGCAAGGTTTCTTTTGGGGTGGAGATGATCCTGAAACTGGGGGCATACGTGCAAAAGTTAAATGGTCTGCTGAAGGTGCTGAAGCTTTAAAAGGTGGAAGCTATAAACGGTTCAGCCCCACTTTTCTTACCGATGCAAAAGGCAAAGTCATTGGCACAACTCCAAACGCAGGTGGATTGGTTAACCGTCCTGCTTTCAGAGAAATCGCAGCAGTCATGGCTGCTAAAGATATTTCAACCACGGATTTACGATTCGTTTCGGCCTCACAATTGCCAACCGAATCCAACGCAAAAACAAAGGAACCAAAAATGTCGGAAGACGAAAAAAAGAAAATGGACAAGCTTGAGGCTGAAAACAAAGAGTTGCGTGAAGCAATGGATAAGCTGAAAGCTAAGTATAAAGCCACCGAAGACGAGTCAGAAAAAATGAAGAAAGAAGCAAAAGATCGATCAATCAATGATCTAGTCGATGCTGCTGTTACTTCAGGAAAACTGAATGCCAAGGATGAGAAAGCAATCGAGTCACTCAAAGCAATTGCTGCTAGTGATATGGAGAATGCAAAAACATTCATTGAGTCAATGCCTTCACAAGTGAATGCCAAAGTCGCAGAACTTACAGGCAGGATCACACCTAACAACCCCGATCAGATCACGGCAAAGAATCCAAAAGATTTAATGTTTGCGGCTGTTTCTGAAATCAGGGCAAAGAATCCAGCACTTTCTGGTGAAGACGCTTTTCGCCTTGCCCGTGAAAGTCAACCTGACGTTTTCAAAGCTTAATCAAAGGAATTTAAATGCAATACGGAATTAGTAAACAACAGTTACTCGTTACGCTTGAAGCGAACGAAGATCAAACCGACAAAGAGGGTTATGCCGTGAAGTTTTCTTCAGGCAAGGCAACCTTTCAAACTTCCTCAACCGCAACTGACACAATCGGGGTTATTACTGACGGTGCAGCAGCAGGTAGTAAGTCAAGCGTAGCATTGGCAGGAATCGATGCAGTGGTTTATGCCAAGCTTCACAGCACAGCAGGAACCGTTAATGCTGGAACCTTTCTTCAGACTCACTCTGACGGAACGTTCAAAGCAACCGCATCAGGTAAAAACTTTGCAGCACAGGCTTTGGAATCAGGCAGCAATAGCGCCATGATTAAAGTGCGTCTTCTGGACGTTTCTGGTGTGACTGCTTAATCATAAATAAAGGAAAAAATAATGAGTGCAATAAGCAGCGCATCAGGAAACCCGTTACTAACGTCATACGCTCAATCGATCATCCCTGATCTTGAGTCTTCACAGGCAAATTTTATTGCCCCACAGGTTGTGGCACCCTCCGCAAGGAGTCGCTACAAAATATATAATGAAGTCAACTCATGGCAGACTTACGAAACCCAACGAGCAATTGGTGGACCTGCAACAAGGATTCCATGGCTTGCCTCTGACGGTCAGTTAAACCTTGAGCCTCATGCATTGGAAAATCCCATTGATGACTTCGAGCGTGAAGACACATCTGACATTGTTGGTTTGCAGCAGAGCAAAGTTCGTTCTTTGCTTTCATCCGCAACCTTGAGCAATGAAAAAGATTTGTTCACCTACCTCAAGGCAAATGTTTCTGCTGAAGGTGGAAAAGGAACTTGGAATGCAAGCACTGATCCCATTGAGCAGCTCGACGAGCAGTTAGTAGCATTGGAAACTGCATTGGGTCGCAGACCTAACCGCATCCTGATGGGTACTCTTGCTTGGCAGATCATGCGTGATAACGCTAAGACTCAGGCTCGATTCAAGTCTGGTTTTGCAAGCATCACAAGGGATATGGTCAGCAATGTTTTGATCTTCCCAGTTGAAATTCAAATCGGTGGTTTGCTTTACAACTCAGCACAACCTCAAGCAACCAAGAGCAAAGCTCGTTTCGTTGGATCTGATGTCTTCTGTTTTTATGCGGATCAGAATCCAACCATGGAAGATCCATCATTCGCCAAGACCTTCACAACTGGTCGTGGTGGAATTCAATCGGTGAGAACTTACCGTGAAGAAGGATCTCGATCTGACATTGTCGCAGTCGACTGGAACAGACAATTCGCGATTACCAACTCTGAAGGCGTCAAGCGTCTCACAGTTACCTCCAGCTAAATCCCCTAATCGCCAACCATGCATGGGGTGCAGTTAATTCTGCGCCCCATGCTTACAAATTTAAAAACCGTTATGCCAAGCAGAGATTTTTCAGCCCCACTCATTCAAGCGGAAGACACGGATTTCGATGTCCTTTCCAAAATCAATTTAAGCAATGGACCCTACCGTCCAAAAGTTCTTACATCAGGCACAAGCTACACGGGGCTGAATTTGCTAGGCGTTTATTTTTATGGTGACGCGACCGTAGCAAGTGCAACGGCAACTGGAGTTGAAGGTAACCTTGCAGGAACTTATCCAGCAGGGTCTTTCTTGCCTTACAACATCACTGCAATTCAAGTCACCTCAACTGGACCGATTCACGGTCTGCTTGCTTCAGCCACATGAGTCTTTTCGGATTAGGTTTTGCAATCATTGACATTCTGCGGCAAGCAGGGTCAGAGGCGATCAGTCAAGATGGCACTTTCAATCCGATTGAAACACAAGTCAGCGAGCAATTGATTATCACTGATGACGGGACAGTGCTTCATGCGTTCTCCGAAGATTAACCTTTTTTAAAAAGATGCCAACTTACATACGAGTCAAAGATTTACCAAACAGTGCAAGCAGCCTGAACGCTGATGATTATATCATGCTTTCGGGAAGTGTTGGGGGAGCACGAAAAATAGAAAAAGCGGATTTTCTCAGCACTGTTGCTGATGAGTTTAATGCTGCTCCGAGCACTTACAAGCTTGCTACCCTTGATGCATCAAACAAGGTTGATTCAAGTCAATGGCCTGCTTCAGCTTTTAGTTATCAAGGGACATGGGCAGCATCCAGTAACACACCAACACTTGCCAATGGATCAGGCACAGCAGGATATACCTATTACGCATCTGATACTGGTTCCGTAAACTTCGGAGCAGGGGCAATCAGTTTCACTGCCGGTGATGCAGTGGTTTATGATGGTTCGATTTGGCAAAAGGTTCCTGACGTTGCAAATATCCTTGATGGAAAAGGCACGGTTGATGAAGGGAAAACCACGCTTCAGATCCCCAACGTAGGCACCGCCGCAAACGAGGTTCCTGTCAACGGAATGCTTGGTGATCTCGCATTTCAGTCGTCAGCGGGCGTGGTTGTCGATGACCTCACTGTTGACGGAGAGCTTATCGCAGCAGTCGGCAAGCCAATGCCGGTCAATGGCCCGTCGATGCGGTTTGATGGCAGCAATGACTACGTTGAGTTTGCAGACAACGATGCATTCAGCTTTACAAATGGGACGGATGATTTGCCTTTTAGTGTTGGTGGTTTTGTGAAAGCCT
>Ga0208793_1001181_pt1 | contig 15526 bp, 12 predicted proteins | sample 17_taG_FD_184092 | JGI IMG/M metagenome (GOLD analysis project Ga0208793, IMG submission 184092) | Marine viral communities from the Subarctic Pacific Ocean - 17_ETSP_OMZ_AT15314 metaG (SPAdes) (version 2) | ecosystem: Environmental > Aquatic > Marine > Oceanic | place: Pacific Ocean | collected...
TAAGGCTTTTTGCATATCCCCAGCTTGGCCAAAAACTGCGCTATCTTCGAGCGCGTCTTTTAGCTTTCTGTAGCCCGCAAAGCCCCCGTCAAGCCTACCCTGCGCTACCTTTAACTGGTCCATCTTCTCAAAGATAAACTTGGCCGTCTTAGGGTCGCCCTTTAATGCTCCGAGCAAAGCATTCGCGTCATGCTGCACGTCTTTATAGGACAGCCCTTGTTGCTGGCGCTTGAACACCTGAACAGAACCGTACTCGGGTGAACCAACTTCACGGTTAACTTTGACCTCAAAGCCGCCCATCCCAGCGTCATCCAGCCGCCCCTTGATAGATTTAGCGATAGCATCCTGTACGCCTTGCGCTTCTTTTATAAGAGCATTTGCCGCTGAGCGCTTTGTCTCGTCTGCGATTCTATTTACCGAAGACGTAAGGTCATCGATATAAAATGTCAGTGCGTCCATAGAGCTGTTTATGGTCGCAACCTCATCGGCAGGGTTTACCTTGGGCAAAAACGCCCGATATTTTTCAGCGTTTACTGACTTGGTTGCGCCAAATGCCGCGTTAAACAAACCACCGATGTGCTCTCGTGTAGACACTGAGATACCGTCTTGGACATCAGAAAACCCTAAATAATCATCCAAGAATTTAGGGTCACGGGTTTTAGATAAAATCTCAGTATCAACCCCTGTCATTGCAGCGGTGTACTTGTCCTTAAAATCAGCAACCTTTTTGGCCAGCCCTGTTGGGTACGTCGTCTTAGCTTGAGACTGAAATGCTTTAGCAACGGCGGCAGGAGCAGCGGCGAATGCCGTTGTTAAGCCGCCACCGAGAACAGCCGACCAACCAATATCACCCGCTATTTGCTCGGCGGTCTTGTCGGTACGGCCAAGAAGCTCTTCCGAAAAAGTCTCACCCGCACCGAACAAGGCACCTTCAACGCCACCAGCTAACCCCATTGCTGGAGCAGCTCGAAGTAGCTTGGAGCCCCCCGCCGCACCCTCAACACCTAACAGCTTGGCCGCGCCCTTTTCCATGGCTGCCGCTGAACGGTGCGCAAAGCCCGCAGGAGTTCGAGCAATTACTTGCTTGGCTGCGCCCTTTAATCCGGCCCCTGCCAGTGTGGACATTCCGCCTGTAAAGACAGCCGGAAGCAGCATCCCGCCGACCTCGCCGACACCACTTAAAACAGCGTTATGCTCTTCAATCTTCTGAAGCTCTTCTTCGTCGTAAACACCAAGAGCATCAAGCGCCACATCAGAACCGCCAAAGGTAAGGCCCCGACCAATTGCCAAAAGCAAAGCCTCGGCGTTTTTGCCTTCATACTCGCCTTTGTCTGCCCGTTCTTGCCGAGCTGTACCCGTGTCATAAGTAGCACCTGCTCTAAAAGCTTTGTTAAGCTCAGACTCGTCTATTGTCCCAAAGCGACCATCAGGGGCTTCGATGTTAATTTTTTCGCCCTTAGCAAAGACAAACTTGCCAGACTCATACGCAGCCTGAACTTGTGCATCAGGTATATCGCGCCACTGCTGCGCTCGCGTATCAAACATCTTTGGCATCTATTGGCCCTTACCTTGTATTTGGTCAATCTCAGATTGAAATGATTCAAGGGCCTCGTTTGTTGCAGCTTTGCCACCGGGGCGAGTGTCAAAATAATTGGCAATGTCGCCTTCAGCAAGATACCCCTTATTTCCTGCCGCAGCCATTAAGCTCTTTTCTAAATCATCGATTAGGGCAAGTCCGCTTTCTTCATCAAATGTTTTATTAAAAGAGCTTGGGATTCGAGCCATAACCGCCGCCAAATCCCTATCCGAACCACGGGCACCGCTAAACGCTTTGTTTACAAACTGAGCAACACCAAAGCGAGCCGCTGCGTATCGAGCAGCTTTTTTTGACGACAGCACCACTTGTGCATCAGGCCCAAGAAAACCAGCAAGGCCGGACCTAAACGCTTCAAAAGTTCCCATTTTCTTGAACTTTTCACGAAGCCCCTTGATCTCACCAAGAGCCAATTGAAAAAGTTTTTGCGTTTGCTCTGTCTTACCCTTGCCGCCCGCCCTGAGCCTTGTTTCACGCTGCGCCACAAGTTGCGCAAGTCTTGCGCTGCCCTCTGCGTATTTGTTTTCAGCCTGGGCAATTAATTGCTGCGCCGCCGCTTGCTGCGCTGCCCCCTTGTGCCGCGTTGCAAGCTCTCCAATTTTCATTTTGGCTACGTTGTAACCCATGTTAATTGCCGCTTGTTCTGCCATACGCTCATCACCAAACCGCTTCATCATCTGCGCATAGATGTTGTTTTTATTCATTAAGACATCTTTACGTTTTCGCATTTCTTCTTTTTGGGCAAAAATATCTCGGTCAATAGCGCTGTTAATAATTTGCAAAGCTGTGTTTGGAATCTTGCCGCCTGAAATACCTTGAGCAAATGCGCCGATAGCGGTTGCAAAAGCTGCGGCTACTCGCCCACCCACACCGCCGTAAGCTCGATTGGGGTCAATAGTCCCATCTTTAAGCTCTTGCTCGGCCATACGCATTTCTTGCTCGGTCTTGTCGAGAGCTAACTGCTGGCGTTCCTGGAGAGCCTCGTATTCTCGCATTTCGCGATCATACTTTTCACGAGCTTCTCCTTGAGCACGGGCTAGTTCATTGGCTTGCTCTTGATAGTCAATTCCCGCCGCTTCTTTTGTCGCTGCCCTTGCCCGAGAAAGACCGCCTAACGACTGCTTAATAAGCTGGTCAAACTGGGTTGGCGATACAATAAAATTGCCGTCAGAATCTTTTGAAATATTATCAACAACTGCCGCCGTCCCAACTTCAGGGCCATCTCCCTCTGTGGTGACGGGAACCGTGGCAGGAGCCGTACTTTCAACGCTCATCAAAGCGTTCTCTACGGGAGCCGCACCCTCGCCAACGCTCATCATTAAATCAGGGTTTCCGGTTCTAACGCCATCTTCAATTGATAAAATAGTCCGATAATCTTCTGGGGTTGAACCTGGGTTACTTCTTAAAAAGTGGTCTTCAGCAAACTGGGTATCACTAAGATCATAAAATGGTCGCTCTTTAACCGGAGCATTTTGCTTTCTTGCTCGACGCTTCTGAGCTGTAAAATCAAGTGGTTGAATTTTTGTTTCACCCGTCGCGGTATTTCGCAGAATGATACCCTCTTCCGTTTGCCCAATTGGGACAAACGAGGCTGAAGGGGTTTCCATTTTTTCTCCAGGGGTTGACATCTTCTTATCTCCTTAACCCATGTACCGACCAGCGCTGCCCGCCGATGACCCTATAGCGCCGCCAATAGCGGCTGTAGCGGCACTTGCGCCAGGAATAACTGCCCCAACCACCGTACCAACTGCACCAAGAACACCGGTTAAAACATTAGACCACAAGGCCCCGCTCGCCTGCTCTTGCTGCATTCTGAGCATTTCCATATTTAAAGCCCTGTCCTCTGCGCGTTCTTGTCCCGCAATCAAAAGCTGCTCAAGTTGTGCGCCTGCGGCACCCTGCGCCCTTTTTGCCGCTGAAGTAATTAAGGCCCCGCCTTCGGACTCTACCCCCTGAGCAGCAAGGCCGCCCAACCGTAAAGCTTCCGCAGCATCAAAGCTACCTCTTCCGCGAGTCCTGCCGAGGCCGCGTTGAGCGCTGGCTAAAAGAGCAAGTTCTTTTTCTGCTGAAATCTGCCCCGCCGTTTTCTCTCTGCCCTCCGCAATTTCCGCTAAACGATTTGCGTACTCATACATTTTCTCGTTTTCAAGACCGTACTCTCGCCTGCGACCCATTTCTCGTGCAGCTCGCTGAGACAAAATATACTCTCTGCGGTTCTGAGAAAGGTTCATGTCATCAGAGTCACCAAAATTTTCTTTGTAGTAATCTGCTGCGTCTTCATCAAATTGATCGCGATTATCGTCGTCAGTATAAAAAGGATCATCCCCTGCAAGCGTATAATCACCAATATACTCATCACCATATATGGCGTCATCGCTAACTTTTTCTTCCGTCCACTCTTGAGCCATTACAGCATTCCTTTCCGCCGAAGCTCTTCGATCAAGCGCATATCCGAATCCATGTTATAGTCTCGGCCCATTGGAACGGGGTGCTTTAAAAACATCCTTGGGGAGTTTTCCAGCGGATGCGCAGGGTCAGGGTTCATTGAGGGGTCAATTAAAGCGTCAGTCTTAGGGACAATTGGAGCAGAAGAGCCCTGAACAAAGCGCTGCTCTAAGTCTCTGGGAGCAGGCTCGGGCGTTTTAAAGCTTTCTGACTGTTTTGGTTCGGCTGAAAAACTTTCCGATAATGCCAGATTTGTTTCAGGGGCAGTTAAAGGCGCATCAAAATGTTGAGGGACCGAAGTGTCAAGTTGGTCAGAAACACCTGGAACAAGCTGCGCTTGCTGTCCCTCTGTAAACCTTCCGCCAAAGTCACCTGTAGACAATTGAGTTTCAGGGGTATCAAAGCGCGGCATAGGCGCATCTTCAGGAGACGTTTTTTGCATTGCTAAATGAGCACCTAACGCCCCCGCAGCGCTTGCAGCAGAGCCAATAAGCCCCATCATTTTTTGACGTTCAGCAAGGTCTTTCTGCATTTCAAGGCGACTTCTTCCAATATCGCGCCTTGATTGCCGTTCAGCAGCTTGACCAAGAGCTTGACCGAGCCCCCGCTCTCTTTGCATGCTTTGGCCAATTTCCTGCGAAGCGATTTGACCAACAATCTGCCGCGACACTTGTTTCGCAATTTGGTCCTGTAGCATTTGGCCACGAACTTCTTGCATAGCTTGCTGACGTAAAGCGTCTGATAAAAATGCACCTGCCATTATAATGTCCTGCTTGAGATAGTTTTAAACGATGTCTTTTCTGGCCTCATGCCAACTTCTAAAGCGAATCCTTCAATGTTAGCCCCTGAAGTAGACCCAGAAATAACAAGCGATAATTGAATTGCTCTGGATTTCTGATTTTTTATATGGGCTCGGTAAAGATACAGGCCCGTAGGGGCACCTGTAAGATTCACACTGTCTGTCTGCGTTGGGTCAGCAGTGTCATAATCATTAAACACTTCTATCTCTAACCCATGAGCAGCTAAGTATCTGCCTAGAATCATGTAACGGTAAATTCTATCTTTTTTCATTAACCCTGTAGGGGAAATGCACCCAGTATCAAGCTGCATGCTGTAATTTACGAGCGAACTACCAGCAGTGTTGTGGTCCTGATAAACAGATGTTGATTGCTTAAACTGCTTGCCGTCAGCGGTCAGTCGTTGAAAACTTGTACCGTCATAAATTTCATCTAGCTGGTGCGCGCTGCTTTGGTATTGAACCTCAAAAATACTCCACTGCTTGAAGTAGTAATTGTATATACAGTAAACATCTGTCCCACTAGAACCAGGTGCTGCTGCCTGTAGCATTATGCGAACAGTGTTATCGTCATCGTGCCTCAACATATTCACGGCTGTCTTAGCGCCAACAGTGTCTTCAACTGCTGCCCCGATATAGCTTACAGACATATCCCGGCCAATGAGATAAATGCCACGATCAGCCTGATAAAAAACACCGAGAGGGCTGTCTGTATGAGCGGAGCCTGACTTAGCGCCTTGGTCACTTGCAAACAATCGGGGCGGAGAAAACGAACCTTGCCCTACAATGCTGGGGCCTGAGCCTGTAACGTAAAACCCATTTTGAGACGTAAAAATAATAAAATGGTCTAAGTTGCTTTCAATCGCGGTAATTTTGCCGGGGTCACCTGGAAGCGTTAACTTGTAGTTTGGAAAGTCTGGGACAAATCCAACATCAGTACCTTCTTGAATACCGTTAGACATATAAACCGTGTCGTCTATCCCGGCTGCATAGATTTTATTTTGATGCCGCACCAAGTCAGTGCAAGAGCCTATAAAGTTGTTCGGGGGAACACCGGGAGTAGTATATATCTCAATTGGGTTCTTTGTAATTTTTGCGTAGTCGGCTGGGGCGTCAATAAAAGTTACATAGCTTTTTGTCAAAGCAGACGGAACCGGCACTTGCCCTGCTAGGTAAAAAACGGAACCGCCATCGGCATCGTTGCGATAAACTTCTATTGAAATATCTGTTTTCCGAGTAAAGCTCGGTACATAAATATCAACCTCTATTTTGCTCTGAGCCGTAATAGTATCAATGGTAATCTCGGCGTCGCCCGAACCACCTGTTACTGTTAATACTTGAGAGGCAGCGTAACCAGTGCCCTGCTCTATCACCGAGTAAGTTGCAATTGAGCCGCTGCTCACTGTCTTAACCAAAATTTTTGCGCCGGTCCCTGAACCCGCGCTCACCGTTGTCGAGTAAACTTGGTTAGCGACGTAACCGGACGTGCCTGCCGTTGTTCGTGTAGTGCCGGCAACAAGGCCCGCGTCAGTTGTGATGTCTACAATTTCAGAAGGGTGGGACTGTTGCAAATTACCTTTTGCATCAGTCCATGAGTAAATAGCGCAGTATTGTATCGTTTTAGAGTTAGGATAGCCGCCCACTACGCCGCTTGAGTAAGAAGTGTTTGAGTATGACCTTTGCGTTAGCTTGCGTATGGCTGGATAAACAACAAAATTATTCTCGAATATCTGATTACCGTCGTAGCCATGCAAAAACCCGCCAGTTCCCAGCCAAGTCTTTTCGACATCAACGCTTGCAAGTGTTCGAGCAGGGGCAAAGTCTACGGTAAACAAAGAGATACCAAAGCTGTTATCAGGGTAGTCGCTTGTGGAATACTGACCTGCTGCATAAAATTCATACCCAGCAAAACGAGAGCCGCCGAACACGAAGCGCGTAGATGTGTCTCTTGCGGTCACGCGCTGCACGCCGTGCCAGAGCCTGCGTGTTTCCCTTCCGGGCGCAAGTGCGCCAGGGTTTTCTGTGTCTCTTCCATTAGGTGGGCAAATCGTTATCCACTCAGAACCAAGGCAAGCGCAGCATTCGCCTGTTCTTAGTGCGCCAATAAGCTCACCGTCAGCGTTAACTAAAACAGAATTGTTGTTTAGCCCTCTTTGAAGCGTAGTGGAGCCTGACATATCAGCATAAAGAGCGTTGTCGTTTACTTGAGAAATGACGCAATAGTTTTCTGAGTTGTATCGAAAAAAGTCGGAAGTAACAGTTGCATTGAACGCAATTGTTTTAACTGTTGATATGGCAAAAGAACCGTCGTCTCTGCTTACGGCATAAGACCGAACAAAATGCTGCGGCATTATTGACGCTTGCTGTGTTGTTGTTGACGGTGGTGTGGGTGCGACACCTTGGCCCAAAGTGTTATCAATGACGCCCGTAAGGTTTGATGCGTATGTACTAGCATCTTGAAACCATAGCGTGCAAAACACGTCGGCGGCACCTGTTGCGGAACCAGTAACCGATGCCGCTGTACCATTTAAAAGCCAAAGATTTCCGGTCCTGCCGCTTGGGGCTGTAGTGTCTGCCGTGTAAGCATTTTGAGCAGACAAATCGTCTTTTACCGATACTAACTGAACCTTTGCAGTGCCGGAATCATTAATCGTATAACCGACTATAATTGTATATGACGCCCCACTGTCACCATCATTAAGGGCCTTTATCATTAATCCTGTGGGAGTGTATTTGAATATGGACGTTCTAGCGTCAAAGGTGTGAAACTCAGGATCAGGTAGGCCCGTTGAGATTAATCTCGGCGTCGTAGATGAGCCTACAAGTGTTGCACCACTTCTGACTAAATAGGTTAATATAAGCTCTGTGCTGGCGGAGTGAAATGCTAGGGCAATGGCCTCGCTGTGAGTTGTTCCGATGCAGTGGTCCATTTCAAACACGGGCAAACTTGCTGAAAGCTCTATTTTTGTGCCACCGTTGTCATTTAAAACATTTTTAGAGCCGATTGAAACCGCGTTTTCAGGGCTCGCGCAGTCAACAGAGGTGTAGTAAAGCGTGTTATCGCTGGAGCCGTCTACCCATTTAAATACAATGTATATTCTGTCTCCAAGTTTGGCACATTGCGGTTGGCCAAATTGATAAAGACAATTGAGGTCGGTGCTTGCATCTGTATCAATGGCGATAGCGTTACTTGCTACCAAGTGACGACTTACAAGCATAGCCCCCGTTTCAATGTGTTCGACATCGGCATAAATCTCGTATTCGGTCCCGTACTCGTATCGATTGGCAAATTTATATTCTTCCCAAACATAAACGCGGATACCATTGTTTTCCGCTATTTGGGCGTTTCCTTGCCGCCTGTCTATTTGTCTGCGCTTAAAGTCGTTTTGCGCAGTACATGGGATGTACGTGCCCTTGTTGTAAAGACCTGACCCGCCAATTTTTGAATACAGATTAGAATCAGCAACAATAAGAGTCTCATTTTGAAACTTAGAAATTGCTTTGCCTGTGCTAATATCGCCAGTTTCGCCATAAGCCTCTTTATCTGTTCGGCTGTCAGTTAATACAAATCCGCCGCGCTTAGACACTTGGCCTTTTTTAGTAAACTCGACGTTTAGCGCTTTTTTTAAGGCATCCGGCTCGCGTGATGAATCTGATGATTTTTCATCCATGCCCTTAAGCAAAGCGAACGACAGTGTTTTCTTTTCTAACATTATTAAAACACCCACAATGCAGCAGTGCACGGCGTTCCTATGCTCTGGAGCGCTATGTATTGAGAAGGGTTAATGTTTGCGGAGTCAACTACGGAAATTATGCACTTAGAATTGACGGAAACTGTAATGTAGCCCTGATATTTTCTCCCAAGGCCGTGATAAACGTTTTTAGTCACGTCTGCTGTAAATTCAATGCCAGGGATTAGGCGACCGTCTACTATGCCGCTTGACTGCAACGACACCACTACTTCCTCGATTCGGTCCTGAACCAAGGTTAGATTTGTGTCGTCAGTCCTGTGTCGTTCATATTCAATCATAACTAAACCAAGTTAATCGCATCGTCTAAGTAAGACGAAGTTCCAACATTTACATCGGTAATCGAATAAGACTCACCAGCATCGCGTTTACCTGCCGCCTGCTCAATACGCTGAAGCTGCTGCTGTTTCTGTACAAGTAGCACCTGAACGTCTGATTCTTCTTTCTGAAGGCATTTAATGGCTGCATCTATAACAACGTACTCTTCGTAACCTTTCGCTACCTGAGCGGCTACTGACTCGATTGTCGCGCTTGTCGAACCCGCACTGAAATAGACCGGCTCAGGAACATACCAAAGGGTCGCCGTTCCTGACGCCGCAGGGGCCGGTATGAACTTAATTGACTCGCCCTGTATGTGGTACATCGTATTGCTAATCATAGAAGAGACAACACCGGGAGAATTATAGGTTGCCCGCTCCTGAAATGAATAGGGCTTTAGTCGATAGGTAATTCCACCCGCGTCGAAATCAACACCCAAGCACTTATAAAAGGTAGAGGGGAGCGCAAAGAGCCCCGCCGTCAACCCAGAGCCAGAACCAGGCAGGGTGTACTGTTGGGAACTGACATAATAATCCTCGAACTTAGTTACGAGGATATCGTGAACTTCTGCCATTGCGACGTTTATATAATCAACAATCTCGGCATCAGAAACGAAGGTAGACCCTTCCATATCCGCACGACGGCGAACCCCGGTAATCAAGTTGGCCAACGTCAGGGTATTGTTCGGCATACCTATCCCCCAAAAGGAAAAGCGGGGGCACGTAGCCCCCGCTCAATTAATCCATCATGGTTGCCAAGTCGGACATCGCACTGACGACCGCATCGGCATCATTCTCTTGGATGGCCTTGAGGAATTTCTCCCCTGCCTCCTTCTTCATCAAGCCGCTATCATCCTCTTCCGGGCCTTCTTTTTTGGCCTTTTCAAGAATCATAAGGGCAAGATTACCTTTGCCTTTCATGGCAAGCTCCTAAATTATGTTACGCTGCTGTTCTTCAGCAGAATAAAGAATGAAAACTCATCCCCATCTGCGAATGCCTGCGCGTTACCATCATCATCAGTAAACTTGAACCGCACCGATGGCGTGGCTCCGCTTACGTCATGCGAAACAACATAGGCAAAGCACTCATCCGGGGCAGAGGCGGTGACGGTCGCATTTGCGTACATAAGACTGGTGTATTTATCATCAAGATAAATCCAATAGTCCCCGTCCCCTGCCTTTGTCGGTGTAAAGCCGATACCGTCAGCAGCAGTCGCGACACCACTGCCGTTAGTGGTAACCCGCCCAGCAACAATCTTAAGCTCACGCTCAAGCGCCTGAACATCTTTAAAATCTCTATTCGCCATAACTCAATCTCCCTTCAGTGAGTCCGAATTATAGTGCTACGCGGCAGTTGTAACCTGGAGCGTTGCAAGCGACGTTTCCGTAGTAGCCGAGGCGGATTTCATAGGCATCGTCTCCGCTTTCACGCAGCATACGGTTTCCGTCAAAATCCAAGAACATTGGGGCTTCACCTAAAGTGTTAAGGCTCCAAGTGTCCAACTGAAGCATCCAAGCAACGTTCGGCTGACAGTTTTGGTCAGGAACAATCTGGATAGTTCCGCGTGGACCACGAAGTGAGATAGCGGAAAATCCGATATCAACATCGCGAGCCTTTGCTTCACTGTAAACAACTTTTGAACCAAGGGCTTTTTCAAGATTGGAAAAAGTAGCATAGTCAACAAAGCAGTGGTCTGGGCTACCGCCTTCGCGAGCAACCCGAGACGCGGCACCAATAAGCGCTTCCTCGATTGGAAGAGCTGAACCGTCAAAGCGGTTACCACCTAAGCGGGTTGGGTCAGTAGTTCGCGTTACCCCGTTAAGCGCCGCAGGTACAGCGCCGGAGCCTGGGGTTACTGGAGGAACCCATGCTTCAAGACCAAAAACTTTCTTGTAGCTTGCTCCGGTGGCGTAATCATCGCCTTCGGCAATAATAAAGTCACTTGCGTCGGCATCAATGTGAAGTGCACTTACCGTAAGCTCGCCTGTGTCGCGATTGACTGCCGTGATTTCTTTTGAGCCTACGTTGCCCAGAAGAGCACCGATTGCTGTTTCTGCAAGTACAACCTTCATGCCGACTTCGAAGTTTGTAACGTCTTCTGTTTCGGCCAGTGTTAACGTTGTTGTTCCGCCGGGATCAATAGTTGCGCTTTGCTTTCCAATAACCCCTGTGCCATCTCGATACATTGCAATTGCAAGAGAGCGGGTAAGGGAGTGCATTGCCCCGTCAATTTCCATAGTAGCGTAGCGCAAGAAAGCATCGGCGTCTCGCTCAGTTGCCTTGATAGATTCTCCGGTAATACTTGCGAAAGAATAATCTTTTACACGCGAAATTACGAATTTTTCAAGAGCCGAGGTAGACGTGTTTGCTTTACCGGTAGCAAAGGTAGCGCTTCGTCTTTGAGGGTTAGCGTAAATCAAAGGAATCGGCATATTCTCGCCGCCGAACTTTGTATATTTCGGCATCATTGCGAGAAGCGGATTGTCTTTGTAAACCATGTTTTGAACACGGAGTTGCTTGTAGTGCTCTTTAAGAGCTGCGGTTACTGTACCTACGTCGAGTGGACTTGCCATTTTATAACTCCAAAATTAGGGCGCATCGCCCCATTTGATCATAGCAGCGACACGTTCGAGCGATTTTTCCTTGCTCTCTAACGTGCTGCCGGATGTTTCCGTTTTTTTAGCAACGTTGCCATTGCTAAGTGTTTTCACCCGTTTCACTGCTTGCTCGGCGGCTTCTGGAGTCTCTGACTCGCGTGGTTTATCTAACTCACGAAATCTTGCTTGCAGCTTGCTGCTGCCTAAGTAACGCTCGGCTTCCGCCATAAAGTGGTCCTCGACGAGCTTTGCCGCATCACCGTACTCAAGAACCTCTTTTGTAGTGTTGTAATGCTCCTGCATTACTTGCGCTACGAGTCCATAAGCGTCATGATGCTGCACCATCTCGAAGGTACTACTATCGTCTACGAAATTCTTAATGTTGTCAACCAACTGTGTACGGGCGGCGCTAACCTGAGCCTGCTCTGCCAGCTGACGCTGGTTGTCATAAACTTCTTCAAGTTTACCTAAGCGGGCCTGAAGCTTTTCGTTTTCAAGACGAAGCTGCTGCTCTTCGGTTGGATTACCTTCGTTGATAACCTGTTGGGTCAATTCATCGTAGTTAATCCCAAGCTCACCAAGAAGTTTGGCAGGGTTTTCTTTTGCCAGTCGTTGCAAATCAGCTAGGCGCGTAGAGGTGCCCTCGTACTGCTCCCGCTGCTTGGCAAAGTTGGCCATCTCCTGCTCTTTTTGCCTTATAGCCCGCTCTTTTCGAGCAAGTGCCGCAAATTGCCGAGAAAAATCAGGGCGTTCCGGCTCGGGCGGCGCTTCCGCTGCTTCCGGCGCTTCGGTAGCCTCTTCAGCCACTTCTTCCATTAGCTCGGCGCTCGGCGCTTCTTCTGCTGGTGCTTCTTGAACTGCTTCTTCTGTCATACTAACCCCTTGCGTTGTTACGCTGTTGGGATGGGTGCCGCAGCCATTTCAGCCGCAGCAACATCATCCGTCATTCCTGCCGGGGGTGCTCCCTGTTCGGGGGTAGCTGGTCCCGGCCCCATTGGACCCATCGGCGGCTGTTGCGCTCCGGCCTGCATTGCTGCAAGCATACCGATAGAATCCTCGATAAATCGTCTAAACAAATCCAACCTAATTTCAGGCACCTGGTTAATCTTGGCTCGCAGATAAGCCGATTGCATCATTTGGATGCCCATAGCCAAGTTCATGTATGGCTCTGGCGCTTGGTAAATACCCTTTTCAAGAATCCGTTCAATCATCATATTGAATATTTCTTGTGACGCCGTGGCCATATTATTAACCGCTTCCAAATCAGGGTAATCAAGCAGCGCACGAGCCTCTTGTTGCGTAAGCATTCCTGCCTGAAGCATCTCGATAACCTTCTGAAGCTTCGCCGCTGGCGTTGTAGGTAAAAGTGAGGTCGGGTAAACCTTCATCACATACTCATCATGCTCTAAATTGATGTCTGACCACTTAATTTTTTCGATATCGTCATCGCCGTGACTAATGACCTCAAACGACTCACCCCGAGCAGATACTTCGCGGGCAATATCGACCATTTGAGCCGCAGCGTCTAAAAATAGCTGTTCATAAGCTTTTGCGACCATCAAAAAGCGTTCTGACTCAATATCTTGGAATTCTCGAAGCGCAACGCCCGATTCTAGGCCCGCAGGCTTCTTCGCGCCCGCTGCAAGCTGACTTACGCCCGCAATTTCATAAGCACGGTTAAATAACCGGTCTAAATGGCTAAAAATTTCACCAGAGACGGTTTTAGGGACAAAAAACTGCGGAGGGGTGCCTGCATACTCAATAACACCCCAAATTTCGTTGTTTATGTGGGCTTTTGAGATTTTAGAGCCACTTTCGACGAAAACCTTCGGTGTTGCGAGGTGCATTTGCTGTTGGATGTTCCGCAATAAGCGATTTATCTCTACTTGGATACCGGTAAGCTGTTCCGCAAGTCCTTGGCCCCAGAAACCGAGTAATCGGCTCGTCCAATGGATAAATGCAAACGGAAAACCATCGCGCTCCCAGGAGTCATCCATTAAAGTCGCATTTTCTATCGTAATAACGTGTCGGCCATCCTTTGCGCCCTTAGAGCTTGGTAGGTGCCACGCTTCGATGCACTCAACTTGTTCACTTGCGCGGTAGAGCGAATCATCATCCTCAATCGGAGACGCATCGCGAATTTGGCTTTCAAATTCCGGGAATAACGACGCCAAAACCTGCTTATCAACAACTTTACGCTGAAACATTTGGCGAGGATTGCCATATCGAGCTTCAAGGTCATCAACCACAATCTCATCGGGAAATACTCGCTCGCATTTAATCTCTCCGTCATACTCAAAGATTTTCATAACACCAGTGCCAAAAACACAGGCATCGAGAAAGACTTTAGGGGCGATTTTATAAATGTCGGAGCCGTAGAACTGGCCTGCGGTAAACTTGGTTAGGCGCTTTGCTTTGCGCTGCATTTCCCAGTCGCCGCCAGTTGTTAAGTAAGTCGCCATTGGTTTAGCTTTGGCAACTCGCGCTGTAACGGTATCGCACATCGATTGAATGATGTTTAAGGTTACGCGGTTCTTGGCGCTTGTCTTTGCTCGATGGACCAGGTTGCCGCTTCCCAAATCGCGATAACTGATATTTCCATAAAGGCGTGCGTGATTAATGTTGTTCGTCGAGTGATAACCTTGGTTATCCGTCAAATGCTCAACTACTTCAAATACAAGATCGTGGGGTTCGCTTTTCTCACTCCACCAATAACCTAACTTTTTCATTTTGAAACTCCCCGCAGATTACACACCTGCCGAATAAAATAAATCTTCGTCGTATTGCTCTTCTTCGGATAAGCTTTTAGCGCCAGAGGTTTCAGGAAACACTTGTAACTGAGCACCTGCTGGTCTTGGCTTCTCCCATAGCTCTACTTCGATATCACCAACTCTTAACCGCTTAAGCCCATGCTTTTTTGCAGCTTCGATTATTTCTTCTAGTTCAGCGTCCATTCGTTTTCCCACCATGCCTGTCCATCGGCTTTGTCTATTGCGTTGGCTTTATCTGACCAGATTTTATCTTCTAGAGCAGCATAATACTCAGGAGTTCCTTGCTTTGGAGCAATAGCCGCTTGCTTGTACGTGTAATGCTTGCTTTCGCGCCACGCATATAAGCACGCATCAGACAAGTGATTCTCAAAACGCGAATCTTCTTTTTTCCTGTCTTCGTCCCACTGGAGTAAATCCCACTCATTTAATATCTCGCACCCTTCGTAGACCTTGATAAAACCACAATGAAGGTCTGAGTTCATAAGTTCAATATAGGATGCCTTGTTGCGCTTTTCTGCTGCGCGTATTGGTAGCTCGTAACGATATCGAAATTCTTCTACAATAGACTTACCAAGACCCCCCGTGTCGGCGACCATGATATTGAAATCATACTGCGAATCAAGCTCTTTAATTTTTTCTGCAATCTGCGCCGGTATCATCTTCGTTTCCTTGTAACTATCGACGATGTAAAAATCCGGCAGCTCTGGGCAGTAGGCCCCGATGATGAAAGCAGTGGCGTCTTCGTACCCTAAATCCACGCCCAGGATATAATTAAAGTCATGCTCGTGATGCGGTATCTCTTTGTAGAAATTCTTGTCTTTGGTGTACTTGTAAATCAAAGAGTCATTCGAGCGAATCCACTTGCCCTGCCACTCACGCAGATAAACCGGATGATTCTCATCCCAGTGCTTTTGCTTCATGCGGCGTTGAAGCCATTGGTCTGCGTGGGGGATATGGGGGTTTTCCATAATCGTCCAATGATGATTGCTGTATCCCTGCGCTGGGTCGGTCGAAGCACGAAAGAACATACCCGAACACGCTGCGTTAGGCGTTCCAATCATGGCCATTGTACCGTTATGGTCAATTAGCGCCGGCTCGAGAACTTCTTCCACCAGCGTTTCAAGATGTCGTCCGAAACTTGCGGCTTCGTCAAGAATAACCAAGTGGTAAGCAGAACCCCGCAACTTATCAATATCAGCTTCATCATTCGCACCCGTCAGAACTATCTGGCTCTGATTGGGCAGCGTAGCAATAAG
>Ga0208793_1001182_pt1 | contig 15525 bp, 43 predicted proteins | sample 17_taG_FD_184092 | JGI IMG/M metagenome (GOLD analysis project Ga0208793, IMG submission 184092) | Marine viral communities from the Subarctic Pacific Ocean - 17_ETSP_OMZ_AT15314 metaG (SPAdes) (version 2) | ecosystem: Environmental > Aquatic > Marine > Oceanic | place: Pacific Ocean | collected...
ATACTGATGGTGCTTCTAGCCCTAGTGTTTTAACTACAAGCGCAAGTGCTTATGGAACAATATCCGATATCAACGGATCAGGAGTATTTACGTCTGATCAAAGCACTGGGTCTGGACGTATTAAAGTTAATTTTGATTCAGCAATTACAGGTGTAACAAGTATTAAATTTCGAGGTGGCGGATATTCTGTCGGATCAACCTTTGACCTTCTTGTAAATGGTATAGTTGTTTCCTCAAGTAATTCAACAAACTCTAGTCATACTGAAGATTCATTTACAATCAGTTCAACAGATATTTCGTCTATTGAATTAACAACAGATGATGGATGGGCTTTGGGTCAACTTAAATTTAATGATACTTTAGTTTCTGGAACACCAAGTTTAGGATCGTTCGGTGTCGCCGGTACAAACTCCTTCTACCTCCCATTTGATGGAAACTCACCAATTGGAGAAGATAAATCTGGTAAAGGAAACAACTACACACCACAAAACTTTAGTGGAACTTCTATTGATCCAGACGTTGTAAAAGATTCCCCATCTGGTGCTGTATCTGGTGGACGAGCACAAACTGGAATCACCACCACAAGTTCTGCACCATCAAATTATCCAACTTGGAATTCGTTGTCAAAGGGAAACATAAATTTATCTGATGGAAACCTTACTGCCATTCCAGCTTCTAATGATCAAAGTTGTTTTGCAACACTTAGTATTCCAGATAATGGAAAAGTTTATTTTGAATTTACATGTATTCAAAGAGGTGGCGGAGGTGCTCAATCTCCAATTTGGGGTGTTGGGAATCCGTCTGGAGTTACTCTAGCTTTAAATCCGCAAAACTCAGACAATAATGCTTCCACTTGGCTTTATGGTGGCGATGGTAATAAAACTGGAGGAGGATCAGGATCTACTAGTTATGGTACTGCATTTATTGCTGGTGATATTATTGGTGTATGTGTTGATAGAAGTAGTTCTAGAATATGGTTCAGTAAAAATAATGTTTGGCAAAACTCAGGCAATCCAAATAATCCAACTGATTCAAATGCAGCATTCACAAATGTTACATCTACAGGGACATTAATACCTTTTTACGGCAATAATAATAGTACTGCTGGATATGGTTCAGTAAACTTCGGACAAAAACCTTTCAAGTATGCACCACCCCAAGGATATTTGCCATTAAACTCTGCTAGTGCTACTCCAGAGACTGTGATTACACGTCCTGATCATTATGTTGGGGTGACGACTTATACTGGAACTTCTGGTGCAACTTCTGTAAGTAATTTGTTATTCAAACCTGATCTAGTATGGTTGAAAAACAGAGATCACAGTGACGGATGGTATCAGTTGAGAGATGTCGTGCGAGGCGGTGACAAAAACCTTGCTTCAAATGCAACTAATGGAGAAACAGACGCAAGCAACAAGAATCTCATTTTTAACAATAATGGATTTACCCTGACTGGCACAACCGATTCCCGAGATGATAATTATGATGGAGATGATTATGTAGCATGGTGCTGGAAAGCTGGTGGAGACAAAAACACCTTTAATATTGATGATGTAGGATATGCAAGTGCTGCTGCAGCAGGATTAGATGGTGGAACATTAGATCCATCTGGTGCTTCTGTGAATACAAAAAGTAAATTTGGAATTTACACATGGGATGGTCATGGTTCTAGTAATGAGACGCTGGCTCATGGATTGGGAGCAAAACCAGATTTCATGATTTGTAAGAAAAAATCAACAGATGGAAATTCTTGGGTGGTTTGGCATAAATCTATTGGCACTACTAAATATTTGATACTAAATTCAACAGCAGATTTAGATACAGATACGACTTTGTTTAATTCACATACAAATGATAGTGATAATTTGTGGTCTTTAGGTACAAATAATAGTATTAGTGATACTGGTCAATCAGCAGTCGCATATTTGTGGTGTGATGTCCCCGGACTGCAGAAATTTGGACAATATGAGGGCAATACTACAGAAGGAGCATTTGTTGAATTGGGTTTCCGTCCAGCAATTATTTGGATAAAAGCAATAGATCAAACTTGGTATTGGAATGTTCAGGATGCAGAAAGGAGTCCCATTAATCCATCTAAAGGAAACTTTTTGAGATTTGATACCACTGCTACAGAAAACGCAGCATCTGGTAATAATAATATTGATTTTCTATCTAATGGATTTAAGATAAGGAGTACAACCGCACAATCTGAACCAACAAATGTTAATGCACAGACTTACATCTACTGTGCCTGGGCAGAAGCACTAATATCTAACTTGTATGGTGGACAATCTAACGCAAGGTAAGACACTCCACAAACTGTCCACAAGACCTCTCAGAGACCTCTGGGGGGTCTTATAGTAGGTGCATACAAGACATAGGGGGTATGACTGCCGCTCACAAGTTAATCTTCGTTGCATCGTTCTTCTGGATGATGAACTGGGGAGTTCGTGTAACTTCCGTACTTCTTGACAAACTCTAAAAACCCTGTAGAATACCTTTGTGAAGGTTGATCAAACTATGACTATCACTAAAGCTCAAAAGACGGAATTTGTTTGCGTCCGTCCAAAAACATCTAAGGCAAAGAATCGTTTTGCTAATCAGATGGATCTACTACATTCTTGCCGTATTGAAAAACGTCAAGATGGTAAAATGTTTCTTGCATCTATCAGTGGTAAATACTTTTTTTGGATGAACGAATCATCCGATGATCACTGGGAGGTTATTAAATGAAGGATCAGAATGGTATCGAAGATGGTGAATCTAAACAGGACAAATGGAATCGTGGACTTGACATCTTTATAGAGTCAGTGCATAAACCAGATTCAGCTCTTCGTCAGTGTGCTCACAATCAAAAATGTTATCATGAACTGATGGATGTTCGTGCAGATGTTCTTCAGTATCTTAAGTCTAAAAGATGGAACTAAAAAATCCCACTGTTCCCGTGTTAATGTTCTTAGGTGTTATTTTTTCTGCTTTTTGTGTTATAATAGCAGGATACATACATGGAAACATGCACATTAGTGCTGTTTACAAGTCACTTACACATCTCACATGAATCTATCACTTCTAGAAGTTGATCACATCTTGAAAGCATTAGACACGATGCCTTCATATGATGTAGCAAGAGCACAAGAACAAATTGACTCTGAGGTAACAGATCATACAGATTTAGTACAAAAATTTAAAGATTATCGTCTTCGTCTTACATGAAAACTACTTTGACTATTGATGATGATGGGGTGATCACATTTCCTGATGAGTTGATGGAACAACTTGGATGGAAAGAAGGTGATATGTTAGAATGGATTGACAACAAAGATGGTTCTTTTTCCCTGAGAGCAAGTGAATGATTCGATCAACTATTCTTGATTCTGACTTCAATATTCAGTTTCCTTATGCTATGTTTCCGTGGCGATTGGAAGTGAATAAAGATTGTCATAACGTGAAAGGTATTGCGCTCACAGTGTGCCACTTTGAGTGTGAAGAACACTTGCAAAAGTACTTGGATAGATATAAACTGAAACCAAAAGATTATCAGGTATTAAATCGTGACGGTAAATCCCTTAAGTCCAGTAAAAAACACAAGAAAGACATATCGAAAAGATCTGGACGAAGTAATAACGGAAGTTCAAGTACAAGTAAAAGACGAGCCTCCCGCGTGGATTCCGTTAGAAACACTGTTAGCTCTACAAAACGTAAGAAATGACTGACAAAGAGAAGTTAATTCTTGCAAGTAATCAGGTAGATAGTTTGGTGAATCTACTTGAAGATAATCCATATAAATCTTATCTGTATCATCACTTGAATCCTATCAAGTACGAAATTTTACGTCAATTTACTAATCTAAATGTCACAGACTCCAACAAAGACAATAGAATACACCCCTAAACTCTCTGACTCTTTTGGTGGTACAGTAGAGAAAAACATCCCCGAAGATGTTGTATGGATTGATGATGCTTTTTATGTTAAAGATACTCGTTTTGGTCTTTATACATCTATCTTAAAAGAACCACTAGGACAACACTTTCTTACTGGTGGCACTAAAGATGGTGTGACTAATATGTCTAGATGGCATCTTAAATGTTTGCAAGATGGCACTTTACAAAATTATTCTTTTGTGGTAAACTCAGGTGTAGTCTCAGGTAAACTATGACTAAAAAAGAGTTTAAGAAAACTGACAACAAAGGTCGCGAAGAAACTTGGGAGTGGGAAGAAACACCCGAATCAAAAGAGGCATTAAGAAAACTTCATAAGAGTATTGCAGAATTAGAACTGAAAGCCCCTGATTATGGAGTTGGTAAATGACTGATTATGATCCACTCTCACCCTCAGAGGTGAATGATGCTGCAAAGGAATTTTTTCCGTTGTTTGACATCGTACATCGTAATATGCCAGAAAATTGTACAGTTGAAGACACAATTAAAGTGATGGAAACTGTGTGTAGTATGGCACAAAAACGACGTGCATTTGATAAAGGTGAAGTTGGTCCGTTTGGATTCAACAAAAAAACAAAAGAAGTTGCCACTTGACACTAACATCAGTATCATATATAATATTCACAATTAACAAAGATACATGAACTATTCTGTTACACTTAAAGCACCTGACGGCACTGAAAGTGTTATTGATTGCCCTGATGATTCTTACATTCTAGATGCTGCTGAAGAGGCAGGATTTGATATGCCGTATTCTTGCCGTGCAGGTGCATGTTCTTCCTGTGCTGGTAGAATTGTCAGTGGCACTGTAGATCAAAGCGACCAATCATTCCTGGATGATGACCAGATTGAAGCAAAATTTGCACTGTTATGTGTATCTTATCCCACCAGTGATTGTGTAGTCGAAACTGAAAAAGAAGAAGAGCTTTACTAATGGAAATCCTAATGATTGCTCTTCTTGGTGGTGCTATCTTCGGTGCGTATAAACTTACTCCCAAAAAATAATGTCTTGTAATCTTCGTAAACAAACTTTAGACGCACTGCGTTCTCAGTGTAAAGGTAATATCGATAAAGCACGGGTTAATGTAGAAATCTATCTGCATAATCCTGTTGGTATTGGTGAACATCCTGACGTTCTTGCTGCAATTCAGGATCAAATTGATGCAATTGCAAAAGAAGAAGAACGTTTAGAAGTAATTAACACTTATTTTACTGAACACGAATAAATACTCACATAGTGTTTAATTATGTTCTATGGAGGACAAAAAAGCAGCAAAAATTATCATTAAACGTGCAAAGAAGCATCCTGACTGGTACACTGCGGAAGATGTAAGATTTGCCAAAATGGTGAAGAAACGCATCAAAGCAGCGAAAAAGTTAAGAAAAAAGGAGACACAAAATGATTAGTGAAGCAACTGAAAAGGATTGGGAAGACTTCTGGAAATCAGAAGATTTGGAGAGTGTTTGGTGGGAGATGGAAGCAATTGAACCATTAACTCCCGTAACAAAAATCGAAAGAGAATCTTAAATTTATAGATAATGTGATTCATCCATGTTAGGATGTTCACACATACAAGGAGATTGCCAGTGACTCTACCAAAAAGTAAAGAATTGAATCAAAATGAAATTGATTCTATGAAAGTTGCGGTAGATGAATCAGGTATTGTTGCAATTCATCCCGACAAAATGGAAGAATTTGCCGAATATCTGGTACGAAAAGCAAGAAATCAAGAATCAAAACCCTGGAGAACAGGTAGCCCACTTGAAGATTAGGCACAAGACCTCTTGACAGGGGTCTTTTTTTATCCTAAATTACTATTAGTTGAATGAGTTCCATGAAACTTGCACTTGCAGCATTACTTTTGATTGGTGCTACATCTGCTCCTGCATTTGCAGGTGGCCCTGTATATCGTCATCGTGGAGATAGCACAATTAGATATGAAGAGAATTGCTATAAAAAGGTAGAAAGATATATCCCTGGTTATTATGATCGACACGATAACTGGAGACATGGATATGTGAAAAGATATACGAAGAAAGTTCGCTGTGGAAGACATTATATGCCTCAAACTACTCCTAATACTTTCCCTCGATACGAAGAAGAACATCCCAACATGGGTAATGTTGATAACAATTCCTGTATCGAAGGATCAATTTTAGGTGGCATAGCTGGTGGTGGTTTAGGTGCTGCATTATCGCGTGATGCTGGTAGATTGTGGGCTATTCCTCTTGGTGTTGTTGGCGGTGCTATGGCAGGTTGCCAGGTGGACGGTGGTTGAACTGACCCCATTACCCACACTTTGCTTCAATCTCCTGTATATTAAAAGGGTATTCATCACACTATGACCGATCAAGAAAAAAAGTATTACGAAAATCTTGCTGAAGATTTTTGGTCTAAAATTGAACGAGAGGCAGCAGAACTTGAGGTGACTGTTGATTACTACCTTGAAGAGTTCTTCTTTTCATGATAGAATTACAGGGTAATCCATCGGAGAAAATGACTAAACTTTTCTACATCGTTGACCACTATGTTCCATTCCCATCTAGTGAATATGGAGGCATCTGGAATGTAATCGCACAGGATGATAATGAGTGCTTTGATCTCATTACGAGTGCAGATGAAGGAGACTTTAATAGTCAATACTATGCACATCTCCGTGAAAACATTCTGAAATCACGCACTTATGCTCTTTCAGAAAATCTTGAATCTAAAATTGTTGAGGAGTTTACTACATGATTGATGAAATCAACAGCATCATCGAAAAACTAGAATGGGAAGATAGTGATGATATTGTTGTGGAGATTGGTGGAACTGTAGTCTCTGGTATTCATCAGGGTGAAAACTACAACAAGAAGTGGGCAACACCTTTTGGTGTCCGTAAGTACAACAAAGATGCTTTTATCATCATCAGTAACAATTCCCGTAGAGATTTGACTGGATCTCAACCTATGGACAGGGAACATATGCCACATCACTTGAAAGAGGTGAAGAAAGATGCAACCTGACATGACCGTTTCTTGGGAACAGCATCTCAAGAATGGAAATGTGTGGAGAGTTGAGGTAGAACTTTCCATGCAAGATACTCCTGATGATTTTCACATCTATAATGTGGAGGTTTACGTAGTGGCACCTACGGTAACACTTGCACAGTATATTGTTGCTACGATGTATCCAGACTATGAAGGAATTTTCGTTGATGATGAACCTACTAGAACTGCCCCCTGATTTCATTCATGAACCACCAGAAGGCTACTCCTACGAAGTTACAGAGCATCGAAAAAATATGCTTGCTATTTGGATTCTCAACCATGGCATGTTCTCTTATACTGATACACCACCACGGTCAATCTGGGGTTTCTACAGTAGAACAAAGAGATGCTATCATGCGCCTATTAACTCCACCAAGCACGGAGATAAGGTAGATATTTCTAACACCCGTGCTTATACTGCTATGCAATTAAACCTCAATCCGTTGGAGGCTGCACTTTATGGATGATCCTCAAGTTGATGATTATGTTCGATGGAAATCAAATCATATAAATGTTGAGGGTTGGGTATACTTCAAAGATCCTCAGCATTATATTACAATAGAGATTGGAGTAAAACCTAAACCTAACTGCGAATATACCCGTGAAGAGAGACACAAATATATTCACACACTTTTACTTTGTTATCCAACACACTGGAAAGAGTTAGAGTACGTCTATACAAGAAAGAATCGTTATGCAGAAACTTTGGAGGATATGGAAGTATTCATTAGGGAGTTTTAGTGATGACAAAACAAAACCTTATGACAATTATGTTGCTATCATTCGCAGCATCATATTTGTCAGTTTGCTCACTACTAATATGGTTATTGTTTCTGGAGTCGTGAGACACTGGAACAATACTGGCACAAATGTATATGTTTGTGCTGATAAACCTAATGGTGGTTATTGGTGTACTAAACGCAATTAAAATGTACAAAGTGAACTATCTCAAACCAAAGAAGAAAGGTTATGCAAAGCATACTGCAAGCTTCATGAAGATTGAAGATGCTATTTTTTGGGAGCAACACGTTATGAAAAACTTAAAAGCAGTGGACACTACGATTACTGTCCACTAATCTCCCACAGACCACCAATCCCGTGTATATTAACAGAGTCAAACAAAGCAACACACATGGACGATCTTTGGAACGAGATTCAAGACATGCCAGGAGAAATCTTCGACATCACAGAACTCGAAGAAAATGACTCAAAGATGAACATCCAACTTGACGAATTCTCCAACACCGATTATACTGTTTGAATATGAATTTCCCCACCTCAACTGTCAACGTCCTGCCACATCTTAATGAACTTCGTGATAAGTGGCGGCAACAAAATTTCACCTACACTAAGGATCAGCAGGATCAATATGATATGCTAGTTCAAGCTCGTCGTGAACGTGTTCGGTGGTTTTATGAATCCGGCCGCGTGCAGGTTGGTCCCAAGGTGGCAAAGAAAGTCGAAGAGGTTAAAGAAGACGCAGACGATTGAACAAGTGGCACAGAGGGTCTCCTAGGGGTCTCTCTGTGCGTTATAGTATTGACATCAACAGAACACGAATGACCCTCACCCTCCGCCCTCATCAGAAGCGTATTCTCAACAGTATGCTTGCCTATGACAAGGGTCAAATCATCGTGCCTACAGGTGGTGGTAAAACTATCTGTATGATTCAAGATGTTGTGGAGAATTGTAAGTACATCGACAACGGAATGACGACTGTTGTTGTTGCTCCACGTATTCTGTTGGCAGAACAACTGTGCAGTGAATTCCTTGAGTTGATTGATACAACTCACACACATGTGATGCACGTTCATAGTGGTGAAACAGACCACTATTCTACAACCAACGCAGACAATATTCACGTATTTGCTAACACTGCTCGCGCAGAAGGTGAGAATGTTATCATCTTCACCTCATACAATTCCTTGCATCGTGTCATGGAGGCAGATATTGAGGTTGACAACATCTATTTTGATGAAGCACACAACAGTGTAAAGAAGAACTTCTTTCCTGCGACTGAGTTCTTTGCTAATGAAGCAAATCGTTGCTATTTCTTCACTGCAACACCAAAACATTCCCTTGCTGCCACTAAACCAGGCATGAATTGGTCTGTTTATGGTCAGGTTCTGTGTAATGTTCCTGCTCCTGAGTTGGTTGAGCAGGGTTACATTCTCCCTCCTAAAGTTGTAGTCAAGCAATTGCCTATGGTTAAAGGTCGCAAGGTGATGTTTGCTGATGATTGTGACAACTTGCTTGAAACTATTGATGACAACAACATCGACAAGACTTTGATCTGTGCTCGCACAACAAAGCAAATCATCAATCTTCTTACTCATTCAGATTTCTGCCTACAACTTGCCGAGCGTGGCTATTCTTGGATGACAATCACATCCAAGACTGGTGCAATCATCGACGGCAAGAAAGTCAATCGCGATGTATTCTTTGACACTCTGAATACTTGGGGCAAGGACAAGACCAAGAAATTTGTTGTTCTTCACCACTCTATTCTGTCCGAGGGTATCAACGTGAGTGGTCTTGAAGCTGTTATCTTCATGCGTAACATGGATTACATCGGTATCAGTCAGTCTATCGGTCGTGTGATTCGTTTGGGTGGAAGTGAGAAGACGTTTGGTTTAGTTTGTATCCCTACATATGACCGAGTAGGCATCAGCACTGCTAAGAAAGTGCAAGCGGTTGTTGATGTTGTATTCAATCAGGGTATGCCAGCAATCAGTGAGATCCGCCGGTAGTGTGCCAGTTGGTCAAAGTGTCCACCATTCTCCCATAGGGAGTGGTTTCCGTGTATATTAAAGGAGTCAAAGGATTTCACTATGATTGCTGTAGAAACCCGCAAATGCTCTAAGTGTGATGCTGTGCATCCGCTGACTGAAGAATTTTTTGGACGCAATCAATCCACTAATACTGGTGGAGATAAGTATTTTCGTCCTGAGTGTAAGAAATGCACAAAAGAAGCAGGCAAAGGCAAGAACGAAGCTTATAAACTTGCAGGTAAACCATCAGTGCCAAATGTTGGCACTTGTTGTGATCGTTGTGGACGCGATCCTGGTCCGAAAAAGAATGATCCAACAAAGGCAAAGCTAGTCTTCGATCACTGTCACGAAACTCTACAACATCGTGGGTGGTTGTGTGATAATTGCAACCGTGCGATGGGGATGCTTGGTGATGATATTGCAGGCATGATTCTATCTGCAAAATATATCGCAAAGACCACTGGAATCAGTAAAGATCAAGTATTGCAACAACTTGACGCCATGTGGGACAGTTGAACAACCTACACACACCCGCTTGATTTCTGCCCCATCTAGCCCTATATTGGCCACATGAAGAACACACATCTGCAACACCCAGAAGATTCCATCCTTTCGGGTGATCTTTCTGTCCTTGATTGGTTTCTCGCTGAGAGTAAACTTTCCGTGAAGATTGATGGTGCTCCTGCTATTGTTTGGGGCACAAATCCACAGACAAAAAACTTTTTTGTCGGCACAAAATCTGTATTCAACAAGAAACTCATCAAGATAAATGAAACGCATGATGATATTGATCGCAACCATTCTGGGGTTGTTGCTGATATATTACACCACTGTTTTGATTGCCTTCCTAGTTTCAACGGGATTGTTCAAGGTGATTTTATTGGGTACGGTGGTGATGATACTTTTTGCCCCAATACGATTACTTACATCTTTCCTGAAATAATTGAGCAGAACATTATCATCGCTCCGCATACTTTCTATGCAACTGATGGTGAACTAAAGGATGCCTATGTTATCGAAAATTCTTTCGACTTCGATGATACTGAGTTTTGCAAATTCGTGAAACCTAGTGCATGGCAGATTGATGAAGATTTCGATCAGATTGTGGGTTTCGCACGTCAGATGGCACAGATGGTAACATTTGCTGACAAGAAAGAAGCAGCAGAGCTTCAAGTATCACTGAACAGATGTATTCGTGAAGGTCGCGAAGTTGTGCCCGAAACATTCAACAACTCTCGTTTGATTAGCTACTGGTTCTTGATCAAGTCTATCAAAGATGATATGTTGTTCTTGATGCGTAACAACGGACCTAAAGCATATATTGATGGCGTTCCTATGGGAGGCGAGGGTTATGTCAAGACCAACAATCATGGCATGTTCAAACTCGTCAATCGTGAGCAATTCTCACATGCAAACTTCAACAACGGGAGATTCGCAAATGTCTGACTATACCAAAGAACAATTGATTGATGCACTCGTTCATGAGTGGGATTACCTTTGCCACGATGACTATGATCCACAAGATCCAACACCAGAAGAATATCGTAAAGAGATGGAATCGTACACAATAGAACAATTAATCGAAGAAACATCAACTGGAGAAGGTTACACTTTGGATGAGTTTATGGAGAACCACGGGTGACAGTTGGTAAGGTGTCCACCATTCCCCCACAGGGCACCAAAATCGTGTATATTAAAAGGGTCAAAGGAATTCAACCGATGCGAACCATCACCAAAGCACAAGCACTCCAACAGTTCAAATATAACTGGATGGTGACTAAATCCACTGATAAGGTTGCCAAGCGTGAGGCATGGGGTATCTTCACTGATGAACTTTGCAAGGAAGGTTATATCACCATGAAGAAGTACGAGTCTTGGAGCAACCCTTTCTGAAGCGATTAACTCTCTCTAATCGCTTCATTTTTCCTTTTAATTAACATCATGCCAACTGACTTCCCAATCTACAAGAAACAACTTCCACAAATATGGCTGGAAGATGGTAAATTTGTCATCGAATCCGATTCGTTTCGTTATGTGATTGCAGATGACTTGAAACTGTTGTTTAAGTTGTGCAGACGCTTTAAGTCTGACGCTATCGCCCAAACTTACGCCACTAACTGACATCATGAACACACTTACTCAATCCAAAACAGAATATCTCACAGAATGTTTGCTTGAAGTTGTTAACAACGAATGGAAAGTTAATGCAATCGAATCTGGACATACTTCATACTCTAAGTTAGAATATAGTGTAGGCAAGAAATATATCAAACTGAATCAATTTAGGGTTCATGCCGATAACAGTTTTTCAAATAATGGTGTGTTTATGTTTATAGACAAAGAGTCTGGTGAATGTTACAAACCTGCATCATACAAAGCACCTGCAAAAGGTGTCCGTTATCTGATCACTCAGTTGGCAGATAATCCCCACATTTGTGATGCTTACGGTTCGTTCCTGTATCTCTGATTATGTTTGCTGACACTAATCGTCAACTCCGTAAACTTTCCATTAGAAAAATGCAATTTCAAGTCACACAAATTGAATTCGATTTTGAAGATGAGTTTGGTGAATGGACTCAACACCATTTTGATAACGTAACTGCTGACACTTTGGAAACAATTTGGGAAGCATGTGATGAGGATGATCTCATCGAAGAGATTACATCTGCAACAGGTTGGTGCATCAAATCCATCGATTATCGTCACGTTCTAAAATGATTCAATCAAAAGCACAGATTCTCAAAGTAATCAAAGAAACTGCCAAACCTCACAAACTAGACAGAATTGAAAAGTTTCAAGTTTTTGCTAATGTATGCGACAATATGTTAGCAGAAGGAAGAATCACTGCTAAGCAACACAAATCCTGGACAAACATCTTCTGAGGTTATTACTATGAAATGGGAAGTTAAATTGTATGTTGGCGGCAGAATTTTCACAGAGGAAGTTTATGCTACTTCACATCGTGACGCAAGAGATACAGCAACTGCACGTAATCCTAGAGCCAAAGTAATAGGAGTGAATCCTATAGTGGGCAGCTGAGGTAGTGGCACAACCCCGGTTGTGCTGCGTCCAAAATCGTGTATTATTAAAGAGTCAAAGGAACACACCCCATGCAACTCACAAACAGCACCTGTATTGTTGATTTCTTCCCTGAGGCATTCATCGCTGAGGCTGATGATGTTAAAGGCATGAAAGTTGTTGTCAAACGTTTCATCAAGCGAGTTCATTTTATTGATGCTAACAAAGGTTCTTACAGTGTAATCAGTGCCACTAATTTCAAACATGAAGTTGCTGAACGTATTGCTAACGGTGCTGAGGTAACTAACTACAACACCGACAAGATGCCTCGCGAAGAATATTCTCCCATGGCATGTGTGGGGTGACTTATGTCGCTGATCAAGACTTATCTTCATTCACTTCAATCACAATCACAAATGAACTACACTCTCAAGCAGCTTCAAGACCGAGTATCACGAATGATTGAAGAACAAGGCGAGGATGCAGAATGTGGAGCATGGATTTATACCAAGAATGATTGTCATCTAAAGGATGAAGATGGCAACACTGATTATGATAACAACGTAGAAGATCCAGCACTGATTGCACGTATCTTTGATGATGTAGGAAATAATGATTACATCTATCAGGTGATTCAAGAGAGTGTCGATGAAATCGTAGAAGAGCAATTGATGCAGTATCAGCAGGAGTTAGTCTAATGACTGATAACATTATCGATCGTGATGAACTTCAAGAGAAACTCATTCAGTGGGACTTAAGCCAAATGTCACTAGATGATCTGAAAGAGTATTTTGTGACTATGCAAAATGCAGAACTTGATTGTTTGTCAGTTGATGAATTGATTGAGGAAGTGGAACAATATAACCCAAGTTTGCTAGAAAAGTAAAGAGAATTAAACCAGTTGGCAAGGTGGCCACCATTCCCCCCAAAGTCCCTGATTCTGTGCCATACTATCAGTATGAAATCAAACAACCCTTACATCAACACCCTCGTCGAGATGGGTTACGATCGCGCAGACTGCGAAATGGTCGCCGCTGCTGGTCGTGAGAAGACCTTCCCTTGTGTGATCCATGGTCGCACCTTTGAAAGTCAGGATCAGTACGATGATGAACTCGCAGAATATCTCAACGGACTCTAAAAAAACCAATTCTCAAACCGGTCCAACCCCGGTTGCAATCCACCCCCAAACCTGCCATACTAACAGTATGGAAATCAAAGGAACCGACATGACCGCCACCACCGCAAACGAGACCTACAACGGTTGGGCAAACTATGAGACCTGGAACGCTGCCCTGTGGATCGGTAACGATGAATTCCTCTATAACACTGCAAAGGCATGTGTGACCTTCCGCGAGGGTCTGGAGACGCCTTGGGATAAGTTTGTGCGTTGCATGACCGATGGGCAGATCGGCCGCATGATCGGCAAGACTGAAGATGGAGTGGCATGGAACGATCCTAGCATCGATGCTGATGAAATGAATGAAATGATTTGGGATCTGTGATCCAGAAAACCAGTTGGGGAACTGTCCCAAGTCCGCTTGATTTCAAACCCATTTGACCCTATATTGGCCACATGAACAAAATCAATCCAAACTCACTTCTTAAGAAACTCACAATTCGCAAGACTATGAATCAAGAAACATCTGTGCTTGCAACAGTCGAAATCAATAAATCGATCATGGAGTTGAACTTTAGAAAGGAGAAGTTACAAAGAGAAGTTGATGATATTCAATCACAGATTCACTTCCTTGCTAATCTTCGCGAGTCACAAAGAATGACCGATGATGAACAATCAGGACAATCACTATTTGATCAAATGTTTGGAGGAACTGATTGATATGTTATACAATATTGAGGTTAAGTTTAAAGATGGATCTGTTGCTAAGTTTAATCGCGAGAGTAACATCAAACCAATCAATTCATATAAACTGAATTGTAAGATCTATCACGAAGCACGGGAACTTGATACCCGTAAAGTTAAATCAATCACTTCTATTCCTGTTATCTAATGAGACTTTTCTTCCTTGCATTATTTGTTATCCTTGGTGCTAATCTAATGATTGAAATGTTAGATAGCAACATGACACAGATTATACAAGATCGAAACGAATCAATCAAACGTTCTATCAACTCTCTCTAATTCTCTTATGTTATTGACTTCTGGTAATTCTCCTCATCTCAGTATCACTCCCAAGGTTTTCGAGTTTTTCACCGAGAGCTACGAGATAGCGAGCGACGTTGAAATTTTTCATAAAGACTTAAGTGATGAGAATGCCGTAGGATTTACTGAGATTAATGGGTTTGAGCATTTTATTCAGATTCATAATGATCTGAATGAGGAAGATTATATCACTACATTACTTCATGAGTTGGTCCATGTAGTACAGAATGAGCAAGGGATTACGTCGGATAAAGTAAGAGAAGATCAAGCATATCACATGGAGAAGGTGTTATATAAGAACTATTGTGCCAGTCTGCAAGGTGTCCACTAATCTCCCACAGCACGCCAAAATCGTGTATATTAAGAGAGTCAAGGGAAGACCACCCCACCAACCTTCACAACTCACAAATCATGCGTAAGATCGAAACCCAAATGAATGCTGCCATTTCTAACAATCAGAACTGGTCATCTGCAAACACAACGGTTCATTTTAACGAAGAAGAAAACGTCTCTATTGTTCGTCTTTATGGCAACAAGATTGCTGAGGTAGGTGATACTTTCATTCGTCTCTTTGATGGTGGTTATCAGTCTAATACAACAAAATCTA
>Ga0208793_1001186_pt1 | contig 15485 bp, 22 predicted proteins | sample 17_taG_FD_184092 | JGI IMG/M metagenome (GOLD analysis project Ga0208793, IMG submission 184092) | Marine viral communities from the Subarctic Pacific Ocean - 17_ETSP_OMZ_AT15314 metaG (SPAdes) (version 2) | ecosystem: Environmental > Aquatic > Marine > Oceanic | place: Pacific Ocean | collected...
ACCCACACAACTTATTTGTAGAGTTCCTCCCTATAACCTTATTAAACTTAGTGAGTAGTTCCTTCTCTTCCTTGTCGTCTAGGGTGATTAAGAATATCTTACCCTTTACAATCTTACCTACTACAATGCTAACTATCTTAGCAAACTCAGGGTATAGACCTGCCTCAGCTGAGTAAGACTTAATAATCTCATCATTAGTCTTCTCACCTGTCTTATTTACCTTGTAAGCCCAGCTATCAAATAGTGGTGAATCAAGTTTTAGTTCCTTTACAACTGGTGCCGTCTCTATATCAAAGAACAGCAATTTATTTTCATTTAATTTTAATAATTCTCTCATAATTAAGCTCTCATTTTATAGTCTAAAAAATTCATATACTGTTTATTGGTTAGCTTATACTTAACCCCAGTATCTAAGTCCTCCATAATAATTTGTATAGTCCCAGCAGGTGTAGTAGTCCTCTTATATAGGCTTACGTTTGTACTACCTGTATCAGGATTACTAAATCTCTCTTCACCCTGTAGTACACCAAAGTGCATCCTATGTCCAAAGTACTTTCTAAGTCTTATATAAAGTTCTTCGGTAGCTGCTATATCACCAATGTTATAGTCGACCATCTTCTGTAGGTATTCCTCTTGCTCCTCCTTAGTACCTGTCTGTATCTTTTCCCACATTATAATACCTTCGTGACCTTGTTTATGTATAACATTTGAGTACTTAGCCATATAAGCCATAGAGTAACTAGGAACCCTAAATACCCTCTTCTCCTCCTTCATAATATCATAAGACCTTACGAAGGTATTAACGTCAAGACCATACTTCATAGCCCTAGCATTAACCCACCTGTTATCAAACCTGTCATTGTTATACCCTATCACCATATCTGCCTTGTTGTACTCCTTGAGGAAGTCCTTCATAAGCTGTTCGTCAGAGTGGTCTTTATCCCAAGTAAGGTAGTAAATCTCTTCCTCACCTAGCCACTTCCACGACACTGTGATAATAGTTGGTTCATCAATAAGTTGTTGTGGGCTTACATACTGCTTACCTGTCCACCACACCCAAGCCCTAGTCCTTGATGTCTCAATATCATATATCATAACCTTAGAGGGGCTGACAACATTCTTAGCCATTAGACCCTTCTCTAACCTATTAGCCCACTTCCTTATAGCCCTTGTTGAAACATTAAATAGTTCTGCTAACCTCTCTTGCATATCCGACCTACTGTGACCTTGAGTATCACAGTCTTCATATGCCTTAATTATTAAATCTTTATCTGACTCACTTAAATCTTTAAATCTCATACTAGTTCTTTTTTATTATTAAATCTGATTTTATTAACCTTGCCTTGTCTGCTAGTTGTACTAATAACTTTATAGCCTGTTTGTGTTCGTTGTCCATTAAAGCTTCGTACACCTCATCCACCTTATCGTGTAGTTGTGAGGTCTCCTCTAGGATATATCTAACTCTCCTCTGTTCCATAACCATTTTCTTTTAAAATTTCTATTACCTGCTTACAATCCTCTTTTGTTACTGGCATAAATAACATTGGCTGGAAGTCTTTATTTTCAAGGGACTGCTTGAACATCTTCCACCTAAGTGAGAAGTCTCCTAGTTTCCTACCCTTAACCTCTATAAACCATCGTTCACTATCACCAACAAAGTCTGGTGTGTAGTTAACACCTAACACCTTCTGTCTATTCTTGAGCTCCTTACTCCTCTTCTGAAGCCTCTCATAACACTGTCCACTATATGTAAAAGTCTCTTGTAGGTTATACTTACCCTTATCCTTACCGATATACTTAAACCCTATACCAGCCGTCTTTAGTAGTTTGTACATAAGTAACTCTTGGTCGGAATCAAATGTTATTCCGTTGTGTGTAGGTTTGTTAGAGTTAACCCACTTCTTACGTGGCTTACTCACCCTCTTTGTCTTTCTCTTCATATTTTTTAATGTATACGTTAATAATTTTTATTTGTTCTTCATTCTTCTCACCGAGGCTTAGGATGTGCTTAAGCTTTATAAGTTCTTGCTTATCCATATTCTCAATCCAACTAGCGAAGTCATCAAACCCCATTAAGTCTAAGACACTAGAAAAGTCTTGGAAGGACTCCATCCCCTTCACCTTTTCCTTGTCAGTCTCCTCATCCAGTATAGCCTTAGGCTCCTCTGAAAGGTCTTCCATAAAAGGGTCTGTGATACTCTCTAACTCTTCCTTAGAGAACTTATTCCCTGTGATTTGAAGGTAGTCTAGTCCTAACTCCCTAGCATTTATTAATGCGTCAGATTGTGAGGTACCCTCTACATAGATACCCTCAAACCTTTCTATCTTTCCTGTAATGTTTGATACAGCAAAGAACTCTGTCTCCCAAAATAATTTCATACTATAAATACTCTTTAAAAATTTTGTTCATAAAATCGTAAGGGTAGACATCTCCACCAACTATACGAAACCTTGTGTTAAACTTCTTATACTCTCCGTCTATATCATAGAAGGTACCATTTACTAGTGTTATAACGTGCTCTCCATCGTAGTAACCCATCCCATTAAATAGTTTGTTAAGTATTAAGTGAAACTTATAACAACCTCCAGACATATCATCGTATCTCCCAAAGGTTTTATTTATTAATTGTATGAGGTCTAGTATCTCCTCCTTAGTGAATCTCTGCATATGACTTCCCAAATTGTATGTCGACATCTAAAGTTCTGTTTAATTTTAATTGTTTATTAGTCCTTGTTATGGCATCCCTAAGAAGCTTCTCACAAGCCTCTCTATGCCCTTTCCTTACTGTTAGGATTACCTCATCGTGCATCTGCCCTGTAAGCTGAGGTCTTTTTTTCCTAAAGTTATATATCCAAATATCAAAGCAATAGACTCCAGTACCTTGATTTAATGTACTAAACCTATCCTTCTTATGTCTCAGGCTATACCAAAACTTACTGACAGGGTTGTACAACCAATCACCTCCCAAGCATTGCTTTGTCTTACAGCTCTCTGCTATAGCCTCAATAGACCAGTTCTTATCTCTGTAGGCTTGGACAATATCCGTACCCTCCTTCAAGGAGATATCCAGTGTAGTTGCTAGTGTCTTACCTCCAGCCCCATAGGTACAACTATAGTTAGCTGTCTTGTATAGGTGTCTAATAACTGAGTAGTCTTCCTCCTTATTCTTATGAGCCTTAACCTGCTCTGGAGATAAAGCCCCAGCAAACTCAGCCAATGCTAAGTGAGGGTCAAAGTCTGGTGTCTGCATCTCCTTAACATACTCTGGGTCGAACTGCCACATATAATGTTGCTTAGTCCTGTCCTCTAATGATGACATATCAGAACCACATAACTCATAACCTTCTGGAGCAACTAGTACCCCTCTAACTATGTCACCATAAGGCTTCTTCACAGACGGTAGGTTAACCACTACCTTATGTTTAAACCTAAGGGTGTTTGTTATACCTTGAATCTGAGCCTGTATGTACCCCTCGTCATCCACATTCGATAGATAACCCTTAAGTATACCTATCCTATGTGTTAGTACTGTTAAGCCCTCTAAAGCCTCTAGATTAGGTTCTACAGCAATTAACTTCTTAACCGAGTCACATAAGGTCTTCTCTCCCTTAACATCTACCCTAATCTGTTCTATTGCCCTTTCCCCATCATACTTAAAGCTTGTAGGTTTCCAACCTAGTTCAAGTAACCAGTTCTTTACCTGTAGTACTGAGTTGGGGTTAGGCTCCTTAGTACTCCTTACATACTCCACTGGCTCCCTATGATTCTCTGGTAGGTCACTAGCCTCTAACAAGGTTATCCACTTGACACCCTTGACTGTAAGCTCGTTACTTGGTACAGATACTTGAGGCTCTGAGGTGTCAACACCTACAAAGTCACAGTACCTCTTGTACCTCTCACCAGAGGAAGATATCTTACCGTCCTTCTTAAGAAATGTTGCAGGTCTTTTGTATACCTTTGGCTTCTTGTATAGGTCGGTAGGTCTCTCCATTGTAGCGTATGTTACTACCTTTGGCATAACAGTCCTTAACTGCTCAATCTTAGACTCCTTCTCCGACTGGAGTTCCTCTAAGGCTTGTTCACACCTTGCTACATCTAGCTTCCAACGACTTGCCTCAGCCTCCTTACCACAGTCCATCTTAAACATTAGGTAGTCTAAGAACCTATTAACATCATCTACATTATCATCGTACAGGTTGGTTAGGTTGTCCCACTGCTTATCCCACAACTTACAATTAATCTTAACGTCCTCCTCACACCTATGTATGTACTCCTCAATTGGTAGGTTATCCCAATCCTCTATAGGTGGCTTTGGTACACCAAAATATTCTCCCCAATCAGCTAAACCGTGCTTAACTATATTAGGGTATAGATACCAAGATATAGCTAGGGTGTCTATAACCCTAGCCTCTATCTTAATATTAAGTATCCTCTCTATAACAGGTACATCCCATCTATAAATGTTATGTCCTATAAGAGTATCTGCTGATAGAAAGAACTTCCTCATATCCTCGTAATCAGTTGTCGACTTTAACCTCCACTCCCCTTGAGAGTATATAGCTGCCGTCAGGCAATGGATTTTTGTAGGATTGAGTCCGTCCCCTTCTATGTCAAACACACAAGTTTTCATTTTATTTATCCCTTCTTATTAGTTATTGTAACCTCAGTGGTTAAAATTAAGGACGCTATTGAAGCAGCTGACTCTAGTGCCACACGAGTAACCTTCTTAGGGTCTAAGATACCAGCCTTTATCATATCCTCGTAGCAGTCCTCCTTTGAGTTATAACCCATAGGGTAAGGCATACCAAGTACATTCTTAAGAACCTTACTACCATTTAGTCCAGAATTTTCTGCAATCTGTTTTAATGGCTCTTGTATAGCCTCCCTTAGTACGGCAATCCCTACCTTCTGGTCTCTGTTATAGACATCTAATGTATCTATAGAGGGTAGACACTCTACTAGGGCTACACCACCACCAGCAACTACACCTTCCTCTACAGCTGCCTTAGTAGCTGACAGTGCATCGTCTATCCTGTCCTTCTTCTCCTTCATCTCAAACTCAGTGTTAGCACCTACATATATAACAGCGACTCCACCAGTAAGTTTTGATATCCTATCCTTAATCTCAAGCTCATCAAACTCTTGTTTAGAGTTCTCTACCTGCTCCTTGAGTTGTTCTATCCTTTCCTTCACAAGGTTGGTGTCCCCTTTACCACTAACTATAGTAGTCTGTTCACGAGATATTGATATCTTACCAGCCTCTCCGAAGAACTCTGGCTTGAAGTCATCAATGGTTAAACCCTTCTCCTCTGATATAACCTCACCACCTGTAATAAGTGCTAAGTCCTCCATAAAATTCTTTCTCTTATCACCGAAGGAAGGAGACTTTACAGCCGTAACATTTAATCCCTTCTGTACCCTATTCTGGACTAAGGTTGCTATAACCTCACCCTCAAAGTCATCTGCTATAATAACTAGTGGTCTACCTTTGGATAGACCCACCTCAATAACTGGTAGTATCTCCTTAGTGTTTGGTACCTTCTTACCATAGAAGAATATAAGAGGGTTCTCTATGTCAGCCGTCATCTTCTCTTGGTTGGTTACAAAGTAAGGGGATAGTAGTCCATTGATAAACTGAACCCCATCAACTACATCTACATAAGTTTTTGTACCCTTAGCCTCCTCAACTGTTATTATACCATCTATAGAGACCTTCTCCATAGCCTCAGCTATTAGGGAGCCTATCTCATAGTCATTGTTAGCTGAGATTGTAGCAATCTGACATATCCTCTTGTTATCATTAGATATATCCTCTGAAATCATATACAAGTAGTCTACAATTTCCTCTACACCCTTGTCTATACCCCTCTTGACATCCATAGGGTTGATAGGTCTCTGCCACCAAAACCTCTTAGAGATTGCATTATAACCCTTGTTTACAATAGCTTGGGCAAGTACAGTTGCTGTAGTTGTCCCATCTCCAGTCTCCTCTACAGCCTTAGATGCTACCTCCCTAATCATCTGAGCACCCATATCCTCTGCTGGGTCTTCTAAGGAGACACTTCTGGCTACTGTAACCCCATCCTTTGTTACGTGGGGGGCAACATACTCACCCTGTATAACAACATTTCTTCCTTTAGCTCCTAAGGTTACCTTTACAGCATCTGCTATAGTGTTAATACCTCTAAGTAAAGCCTTCCTAGCCTCATTTTTAAACTTAATTTCTTTTGACATACTATTCTATTTTTAATTTAAATTAATTTCTGCAAAATTACTAAAATAAGGGGCTCTTAATGAACCCCCTATTAACTATTTATAATACTATACTATCCACATTTACTAGAGCCACAGTCTAAACACTTAGAACAACCCTCCTCAAAGATTACGTTGTCGCTACTACACTCTAAACAAGATACTGTAGACTTAGCACCCTTTGGTATATACCTCTTAAGAATCCTAGCAAGTCCTTTAGTAAAACTAAATAGGTCTCCACTAGTCTTATTCAGCTGCTCCACAATAAATTTAATATCTGCTCCGTGTCTCAGTGAGGTAGATATAAGCCTTGTTATAGCCTCCTCCTCATCTGACATTATACTTGTCAAGCCCCTAACACTGACACCCTTCTCGGTATCCTTGTAGATGTAGACACCTCTACCAGCCTTACTTAGTGTACCACTACTTAAGTCCTTAATATAGGGGAACATAAATATCTCGTAAGCCTTATTATTAAACAACCCTACCACTACATTATACTTTGTACCCTTTACTGTGGTTGTATGCCAATCAGCGTTCAAGGTCTTAGGTCTCTTCAAGGCATCCTGATAGTCAAACTCTTCCTTTGGCTTAGACTCTTTCACAAGAACTCCAGCCCTACTTCCATCCCTGTATACTGTGATACCTTTTAAGCTTTCCCTCCAAGAGTGTAGGTATATGTCTGACACCTCAGCCTCTGTTACATCTTCTGGGAGGTTTATAGTACTTGATATACTGTGTGTAGTATACTTCTGTATTATACCCTGTATCTCAACACGCTTCCTCCAGTCTATGTCATTAGCTGTGGACTTGTACCAAGGAGATGCAATAAATAATAACTGTAATTGTTTACTATCTAGGTCTGCTATAAATGACTCTAATACCTCACCTTTAAGTGGTAGGTCTGTTACATTTTTATTAAGAACCTTATTTGTTGAGGTTATACCTCCATTATATAAACTTCTAATCCAACTCTTAAACTTAGGGTGCAGTACTGGGAACTCTGTCCACTTATCACCACTATCATCAGTAAAATCTACCCTCTCCTCGTCTGAGTTAACCTTCCTACGTCTTATATAGAATGGTTGGAATAACGGTTCAATACCAGAGGTTGTCTGCGCAAGTAATGATACTGTACCTGTTGGTGCTACAGTAGACCAAGAGACATTACGTCTCCCATACTCTAACATCTTTAAGTACTTGTCATTAAACTTAGTCTTGACAAATTCATAGAACCTATTCCTTGTCTTATAGTTAGACTCTAAATCAAAGTCCCAACCATCAAAGGTTCCCCTTAGTATTGCTAAGTCAGTCGTACAGTCCAACTCAGCCTCCATCTTAGTACTCATAATAAGTTCAATAGTCTCTACACCCTTGTCAGAGTCATAGCCTAGACCTAATGCTGCTAAGGCATCTCCTAAGGCAGTGAAGCCTAACCCTGTCCTTCTTGAGGCAGTGGCTGTGTCCTTAATCTTATTCCATAGCCTTAGTTCCCTACCCTTAACCTCATCTGACTCTAGGTCACTATTTATCTTATCTATAATCCTGTCTATATGCTCTAGTTCTAAGTCAATCAAGTCATCCGATAACCTCATTGCCTCATACGTATACTTATAAAACTTCTCTAAGTTAAACTTAGCTGAGTCACCGAAAGGGTTCTCAACAAAAGAGAACAGGTTAATTGCTATCAACCTACACGCATCAAATGGTTGCATAAATATCTCGCCACAAGGGTTTGTTGTAACACCCTTATACTGAGGGTATAAACCATCTGGGGAGTAGTCTATGTGGTTGTCCTCAAAGATTAGACCAGCCTCTGCTACATTGTGTGCTGACTTAATAATCTCGTCCCAGTACTCCTTAGCTTTAACCTTTCTTACATAGACGTTTAACCCTTCAAATACCTTTTCACCTTCATTATTATATTTAATAGTGTTTGTATCATCCAGTTCTATTAACTTATTATACTCAAGGTCAAGTGTTATATTGTCTGGTATATCAAAATCACAAGGGAACCGTAGTATGTAGTCCTCATCATTCTCTACAGCCTTCATAAAACCATCCCCTACTTTTATAGATACGTTAGCACCTGTTATCTTTGTTAGGTCTCTCTTAATCTTTATGAAGTCTAGTACGTCAGGATGATTTATATTTATACTAATCATTAGGGCACCCCTCCTACCATTCTGGGCAACCTCTCTTGTGGTGTTACTAAAACGATTCATAAAGCTTACAGCTCCTGTAGAGGTCTTAGCTGCATTGGTTGTTATGGTACCCTCTGGTCTTAGGGTAGATATATCAATACCAACGCCACCCCTCCTCTTCATAAGTTGAGCCATCTGTTCATCCTTCTCAAAGATACCTCCGTAGGAATCTTCTGGTTGACCTATTACAAAACAGTTTGATAAGGAGCCTATGGAAGGGTTACCTAGCTGTGACATAATACTTCCTTGAGGTATTATATACTTAAAGTCCTTGAAGAGTTTATATATAGATTCCTCTGTCAAGTCTACCCTATTCTTTCCGTACTCTGATAGGCTATTAAGTTGTTCTGCATCGTAGTAGGTCAAGTACTCATAACCCAACTCGACCCTAGCAAACTCCTTCGCTAATCTCTTGTGCATATCATCAGGTGTTAACTCACCTTCCAGCGCATACTTACTTAGCCACGTTGAAGCTGCTAAGTCATCCCCATTAAAATAATCTAATAACCTTTTATCCATTCTTTTTATCTTTTAAAAATTTAATTTCTCTCTTAATATAGTCTATTGCCTTCTCTAGGTCTTGTACTTCATTATCCTTCTTACCACTCCTACACACATACTTAATAACATTACCCTTATTAAAATTAAGGCTATACCACTTACAGATATCTATAACATCATAGGTCTGTGTCTTGTAGTGTGTGGGTGTACTACCAATATCTTTCTTTTCTTTACTCATAAAGCTCTTTTATTATCTCGTTAATAACCTCCATCTTTTGAATATTAATTATCCTTGTTAACTCTGTGTTATGCTCTGCCTGTCTAATGTCCTCAATCAATTCATTACACTTCCTCCTTACGTTACTTAATAGTTTTTGTTCTTTAGTCATACTTACTTACTTACTTTTATATTAAAATAATCTATTGATTGGTAATAAGATACCCTTACTTGTATTGCTATCTCCTCCTTGTTTATCTCTATTAGTGTTTAAATACTCTCGGCATCTATCTTTTAAGGTAGACGTTTCAATTAAATGAAAGCTATCACCGAAGCAAAAGCAATAATAATCAGCAGTACTTTTAGAAATTCCACTTGGCTTTCCCCTACTAAAATATTCAACATAAACATTATTAGTATTTAAGGCTTGTAAATCATACTTAACCTCTATTGTCTTTGAATTAAATATCTCACCTAATTCCTTCTCTTTAGTCTGACCTACTTTTAAGTCATATTTAAAATCATTGTTGTACTTCATACTACTTACCCTTCTTGTTATTACTCCAAAAATGTACACAACCGTTATCATATTTAAAGTCTGCATAAGACTGATACCTCTCGGCTTTAGCTGTGAATCTATAACACTTCTTTCTTAACGGACACATTGTATTTGCGCATTTACTTATATCTGCCATAATTATTATTTTTTACTTTTGGTTAATTTTTTAACTATATTAAATGTTGTTCTCCAATCTTCTGAATTATCTTCGTGGTCTGCATTATATTGTTTCCAATAAAAATCCATCATCTTACCTAATAAGTACGTTTCTTTTTTAGTAAATTCCATAATTTTAATTTTTTTTATTATTTTTCCAATCTATTAAAGCAGTTATTAACCCTTTATAGTCTGTATAATCTTCATAATGACACACATCAACATAGGTGTGTATTATCTTATTAACCTCTTGTCTTTCATTCATTTTATATTATTTTAAAATTTAAATCTTTATGCTCAGTATTATTAAAATGCTTCTTCTGGTGTTGCTAGGTGTACCCCAGACTTCATCTGTGCCCTAACACTCTTCCTTGACATCAAGTCCTTATACATTGGGTTATCTCCGTTAGAGTCAAAGTAACCAGTGAAACCATTCCTAGTCTCATAGATAAGTGATGTGAACTCCCCTTGGTTATGAACCCTACCACCAGTCTCTACTTCCTTAACCTTCTCCATAATAAACTGCATACTCCTCCTTACATCCCTGTCTGTATGATTTACAATCCTATGGATGATAAAGAAGTCGTCTACCCTATAAGGGAAATCTGCTCCACCTTGTATAGCATACTTGTTAGGTGCTTGTAGGTAGCCTAAGTCATCCTTAGAGTTCCTAGGTGCAAAAGAGGAGGGGTGTGCCATTACATACACTGAACAGTAAGACTCAGCAAATACCCTAAGCTGTGATAGTATCTTATTGTTGTGTCCGTAAGCATCTCCCTCAACCTTAAAGAAATTAAATGGGTCAATCAATAGTGCGTCTATACCATTAACCTCATACAACCTCTTACCCATCTCTATAACATCGGCTATAGAGTAATGCTTCTTGTTGGATATAATCTTAAATGACTCCCTTGACTTCTGCTTGTACTTATCAAATAGTAGTGGGCTATCCTTAAAGTCTGCTATAAGCTTTCCAGAGGCTGACTCAATAAGTCTCCTCCTAGACATACCTGTCTTATTCTCAGGCATAATCATACCCCACTTCCAGTCGTGTAATGTATTAGAAGCTACAGCCATTGATAACATAAAGACTGACTTACCTACCCCATCATAACCTAGACCGATATTAAGTGAGTTAGGCTTAAACCTAAAGTACTCATTTATATCCTTCCAACCTGTAGATAACCCTAAGGATATTTCATCCTTACGAGCCTGTTCCAGATAAGTATTCTCTTCTATATCATCTGACAGGAATGACAAGGAGTCTAACTGCTCCTCCCAATCTTGTCCCTCTGCATCCTCCTTACTCTTTGACTTTGCCTCCTCAACACCATAGCCCATCTCAAAAAGCTTGGCATACGCCATTGAGTAGTTACCTCCACATTCCAACTCAGCAAAAATTGCGTGGTTGTTGTAGGGCTTCTCCTCCTCAAAGTGTTTCTGAGAGGTAGAGAACACAAATAAGAACTTACCTTCCTTATGGTAACCAGCTGATATACCATTACCTAATCCTTTGTTAGGTCTAGTAAGGTTTATCCACTCAGAGTCTTCATTACATACAGTCCATCCGTGCTTTTCTAATAACTCAACTGCTATGTTAGGGTCTTCATTATACTTAGGGAACTTCTTAAAGTAAGTTAAGTCCTCCCTTGATGCCCTCTTCATTGCATCCTTCCTAACTGTCTGATTAAGCATCTTCGCTGCTACAAATAGTTGTAACCTCTCGCTTGGTGTTATGATAGGGACATCTGTAAAGGTACCTTGTATAACATTGTACCCCTCTGATGGGGCACACTTTATTAAGCCACCCTCCCCTCTAGTTTCTATGATAGCCTTACCCTCTGGGTTCTTAGCTAACTTCTTAGAGGAGGAGATGTCCTCACACCTATATATAAAATGATACCCTCCAGATACTGTAGTCTGTATAAGAAGCTTTTTAAGGGTCTTATTAGGTACTTTAGACTTAAATGCTTTCATTACCCCCTTAGGGTTCTCAGAGTTCTTTAAATCAAAGTCTATAGCCTCCACACCACCAGATATAAGACCAGTACTTATACCTATAGCCTTAAAGTCATAATCATTTATGGACTGTTCTGTTATAGGTACTGTATTGTGCTCCTTATTTAGTGGATTCTTTTTTCCTAAAGCTATTGGCAGTGGGTTTAACCCCACCGACAACAACTTACTTGCTACTTGCCTTCCGTTTTTCATATTCTCTCTTTAGTTCTATATCAACTGTGAAACTTTTTGAAAAGGGTTTGTCATTCTTCCATCCGTCTGGAGTAATGATGTTACCCTCCTTTACTATATAAAAACTCTGAAAGCCTTTTGGAGCTTCCTTAAAAGTTTTTATTTTCCTGTCATCCTTGCACCATATCTTTCTAAGCTTTGCCTTCCAATCTCTAACTTGTGTACCCCTACCATCTACCCATATACCTTTCTTACCATACCTATCAGACTGCTCGTCATAGTAATTAATAAACTCCTTACTATCCACCAGATAACCTAATGATAATGAATACTCAGACACCTCCTCTACGGTAGGTTTAATGAATACCTTTGTCTTAGCCTTAACATTAATACCTATGCCATCTAAAAATAGATAAAGACCTTTAGGTAGAGATGCCAACGTCTTATTAACCTTTGAAATTGTAGCCTCCGATTTAGGTATCGTACTGAAATGTTCTGGTATAATAAAATAAATAATATCTTCAAATTTTTTAACGTATACATACTTTAGTTTTACTAACTTAGTAGATGATTCCTTAAGTTCATTCATAGTGCAACCAACCTCTATACACATTACCTCCAGATTAGGGGAAAAAACTCCGACTGTGTTAAGGTCGGAGTTAGTTGCTAGGTATATGTAAAGAAGCTTAGTCTTATCTGGGAGCTCCTTAAACTTGGAGTCCTTAAATAACCTTGAAATCTTTACTGCCATAATTAGAAAGGCAAGTCGTCATCGTCCTCTTCCTCTGTACCTTTTGCAGGTTCTAGTGGTTTACTAGGCATACTATCTAGTGGTGTAGTACTCTCCTCTGCCTTCTCCTCTGTCTTAACACCTACCTCATCAAAGTAAGCTTGGAGTAAGTTGTCCTGTTCTATAGCCTTCTCAGACAACTCCTCAGATAAACTTGTGGTAGAGAATGAAGGTGAATAGAACCATACTGGTCGTTGATACATAGGGTCTTTCTTAATAGCCTCTAGAACCCTGTCATACTCCTTCTTAGGTACCTTTGCAGTCTTACCAGACTTCCTTGTCAGTAAGTCTCCCTTAGTAGCTAAAATCTGTACGTCATAGATGTCTACCTTGTCCTGTAACTCAATCCAAGGACTTAGACCAGAACCATTAAGTTCTAACTTAATAACCTCTAATCCATTACCTACGTCAGCTAGTCCAAATACATTGGTTGTGAACTTAGCGTTGATAGTAGAAAGTTTAGACTTAATATCTCTGTAGATACCCTCAGCAAATACATCAAACTTCCCTCCTACCTTAGTCTTAACAATAAACTTCTCCTTACCTACTGAGTAAGGGTCTAACATATTAGATGTTATACCAGAAGAGGCGTTCTCATTATAACCAGATATTGAAGACTTAACGTCCAACACTATTATACTAATCTCGGATAGGTACACATTACCCTTCTCGTCAGCGTCCTTATGACCCTTATCATAATACTTAAATTGTCCTTTACTTCCTGTAAAAGATACGTACTTTTTTACTGGGTTACTTGAAACCCCTACTCTTTTTGTTCTACTCATAATACTTGATTTAATTTAAATTATACTTTGTTTTATACTGATTTACTCTAGTCTTGTAAAGGAACATATGGTCTATAGATTCCTCTATATTCTTATTTAAGTTCCTAATCCTCTTTTCATTTAGTCTTCTGTTACTGTCTAACTCCTTACTAAACTTTATTCTCTTATTATATAACATCTCGGCTCTCTTCTTGTAGTAAAGTATTCTATCCCTGTTCCTTCTAAAGCAGATATTGTCTGCCCCTTTTATAAAACCCTTACTGACAAACTCAGAGTAGCATTTTTTACTAACCTCTGAGTACATATTATTAAACCTTACATCCTTTATGTAGTATGTGTCATACTGCCTAATAATTTTAAACCCCTTGTATATAATAAATTCTATGTCATTTAACTTAAAAATTTCTTGGTCGTCAGCCTTAGCCTCATTGAACCACTCTTTTATCTTACACATATAATATATTTTGGATTTATATTTGCAAATATACTAAAAATTATTTTAATATATCGGTGACTTATTTAGTAGTCAACTCTCCATTTAAAGCCCTCATAAGTCCTCCCAGTCCAAGCCGAATGAATTATTATCTGCTTAGAGAAAGTCCCTCTATGGGCTTCTAGTTCGCTCTCGGTGTATGTCTCCAACACCTCCTCACTAACCCTATGTAATTTACTGAAAATCATTTTAATTATTTTAATTGTTAGATACTAAGTATATAGTCGTAATATTTTCGTCTATCTAGGTAAGAGATGACAACATTTAAAAGTCCTCATCATCCTTATCCAACATCTCTGCCTCTGTGGTTATAATAATACCTATCCCAACCAACACTGCAATTAGGAATACACAAATAATTCCAGTCGCTAAAATTAATAATGCCTTTGTAATCATAATATTCTATTTTAATTTAATTAATAATTCTTTTTATTCTCTTATACTTCTTATAATACCTCTCGGTAGAACTCTTCTTGTACCCATTATAGATAGAACCGTTCCACATCCTTACTATAGCCTCCTCATTAGGTAGTCTAGAGTACTTCTTGTAGTACATCTTAATACCGTGGCTTATGTAGAGGAAGAACATCTCCTTGCTATGCACCTCATTAAACGCTTTATATCGTCAACACATATCTTATGAATCTGTAACACCCCATATGCCCTACCATTGTCTCCTATAGCCCTCAAGTTATTATTACTTTCTAGGTGCTTTAGTACGTTGTAGACATCATTTAGGTTGTATGTAGGTGTGTAGAATGATGATAGTGATAACCACAAGGATAGTATTAATAACCTCCTCATATTAGGTAAGGTCAAGTTCCTCCTCAGCCAAGAACCACCAGTCTGTATCTCCTTGTACTAAGTAACTGGTTGATAGTACCTTAGTTATAATTCCTTTATCTCCTACCTTAAATCCGTGACCGTGTAATTTATTCATTACTACTATCTCATCTCCTTTTAAATATCTCATATCTTTTAAATTTATTTTTATTATTATTATTATTATTAATTTTCTCTAATTGTTCTTCTTTAAACCAAGCTAATTTCGTTTCATCATCAAAAGTTATTTCATATTTATAACCACTTGATTCTTGGCAGTCTGTAACAACGCCTTTTATACCTAAAAGATAGGGTCTGCTATCATAAACGAATAAGTTGTCTTTATCTTTATACATAAATTTATAGTTGCTATTAGTTATTTTTTCAATAGATGAAATAGTACCCCCATAATTTACTATTTTTACTCTAACTCCTAAAGATAATTTAGATACTAATCTCATAATTATTATTATTATTATTATTATTATTATTATTATTATTTATTGTTCAATTAA
>Ga0208793_1001188_pt1 | contig 15479 bp, 20 predicted proteins | sample 17_taG_FD_184092 | JGI IMG/M metagenome (GOLD analysis project Ga0208793, IMG submission 184092) | Marine viral communities from the Subarctic Pacific Ocean - 17_ETSP_OMZ_AT15314 metaG (SPAdes) (version 2) | ecosystem: Environmental > Aquatic > Marine > Oceanic | place: Pacific Ocean | collected...
CGCAGGGTTTCTCCTGCACAGGTTTTGAGCCTGTTTTGAGTTCGTGTTTTTTCAGGTCAGTTCAAACCACCGGTTCCGAACCCGGTCCGAACCGTGAGGCAGGCGAGTGGGCAAACGTGGTCCGATCGCTAAGGCGCCCGGCGCCCTTCATGGCCGGTCCAGGACGCAGCTAACGCTGCTCGAGGGCGAGGACTTTGATCCTGGCCCGCCGCCGTTCCCGCATCAGGCTGACGAGTGGTCGACGTACTGGGATTCTCCGTCAGGCAACGCAGCCCGACCGGAGGACAAGCCAGCGGTGGAGCGCCTGTTCAAGTTGCGTGCCCATTGGGAGGCTGCGATCCAGATCGCGTCGGGCGAACCGAAGGTCGAAGGCTCGACGGGCCAGATGCGACCGAACCCGTTCTACGCGACGGCGCTCCAGTTGGAGGCGGCGATCCTGCGGCTCGAGAACGAGCTCGGGTTGACGCCGAAGGCGCGTGCCGCTCTCGGTTTGACGGCGGCGCAGGCCGGGTTGACGGTCCAGCAGATCAACGAGCGCCTCGCTGTCGACCAGGCGCCGATCGCTGTCGAGTCCTGGACCGTTGATGGAGGGAACCATGAATGAGTTGGATACGAACTAGCGGCGAGGCTCGCTCTGATTGGCTCCAGGAACCCGAGCACCGTGAGGAACGGTCCGCAGGCTGGTTCGCTGCGTCGTGGATTACCGGGAACTGTGTCCACACCTCGTCGAAGTGGGTTGGCACACCGTTCGAGTTGCTGCCGTGGGAGGTACGCCTCCTCGTCGAGCTGCTCGAGCTACGCGACGACGGGCTCCGCAAGCACCGCTGGTCGTACATCAGCCTCGCTAAGAAGCAGGGCAAGACCGAACTGTGCGCCGCCCTGGCACTCTGGCTCGCTATCGGAGCCCCAGAGGCCGCTACCACCTCCCCGCTAGTGGTGGTCGCTGCCGGCAACGACGACCAGGCCGACCTTCTGTTCTCAGCTGCACGCCGAATGGTGGAACGCTCGCCGACGCTGTCACAGGTCGTGAGTATCTATGAGGGCGAACTAGTCATCCCCGAGATCGACTCCAAGATCGTCCGCGTTTCAGCCTCTGCCCGCAAGCACGGCTCGAACCTGGACGGCAAGAACGTCTCCGGGTTGTTCTGCGACGAACTCCATGTGTGGGAAGGCTCCCGCGGCGAACTCGTCCACGGCACCCTCGCCCGATCCACCGGCGCCAGGGAGCAACCCCTCGTCGTTCAGCTCACAACCGCCGGTTTCGACCGGGATTCGATCTGCTGGAACCAATACCAGCGAGCCAAAGCCGCCATTTTGGAGCCTGAGGCCGACCCGGCGTTCTATTCGTTCATCGCTGAGGCTCCAGACGGCTGCGAACTCGACGACGAAGCGTTCGAGCAAGCGAATCCGTCCTACGGGACGATCGTTTCGCCCGACTTCTACCGCGACCAGGTCGGTTCGATGCCTGAAACCGACGTCCGCAGGTTCTTCCTGAACCAGTGGGTGTCGATGGAGGAAGAATCGTGGCTCTCGGACCTTCCTGGTGCGTGGCAGGACTGCGAAGGCGTCGTCCAGATCGAAGAAGGCGCCCCCACCTACGTCGGTGTCGACGTCGCGCTACGGCGAGACACGACAGCGGTGGTGATCTGCCAAGAACACGACGGCCTGTTCAGCGTCCGCTCGAGAGTGTGGGCAGCTGACGGCGGCAAGATCGACCACCTCGGCATCATCGACTACATCCGCGACCTGGATTCCCGCTACCGCCTCCTCGAAGTCGTCTACGACCCTCGCTTTTTCGAGGTGCCGGCCCTCATGCTCGAGGAGGAGGGCATCCCGATGGTGGAACTGCCGCAGCATCCGTCGCGGATGATGCCGGTTTGTGCCGCCGGGTACGACGCGATCGCCGCTGGGGCCATCGTCCACGAAGGCGACCAGGTGCTCACCGACCACGTTCAATCCGCGGTCCGACGCGAATATCCCGACGGGTGGACGCTCTCAAAGGGCAAGTCGAAGCGCCACATCGACGCCTGTATCGCCATGCTGCTCGCCCTCCATCGGGCACAGACATCCGACACGGCGAGTTTCGACCCGCCGCCGATCCCGAAGGTGTTCGCTCTATGAGTACCTCAGTCGAAGTCGCCGGGATGGCAGCGATCGCTACCGGTGTGTTCCTCATCTCGCTGCCGGCTGGCCTGATCGTCGCCGGTTGCCTCCTAGTCATAGCCGGAGCCTCATTGTGAGCATCGTCAGACGCCTCATCGGCGCACCAGAGAAGCGGGCGATCTCCTACCAGACGCTGTTCGCAACCGGTCAGGACGTCCGACGGACCAATACGAGCGCCGGCATCCAGATCGACGACGACACCTCCATGAAGATCACGACGGTCTTCGCGTGCGTTCGTCTCCTGGCCGACACGATGAGCACCCTCCCGAGGGATGTGTTCATTCGCCGCGACGGGCTGCGCCGCCCATACCGGCCTCGGCCCGAATGGGTCAACAACCCGGACCCGGCAGACGATTCGTTTACCTGGCAGTCGATGATCTCCGAGACGATGACGTCTCTGATGCTCGACGGCAACGCGTTTGTCCATGTCGCCTACGCGGACGGTCAACCGACCGCCCTGCGGGTGCTGGACCCACGCTCCGTTGCGATCATCTCCCCGGACTCAGGCGCCGGCCCGATCTACCGGGTCAGCGGTGGGAGCGATGTCGCTGACTTCTCGTCCGACGAGATTCTCCACATCCCGCTGATCCGTATGCCGGGATCACGGCGCGGCCTCTCCCCGATCGACACCTGCGCCGAAGCCCTCGGAACCGCCGCTGCCGCCGCCGACTTCCAGGGCCGCTACTTCTCGCAGGGCACCAGCTCGACCGGGGTGATCGAGTTCTCCGGCGACCTGACCGCAGACCAAGCCAAAGCACTCTCCGACCACTGGGCGGCGCTACACACCGGCAAACAGAACGCGCACTCGCCGATGGTCCTGTCCGGCGGCGCCACGTTCCGACCCTTGTCGATGACCGCCGACCAGATGCAGCTCGTATCGCTGCGAACCTTCAGCCGCTCCGAGGTGCTGTCCCTGTTCCGGGTACCAGGCGCGCTCGTCCAGGACACCCAACCCGGCGCCGTCTCCTACGCATCGGTCGAGCAGCAGGTTCTCAGCTTCGAGAAGCACACGATCCGGCCACTCGCGTCGCTACTCGAGGAAGGCTTCTCGCGGCTTCTACCGCCGGGAGCGTTCCTGCGGCTCTCAATGGAAGGGCTGCTCCGCGGCGACCGTAAGGGCCGGTTCGAGGCTTACTCCGTCGCCCTGAACAACGGGTGGCTATCAGCCAACGAGATCAGGCGCTGGGAAGACCTGTCGCCGATCGAGGAACCAGGCGCCGATCGCTTCCGTATGCCGCTCAACCTCGGCGACACCGAATCTGCCGGCCTGTCGGTCCTCAAGGCGCGCACCGAGATCGCGTCGAGGCTGGTAACAGCCGGCTACGACCCGGCGGGCGCCGCAGCGGTAGCCGGCCTTGACGTTGACCACACCGGTGTACCTCCGTCTGCTCTCCAGCAGTTGCAGGCGTTGGACCCGGATGACCCACTCACGATCTACGGAGACGAGTGAATGACTGAAACCATTCAGATTGAACGCCGCTTGGCACCCATCGAAGCCGACCCTGAAGACGGGCGCCGCTTCTCCGGTTACGCAGCGGTGTGGGATTCGCCGTCCCAGCCGCTTCCGTTCATCGAAACGATCACACGCGGCGCTTTTAGCCGCACCCTGGATGCCGGCAACCGCATCCAGCTGCTCCACGCCCACAACCACGAACTGATCCTTGCCTCTACGCGAGGCGGGACGTTACGGCTCGAGGAAGATGACCGTGGGCTCCGCGTTGACGCCGAGCTCGCCGACACAACCTGGGGCCGCGACGTGGCCGAGCTGGTCCGTCGTGGCGACATCGCTTCCATGTCGATCGGTTTCTCCGTCCCGCAGGGCGGCGATTCCTGGTCCGACGACGGCAACGAGCGGATGCTCAACGAGGTCCGTCTCCACGAAGTCTCCACGGTCGGATCGCCGGCCTACGACGCGACGACAGCGTCGGTGCGTTCCTCGAACGCAGACCCGGCGCTGTTCGCCGCCCTCGAACGTCTCACGAACGGTCACCAGATGACCGCCGAGGACGTCGACCTGGTGCATCGCACCAGTGAAGAACTCGGGCCGCAGCCCGAACCCACAACTCCGCTCGCGTTGCTAACCCGCATAACGGAACACAACGCGCGCAAGTAGGACCGGAGCCGGTCCGTTCCCGCAGTCTCGGAGCCGAGGCAGCTATCCAACCCACCTAACCGAGAGGCATAACCATGTCGGAACATTCCTACATGAAGCAGCTCGTCGAAACCCGGCTGAACGCTTGGGAGCATGGCAAGGCGCTCCTCGACACTGCCGCTGACGAGAAGCGTGAACTGTCTGCCGAAGAGGACGCCGAATGGACGCGAATCAACGCGGACATCGACCGTCTCGACGAGCAGATCACTGACAAGCGTGAGGCCGTGAAGGCCGCGCAGCGTGCCGACGACGCCCGCAAGGAGTACGAGGCGCTCGTCACCCCGACCGAGGCTCGCGCCGCGGACGAGGCCGGCATCCCCGACGACGACGAGACGATCCTGCGTGCAGTCCTGCGCGGCGAGATGCGCTCGTATGAGTTCACCCGCAACCAGGTCGCTGCCGAGTATCGCGACGTCACGACCGGTTCGACGGGCGCTCCGCGTTCGACGGACTTCTACGGTCAGATCGTGGAAGCGATGGCGGCTACCGGCCCGATGCTGCGGACCTCGACGGTCATCGAGACCAACGCGGTCAACGACCTTCAGATTCCGCGCAGCACGGCTGACAGCACCGCAGCGATCATCGCTGAGGCTGCCGGCGCAGCAGAGTCCGACCCGACTTTCGGGGCGTTCATCACGCTGGGTAACTACCGGCTCGGCTTCCTCACTCAGGTGTCGGAGCAGATGCTGGACAGCAACGGCGTCGACCTGATCGGCTTCCTCGCGAAGCAGTCCGGTCGGGCACTCGGCACGAAGCTGAACGCCCTGGCGACGGTCGGTACCGGTTCGAGCCAGAACAAGGGCATCGTCACCGCGTCCACCGCTGCGGTCACCTCGGCGACCGGCACCTCTGGTGCTTTCACCGCCGAGAACCTCATCGACCTGTTCTACGCAGTGAACAGCGTCTACCGGAACAACTCCGCCGGCTGGATGATGCGTGACAGCAGCATCGGTGCGGTTCGGAAGTTGCGTGGCGGTGGCTCTGCTGCCGGCAACGGCGACTTCCTGTTCCAGCCTGGGATGACGGCGGCAACGTCGGACACCCTGCTCGGCTTCCCGATCTATCCGAACAACGACGTCGTGGCCCCGGCTACGTCGGCGAAGTCGGTGATCTTCGGAGACCTGAGCACCTACTTCATCCGGCATGGAGCGTTCAGGTTCGAGTCGAGCCGCGACTACGCCTTCAACGCCGGCCTCATTACCTGGCGGGCGATTCTCGACCAGGACAGCGACCTCGTCGACCAGTCCGGTGCTGTGAAGCACTTCGTCGGCGCCAGCAGCTAATAGTTCGGCTTTCGGGCCACCTCGCAGGGTCGGTCGGTTGTGTCCTCCGACCGGCCCTGCACCCCCCCTCTCTCTAGACAGGAGCCGTCATGCCCAAGGTAAAGATGCTGATCAAGATCAGCGGTGAACGAAACGGTGCCGAGTGGCCCGATATCGGTGGCACCATCGACGTTCCGAAGGACGAAGCCGAGTCGCTGGTGTCCAACGGGTACGCCGAGAAGGCGCCGGCCTCGAAGTCCAAGAGCTAGGTCCATGTCGATCACCAACGGGTACTGCACGCTCGCAGAGATGCGGTCCCAGTTGGGGCTCGCGTCTACAGACACCGCTGAGGACACCTACATCGAAACGATGGTCGAGGTGACCTCCAGGGAGATCGACCGCTGGGTCGGGCAGTTCTTCTACTCGACGAGCAGCGAAACCCGGTACTTCTCGTCTCACGACGGCGTCTACGTCTACACAGACCCGATCCAGTCGGTCTCAGCGGTTACCGCAGACACGAACGACAACGGCACCTATGACGTCACCTGGACGACGACCGGTTCGAGCGAGCGGTACCGGTTGCTGCCGGTGAACGCCTCGGTCAACTCGGAGTCGTCCTGGCAGCTCCTCGCTGTGGACGGTGTCTGGCCGACAGCGAACTCGGCGATCAAGATCGTCGGCACGTTCGGTTGGGCTGCGGTTCCGAAACCGGTCCACGCCGCCTGCCTGATCCAATGCTCCCGGCTGTTTCACCGCCGGTCGGCACCGTTCGGGATCGTTGAGGGCCAGGACGCCGGCATGATGACGCTCCGAAAGCTCGACCCGGACGTCCAGAAACTCCTCGAGACGTACCGGATGCCGACCACGGTCTTTGCCTGATGGCGACCATCACCGCTATCCGGCAGGGACTATCGACCAGGGTCGACACGATCAGCGGGCTCCACGCCTACGCCTACGAGTCGGACCATCCGGTCGCCCCGGCGATCATGGTCGCTACCTACACCGCCGACTACGACCTCGCCCTCGGAGGCGGCACCACCTACGACTTCACCCTGTATGTGGTGCTGGCCGGCAACGTGGACCGGTCCTACCAGGAGCAGATCGACTCATACCTGTCGCCGTCCGGTTCAGCATCGATCGCTGTCGCCGTTGATGGCGATCCGACCCTCGGAGGCATCGTCGACTTCGCCGCTGTGCGCCAGGTCGACAGTTCGCTCGTCCAGATGGACTTCGCCGGGGTGCCCTACGCCGCAGCGACCGTCTCAGTGGAGGTAATCGACTCTTGAAGTATCGCGTGATCGTCCAATCGTCCCTCTCTCAGAAGGGCAACAAGCCAGACCGCTTCTTGGAGGTGGGTGACACGGTCGATGACCTGACACCGGCCCAAGTCAAGGGTCTGAAAGCCAACAACGCGATCGAACCGGCGTCCAAGCGGGCGCGAACCGACGACGGGCAGTTCGTCGCCGACGACCCAACTACCGCAGCTGATGAAGCTTGGGAGGATGACTGATGGCTTTCGTCAACGCAGCCAACGCAAAGGTCACTGTTGGTGACCGCCAATGGTCCGGCGACGTTTCGGACTACTCGACGAGCTCAAACGTGGCGACCGTCGACGTATCGGTGCTCGAATCGACCGATGTGGCGCTCCTGGCGACCATCGCGTCCGGTGACTTCACCCTTAACGGCTTCATCGACTCTGCGAGCGCCGGCACGGCGAACAGCCAGTGGCAAGACCTGAAGGGTCTGCGAGCAACCGCAGCGGGTGTGCCGACCATGATCGGGTTCGAGGGTTTCGCTGAGAATAAGGACGTCTGGATGACGACCGCCTACGAAACGACCTACAACGTCAGCGACGCCGTGGCCGGAACAGCGAACTTCTCGCTGTCGATGTCGACGACCGGCGTCCAGGACTACGGCAAGAGCCTGTTCAACCTTGCGTCTGCAAAGACAGCGAGCGCCAACGGCACAACCGTCGACAACAGCGCCAGCACCGCCAACGGCGGCATCGGGGTCATCTCGGTTATTGCAGCGTCTGGCACCTCGCCCACTCTCGATGTCATCGTCCAGCACAGCGCGGACGGTTCCTCCTGGTCGACCCTGGGGACGTTTACTCAGGCGACCGGCACAACCTCCCAAGCGATCACTGTCGCTTCGGGAACCACCGTCAACCGCTATCTGCGGGCAGCGGCGACCATCGGCGGCTCCACGCCGTCGTTCACCTTCGCAGTCGGCTTTAGCCGTCTGTGATCTACTCCTAGGAGACTGACATGGCTTTCGTCGCGGGCAAGAACGCGGTCCTGAAGCTCGATAACTCGTCTGGATCGCTTGTCGATCTGTCGACATACATCACCGATGTGAGCACCTCGCTCGACACGGCAACCGCGGAGACAACGAGCCTCGGCGACGACGACGCGACTTCGATCGTCACCATCGGTTCGGGGTCGCTTTCGGTGACCGCCCTGTTCGATGCGACGCTGCTCGCCCACCTCGGTGCGGTACGCGGCTCGTCGAGCACCCTCAGCTACGAGTATTACCCGGCTGGGACAACCAGTGGGCTCCCGAAGATCAACGGCGAGTGCATCCTCACGAACATGAGCCCGACCGCCTCCGTTGGCGGCGTCGAAGGCTTGACGTTCAGCCTGGACTGCACCGGCGCGCAGACCATCGGCACCGTCTGAGCGGTGTTCACCAAGGGCGTCAGCCCTGTCCGCATCGACAACCTTCTTCCAACGATTCGCCGCCTCAGCGAGGTCGCGGATTCCAAAGAGGTCGGGCGGGCGTTCCGGGATCTGAACAAGCGTGCAGCAGGAATCGTCGCTGACGATGCTGCACCTCGGGCGCCTATTGGTGCGGATGGGGCACTTCGCAACAGGGCCGTCTACAAGCCGATCTCTGACCGGGCTATCGCCGGGATCAGGGTCGGCACGACGGCCTACTCGAAGCGTCCTGGCTCTGCTGGCCGGGTTGGCGCCTATTCCGGCATCTTGCATTACGGCACCGGCAAAGGGCTGCTCGGCAAGAAGCGCCCGTGGCTGTGGCAGTCGTTCGAGCGTCGCTACAAGGACGTCTCAGAGTTCTACCAAAGGGAGATCCGCAAGGTCGTTAACGACCTGGTCGGGTCATAAGCAGGAGGGAACACAACATGGCAGAGCGGTTAGAGCTGAACTTCGACGACCTCACCATCGGTGAGATCGAAGAGATCGAGGAACTAACGGGCCGGTCGATTCAGTCGATCCAAGACCCTGAGGCTCCTATGGGCTCAACGCTCCGGGTGCTCGCGTACATCATCAAGCGACGCGACAACCCGGAGTTCTCCCTCGAGGACGCTGGCGATCTCATCGTCACACAGGGAGATGATGACGACGAGGGAAAAGGCGACGAGTCGACCGATTCGTGACGCGGGCGCTCATCGGCGCCCGCTTTCATCTTTCACCAGGCGAGGTCGACCGCCTGACCGTATGGCAGTTCAACGCGCTCGCTGAGTGCATGAACGAGGAGCGAGGTGAGCGTGGCGGGTAAGAACCAACCGGTCAAGATACGCATAGCCGGCGACTCCAAACTCCTAGACAAGTCCCTCAAGAAGGTCGGCAAGAGCCTCGGTGGTCTCGCCAAGATCGGCAAGACCGCCGGCCTCGGCATGGCTGCGGGTCTCGGTGTCGGCGTGGCCGCTGTCGTCAAGCTCGGGTCGTCTTTCGAGCAGGTCGAGCGAACCATCAGGGTCGGTACCGGCGCCACCGGCGACGCACTCGACGAGATGATCGGCATCTCCAAGAACCTCGCGACGAAGGTGCCGTCGGACTTCGAGGAGGTCGCAACCGCGGTCTCCGACATCAACACGCGCCTCGGTCTGTCAGGCAAAGACCTCGAGGACTTCTCCGAGCAGATGCTCAACCTGTCCCGGATCACCGGCGACGATCTCCAAGGGAACATCCAAGGCGTCTCGAGGGTGCTTGGCGACTGGGGCGACCAGGCCGGCACCGCTGCTGGCGCCGCCGACTTCCTGTTCTCTGTGGCGCAGTCGACCGGCATCGAGTTCGCTCAGCTGTCCCGCAACCTGGTCGCCTACGGCGCCCCGTTGCGTCAGGTCGGCTTCACGTTCGAAGAATCCGCTGTCCTGATCGGCAAGTTCGAGAAGGAAGGCGTCAACGCCGAACTGGTGCTCGGGTCGTTGCGTCAAGCGCTCGGCAAGATGGCCCGCGAGGGCGAACCGGCGATCGAGACGTTCAAGCGGACCACCGAAGCGATCAAGAACGCGGGCACCGCGTCTGAAGCGAACCAGCTCGCCCTCGAGTTGTTCGGCGCCAGGGCCGGCCCCGACATGGCTGCCGCTATCCGAGAGGGCCGCTTCGAACTCGACGACTACTTCGACCTCATGGACGGCGGCGGCGACCGCATCAACAAGGCCGCGAAGGAGACTGAAACCCTCGGCGAGAAGATGACGATCCTGAAGAACAGGGTCATCGTGGCGCTCGCCCCGGTCGTCGAGAAGGTTTTCGCTGCGATCGAGCGTGCGTTCGAGAAGCTCCGACCGCATGTCGAGCGTCTCACAGAACGGTTTCGCGCTTTCCTCCAATCTGAGGAGTTCGAGCGGTTCCAACGGACGGTGGCTCAGGCACTCAACACACTCCGCGACGTCTTCGACCAGGTCCGCGCCAAGGTCAGCGAGTTCATCGACGAGAACCCAAAGGCGGTGTTCGCCGCCCTCGCTGTCGTTATCGGAACTGTCCTGGTCGGCGCCATCGTCGCTGTCGTTGCCGCTTTCGCGACCCTCCTGTCCCCCATCGTCCTCGTCGTCGCCGCGGTCGCCGGCCTCGCCGCCGGTGTCGTGTATGCGTGGGAACGCTTCGAGCTGTTCCGCGACATCGTCCACGGCGTCGCGAACTTCTTCCAGGACACCGCCTGGCCGATCTTCCAAACGGTCATCGACAAACTCAAGTCGGCTTTCGACGGCTTCTACGCAGCCGCAGAGACCGTCGTGGCGCTATTCAAGGCGCTGTTCGAGGGCGACATGGCAGCGGTGTGGGAGAACTTCAAGGATCTAGTGGCAGCCGTGATCGGTGGGATCGTTACTCTCTTCATCGAACTCCCGATGGCCATCTTCAACGCCGCCAAGCCGCTGCTCGGCAAGTTCGCCCTGATCGTCGCCAACTTCTCCACCGAACTCGTCGGCAAAATCATCAAGCTCGTCCAGGGGATGCCCGACAAGATCGTCGAGCTGCTCGGCGAGATCGCTTCAGACATGATCGATCTCGGGTTGAAAATCGGCGGTTGGATCGTCGACGGGCTCATATCGGCGATCATCGGAGCGAAAGACCTCCTAATCGAGACGCTCAAAGACCTCCTCCCCGGCTGGCTACTCGACGCCCTCGGCAGTGTCGGCGGGTGGCTTGGTGTTTCGGCCTCCGGTGGCCGGTCGGGTGGCCGTGTAATGACGAGCGCGCCGTGGGGCAACGGCAGCATGGGTGCGGCGAGTTCTGCGGCAAGCTCGTTCGGAGACTTCCGCGGTGGTATCGCCTCCCAGTTGGATCTCAGTCCAGGGAGCCAAGGCTGGTTCTCGAACCCGGAGACGATCGGCTGGTTCAGGCAGAAGGGGTTGCTGGAGGAGTTCTCGAGGCTGCGTGGCGCCGGCAATGTCGCAGGCATAGGAGAGTTCATTCACGGGACTCAGAACGGCGTCGACGTCACCGTCAACGTCCACGGGTCTGTCGTCACCGAAAACGAGCTCGTCGAAGGCATCCGTGAGGGGCTCCTCGAGTCGCAGCGATCCGGTAGACAGCTGGTCATCTGATGGCGGCACCGACCGTTACCGCGGCGATCCGCTTCACCGGTGGTCCGTCGTTTGGCACCACCCTCGTTCTCGGCGATGTCATCTCCCCGCTCGGAACCGGTGTCCTCGGCACAAGCGCGAACGCACCAGTCGAGATCCAATCGAAGGTCACTTCGGCGCTCATCCGTAGGGGCAGAACCAGGGTGCTCGACAAGTTCGAGGCCGGCACCGCGGTAATCACCGTCGTCGACACCGACGGTTCCCTGGACCCGGCGAACGGGTCGCACACGATCGTTCCGAACCGCCAACTACGCCTCTCAGCTACATACGGCGGCACCGAGCGGTACCTGTTCTCCGGCTTTATCGATTCGTGGTCGTACCGGTACGAACCGGGGACCACAGCGGCGTTCTTGACGATCACCGCGGTCGACGCTTTCCGGCTTCTCAACCTCGCCGACTTCACAACCTTGTCCGGGTCGTCTGCCGGCGATTCAACCGGTACCAGGGTCAACCAGATCCTCGACGCGGTGTCCTGGCCGGCCTCCCAACGGGACGTCGACACTGGCGACACGACCGTGCAGGCCGACACCGGCACATCCCGGTCGGCGCTTTCGGTTCTTCAGGTGCTCGCCGACACAGAGCTCGGCGGCTTCTGGATCACTACTGAAGGCGACGCAAAGTTCATGTCCCGGTCGTCAACGGTGAAAGCCCTCGACACGGCAGCGACGGTGTTCGACGACGACGGCACCGACATCTCGTACCAGGGTGTCCGCTTCCAGGTCGATGACACGCTGCTCGCTAACCGGGTGTCTGTCACCGCTGCTGGCGGTAGCGCACAGGTCGTGTCGGATGCGACGTCGATCACCGAATACTTCGAGCGTGACCTGACCCGCACCGGGCTCCTCATGGACTCCTCCGCGGATGCACTGTCACAGGCTCGAGCGATACTTGCCGTCAGAAAGGACGCCGACCTTCGCATCGAGTCGTTGATCCTGGACGGCACCGAGGACAACGCTGCTCGCGTAGCTGCGATCCTCGACTTGGACTTCTTCGACCCGATCACCGTGAACCGCACCACAGCGGCGGGTCGTATCAGCAAGACACTCACGGTGCAGGGAATCCAGCACTCGATCTCTGCTCGAGGCGGCTGGACGACGACGTTCTCAACAGCTGAACCGCTCGTCGATTCGTTCCTCCTCAACAGCACTACCCGCGGCGTCCTCGGGACGTCGGACCTCGGCTACTAGGAGCCCAGCATGACTCGGAAACAATGGGTAAACGGCGACGTTCTCACGGCAGCGGACCAGAACGCCCTGTCGGACCAGACGATCAACCGGTTCGCAGACGCGACCGCCAGGGACGCGAGCATCAGCTCGCCCAGCGAGGGAATGTTCGTCTATCTGACCGGCACGAACGCCCTCCAGTATTACGACGGGTCGTCCTGGACGGCGACCGACCTGACGTCAGACATCACCGGGATCACGACCGCGGCGAACTCGTCGATGGCGGGAGGGGCGACCAGTGGGGCGCCCAGCCTTTCAGTCGATGTTCACAACACCACCTCAACCACCGCGGTCGCTACCGATTACGTCCTGATCTCCGACACGGGCAGTTCCAACGTCACCCGCAAGGCGCTGATCTCCGACATCACGGCCCTGGTCCCTCAGGGCGACCTCACCGGGCTCACCGCCGGCACGAACATCGACATTTCGAACGCGACTGGTCCGGTCCCGACGATCAACGTCGCCATCGACGCCGCGCTCGACTGCGCTGACCAGCTGGTCACAAAGCCGATGCTGAAGGACTACTCGGAGCTCACCGCGGCTAACGCGGCCTCGGGAACGTCAGCGACGATCGACCTGGAGAACGGCAACGTCCACACGGTGACTATGACCGGTAACTGCACGTTCACGTTCTCGAACCCAATCGCGTCGGATGACTGCTCGTCGTTCACGCTGATCCTTACGCAGGACGGCACCGGGTCAAGAACGGCCACCTGGCCGGCTTCGGTGGACTGGCCTGGCGGGACCGCCCCGACTTTGACGACCACCGCGACGACGGGGCGCGACATGCTCATGTTCGTAACCGTCGATGCCGGGACGACTTGGCTGGGTTCGAGCCTTCTGGACTTCTCGTAATGCCAGTTGGCGCCGCGTTCAGAGGGCTAATGGGAGCAGCTGGCGCAGGTGCGGCTGGCTTGACGGCGTTCGGCGGGATCATCACCCAATACGTCGATTCTGGTACGACGTATCGGGTGCATACGTTCCGTGGGTCAGGCAAGTTTGTGGTGTCTAGCGGTTCGGGCGAGGTTGATTATCTGATTGTCGCAGGCGGCGCTGGCGGCGGCGGTAAGGGTGGCGGTGGTGCTGGTGGCATGTTGACAGGCACAGGCGTAGCCGTGAGCGCAGGTTCGTACACGATCACCGTAGGTGCAGGCGGCGACGGTGGAGAAGAAGGTGCAACAGGAACGGCCACCAACGGGGCCAACTCTGTCGCGTTGGGTGTCACGGCGACGGGTGGAGGCCACGGGGGAAACAACGCCGCAAGCGGTTATGACGGTTCAGCAGGTGGTTCTGGCGGCGGCGCAGGTTGGAACACCATCGCTTCTAGCGCGGGAACCTATGGGGCGGGCACGGCAGGTCAGGGTTACGCAGGTGGCGCTCTTGATGTCCCTGCTGGTTATGTTTACGGCGGTGGTGGTGGCAAAGCCGAAGCGGGCAGTACCGACGCTGCGGGTTACGGCGGCGACGGTGCCACGGGTTACGGGATCACCGCTACGGCCCCGACTTATGCGGGCGGCGGTGGTGGCGGTCGAAACAGTGGCGATTCTCTCGGCGGTGACGGTGGCGGCGGTGCCAGCGGTGCAGGCTACGCCAGAGGCGGTGTCCCCAACACGGGTGGCGGCGGTGGGGGCGGCTATTCGGCGCTGTCGGCAGCGGGCGCAATGGGCATTGTCATCATCCGATACGCGGTGGCCGCATAATGGCTGATCCCGCATACATCGTTGATGGTGTTCTCACTGACGGTGAGGCATGGGTCGGCATCGCCACGACAACGCTCGGGTCGGACACGGCCACGGTCACGTTCACTTCAACCGACGACGGTCAGGTTGGGGACTTCTCCCAATACATGGATCTGGTTGTGATCCAGTATTGCCAGAGCGATACCGAACAGAACTCCCGAATACAGTTCAACAACGACACGGCGTCGAACTACACGTTGCAAGAGTTGTACGGTGACGGTGCCAACGATGCTGCTTACGCTTACGGTACTGCGTACATCTTGTGTGGGTACATCCCCAGAGTGGCTGATGGTGCAAACGACTTCGGTTGCAACATCACACACATATTCGACATCAACTCAGGGAAATACAAAAGCACACTCAGCCAGTTCGCCGCCGACAAGGACGGCAGCGGCTACGTCGGAATGACCGCTTGCACTTGGAAGTCGCAGGCTGCGATCACTGAGTTGGACATCTACCCTCATACTGGTGACTTCAAGACGGGTTCGATGTTCTCGTTATTCGGTGTGCTACCCAGGATGGTGGCCTGATGGCTGTGATCGAAGCAATCGCCACAACGTATTTGGAGGCTGATGCTGCGTCGGTGACGTTCTCGTCTATTCCTGCGACGTATGAGCATCTTCAGATTCGGGGCACACATCGGGCCGATACGAGTCCGACCGCTACTGGCGCCCTTGCGTTCTTTATCCAACTGGGGGGGGCGAGCGATTCGCCCGTGGACACGGGGGCCAACTATTCGTCACATCACCTAATCGGGGCTTCGTCCAGCGTGGCTGGTGCGGCGCGAACAGGCGACAGTTACATCTACATCTACGACATGATCCACGGCAGCGGTGTGAACGCTGCCGAATACGCCACGTTGATAATGGACATTTTGGATTATGCGAACACAAACAAGAACACGACGGTGGCTATCAACGCCGCCAACGCTCTCACCCACGGCGACACACGGGTGATGTTTGTTTCTGGTTTGTGGGACGACACCGAAGCAGTCACGGATATCAAACTGTTTTCTTCAGGTAGCAAGAATCTGGTTCGGGGTTCCGAATACACCCTCTACGGATTGAAGTCGTCCTGATGGCTGCTTTCACTGTTATCGACCACACCGAACTC
>Ga0208793_1001194_pt1 | contig 15451 bp, 13 predicted proteins | sample 17_taG_FD_184092 | JGI IMG/M metagenome (GOLD analysis project Ga0208793, IMG submission 184092) | Marine viral communities from the Subarctic Pacific Ocean - 17_ETSP_OMZ_AT15314 metaG (SPAdes) (version 2) | ecosystem: Environmental > Aquatic > Marine > Oceanic | place: Pacific Ocean | collected...
TTGGGGATACTAGAACAGGGTTTGTCCTTGCTTACATTAAAGATGGTCTTATTGAAATGACCTCTGATAATGAACAATTCGTCGATGAAGAACGAATTACTATTACTGAAGATCAAAGATATTATGACCTTCCAAGAGATTATATTCAGGTATTAGACATTAGATGTAAAAATCATTTAAACAATAGAGATGAATATAAAACTATTCCTAGAATGATTGGCAAACCGAGTATGGCAGATGAGGACGAAGTATAATGGCTACAGCTACAGAATATGCATATTATTTAAGAGGTAATAAAATAGCTATTGTAGAGCGTGATTTTACTGCTGTTCAGAATGGTCAGACAATAAGTGTTCCAAGTATTGACTTACCTGTAGGTGGCGGAGTATGGAAATCCCCTACAGCAACAATAGCTAATGGATTGGAAATAGAATATTCATATATTCCTAATTATTGGATTAATGATACCTCTGTTACAAGAAGCATTACAGATATTTCAAATACAGATGGATTCTTAACTTTTCAATCTTCTAATGTGTGGACAATAGACGGGTCATCAGGCAGAGCCTATATAGTAGTGCGTAGTACAGGGAAATATAATGGATTGTATCGTGTCACTAACGATGCTACTGCCAGCAGTCTAGCTATTACTAGCACTAAATATAATGGTGAGGATATTAATGATTTAACTGGTACAGGGTATATTGATATTGATGTTCTCAATAACGAAGCAGATGAAATACCTATTGAGCCAGCACTACAGAGAGCATTAGTATATTATGTTAAAGCAAGATTAGCTGAAGATCAAAAAGATTTTCAAACACAGATGTACTTTATGAAAGAATTTAGAAGACTTACAGAGCGGCATGAAACCGCTAGAATACACGGTTCCAGACAGATTATGCCTGGAGCAAACGCAATCAGATAAATAACCCATTCACGCACAGCCAGTGCTTAGGGTAGGAGGTTAATATGGCTAGAAAATATGGACTACATGGTTTTACAGTACAAGAGGCAGAAAATGCCGGATTAGGTCAGACAGGATTTGATTATATTTCAGATTCAGATTCACATAGTGGCACATGGTATGCAATAAAAGTAGTAGATGAAGCTGCTGCTGTCTTTGCAGTTCTTAATACTGCTATTGGAGATGGAGCTGCAGGATTAACTATTCAAGAAGGTGATATAGTGTATGGACCATTTACTAGTATAAAATTAACTAGTGGTGGTGTATTAGCATATAGAGGTTAATATGTTAAAGATGACAGCTAGGCTATTAAAGTCTAAACGACAATTAATAAAACGAATAATTAATAAGAGATCTCTTTCAAATACTAAATCAATAGCATTTGATGGTAGTGATGACTATATAGCGTTAGACTCAGAAACTAATCTTAGGGCTGATTTTTCTATTTCTGCTTGGGTTGCTCCAAACTATACAACCTATGAAGGCATATTAGGTTCTAAAAGTAGTGATGATTCACTAGTAGCAATAAAATCATCTACAGATTTAAGGGTAAGATTGCATAAAGCCGGTGGTGGCAACCAATATGCAGATTGGGATACAGGATTAACAGATATCCCAACAGATGGAAGTTGGACGCATATAGTTGTAACTAAGACTGGTACTACTCTTACACCATATTTTAACGGTACAAAAGGAACTACGGGGACACTAAGTGGTTTAGGAACTTTTAAAGTTCAAATGATAGGTGGTCTTGATGCAGACAATACGCTTGGATATAAATTTGCAGGGAATATAGATGAAGTAGCTATTTGGGATACTCTTTTAGATGATGATGCTGTAACTGCTATTTATAATAGTGGTACTCCTATATCACTTACTTCTAATTCAGGTAATTATGATAATTCTTCTGACTTGGTAGGCTGGTGGAGAATGGGGGATGGCGATACATATTCAACCATTGCAGATAATGAGGGTAGTAATGATGGTACGATGACAAATATGGCTTCAGACGATATAGAGGAGAATACACCTTGAGCCGTTTAGATAGAAAATGGGTAATAATAACCCTTGCTGATTATACAGATGAGCAATTAGAAGATTTAACAACAAAATCTATTCAATCAAATGTAAACACACTCAGAAAATCATTGGATGACACAAAAGCAATACTTAAATGGGATGGAGACACTCCCGAAGTATTTGATGGCATAACAACTTATTCTCATTCAGAGATTCTAGAAATTTTAAATAGTAACGATTGGATAGATAATGAATAAATTAAGCAAATATGAAGCAGAATGCAAAGAGGTACGAACAAATATGCATGATAAATTAAAAGTAATCCATAAAAGAGTTGATGAGATACTCGAACAAGTAAAACTTACCAATGGTCGAGTAAGTGCTTTGGAATCATGGAAGGATCAGTTTGTTGGAGGTGGAAAGGTATTGTTGTTAATTTCAATAATACTTGGTATCTTTAAATATTTAGGAATTTTATAACAACCAGGAGAGAGCATGTCGAAAGACAAGGGAATTGTAAAAAGAGCAATAGTAACACCAGATAAGCATTTTCCAACAGCGGATGATGCTGCAATATCATGTGTGACTCAAGCTATAGAGATTATTAAACCTGATATGTACATTGATTTAGGTGATGTTGGTGAATGGCATGGAGCTAGTCATTGGCAGTGGAGAAAGAAGAAAAGACCACCTTTAGAGTATCAGTTACCTTTTCTCCATCAAGATATTCAAGATGTGAATGAAGGTATGGATAGGATAGATGAGGCATTAGATAAGGCTGGATGTAAGAAGAAACATATGCTTGAAGGCAATCATGATGATTGGATGAATAGATTTGTTGAAGAGCATCCATATTTGCCAAATCTAAAGTTTAAAGAAGCTGTCAAGTTAAAAGAGCGAGGATACAAATACCACAAATGTGGTGACTATTTAAAGATAGGTAAACTTGCATTTTATCATGGACATCACTTTGCAGGAGTACATCATACTAGGAACCATTTATTAAGACTTGGCACTAATGTGATGTATGGACATCATCATGATATACAACAAGCTAGTGTAACTCATTTAGATGGTCAGAAGTCTGCTTGGAGTATTGGATGTTTAAAAGATATGTCTAAAGATGAGAATGCATGGCTTGGAGGAAGGAATCATAATTGGTCTCATGCTTTTGCTGTAGTTGATTTTTACAGTAAAGGGTTATTTACAGTACATGTAGTGCAGATAATAAATGGCAAAACAGCTCTCTGGGGAGAGTTAATTGATGGGAATAAATAGGAGGTTGATATGTTAGATTGGTTTAGTTGGACAAATGGATTTTACTTGATAGGGCTGATATTAGCTGGATTAGCGACACTTATGGCTGCGAAGTACAAAGCACTCATGAAAGAGGTCAAAGATGTCTCAGACTCGCTACAACTAGCTTATTCCGATGGTAAGCTTTCCAAGAAAGAGAAAGAAGGTATCATGAAAGAAGCATTAGATGTGCTTAAAGCTATTATTAATTTGAAATGGAAATTGTTCAAATTATAAACTATGTCTAAAGTTAGAATAGCTGAATGGGATAAAACTGAGAATTATGAAGAAAAGTTTTCTGTAATTAAGAAAAAGGGGAAGCATAAGCGTGCCGATAGAGATACTAAAAAAAGAAAAATTCGAGAAGGGTCTAGTAACATACCAAGACAGTAGAGATCTTGATGAGAGTTCTTTAGCTAATGCTACAAATGTTATGTGTGACTTACCTGGGAAAATTAGGCAGATGGGTCGTGAACAACTTCATGCAGAAGAGCCTACTGCTTTAACTGGTAATTTAACCCCTGGATATGGGTTATTTGCATTTAATGCAGATTATAATATTGGAAACGCAACTACACCTGCAAAATTATTAGCATACCAAAATGGCAATGATGTTAATATATTTGATTCTACTACTAGTACAGAACACGCTTCAGAACTTTCATTAGGAACAGACTCTAATATTGTTAAGCCACAATTTTATTATATCAATGGAGCATTAAGGGTTTCAGACACTAATTTTAATAATGACACAACTCATCAATATGTTAAATCATATAGTTATATTGAAAAAACTTTGTTTCAAGGTTTTACAGATACTGCAGTAGATATTACTGGAGATTGGAATAAAGGGTCTGCAGGGGAGGGGTTAGATGCATATATTTACCCCCCTACTCAAAATGGTAGTACTACAGGGACACTAACTAGCAATACTGGATTATCTACTAAAAATATTAATAATCCTGGCAATATTAGTTTAGTTGTTACTGGTGCAAATGGTGGAGGTGAATGGATAGCTGAAGATGAATCTGCATATGTATTTGGCATTAGCTTGACGTATGAAGGGGATCAAGAATCTCCTATTACTGCATTTAAAGATGAGTTTGACGCTACATCTTTGGAAGATGATTTTGTATTGCATCTCACTATTTACGTTGGGAGTGATGGTGAAACTACAAGTTTTGACCCTAGAATAACGGGATGTAAGGTATGGTTGATGGGAGATTCAACAGGAAATTTTGATGATCCAATGTATTTAGCTAATTTTTATTGGGGAAAAAGTAGTGATGAAAGACATTTTTTAGAATCTCATCGCGGAGATAAGAAGGTAGCTGCTGATTTTTCTGAAGCTACATATAATGGAGTAGAAACAATTTTTAATACTGCTTCTCTTGAAATACCTACAATGCCAGCATTAACTTATGCCCTGCTTAATCCAGGCCAATCTCATTTATCAGAATCTACAGCTGCAAGATATAAAACTTCAATTATTGCTAATAGAAGAACTTACATAGGTGGAGTGAAAAGATATGGGTTTGATACTAGTACTATTGGTTCAGGACAGAGAGCAGTTTATAAACAACCTGTATTAACTATATTTGATTCCAATGCAGATAGAATACTGCGTTCTCCAGTCAACAAATTTGATATATTTCCTAATAATAGTATTATTGATGTTGCATTAAATGATGGTGAGAGTATTACAGCATTAGAATCTTTTTCTGATAGAATTTTTCAATTTAAAGAAAAAACACTTTATATTATTAATATATCAGGAGATTTTGAATATCTTGAAGCTGAGGAAAGATATAAAGGCGTAGAGGAACAATATCAAGTAGTAAAAACAGAGTATGGTATTGCTTGGGTTAATAAAAATGGATGTTATCTTTATAGTGAGGAAAATGGTATTCTTAATTTGATAGATGGAAAGTTAGAGTTAAATCATCATACATCTGCAGAAATATCTGCATTGGAAATAGAAGGTTGGCAAGAATTTATAGGTCAAAGTGCTATGATAGGGTATATCCAAGACTTAAAACAGTTAATTATTTTTCAAGATCCTGCTAATCCTTTTACTAATGGTAATGTAATGATTTATGATTTTAGAACAGGGTCATGGACTAGAGGTGTAAATCGTGTCGATAATAATTACAAATCTAACATTGTGACAAATTATGGAGATAATTGTTTATATCTTAGTGCAGCAAACCATGCAGATGAAGTATTTAATGTAGAAGAATTACAAGTAGAGGATCGGGGGGAAGATGCATGGTGGGTTATAGAAAATGTGAACTTACCAGTTGGTAATGTTACAGGTGCAAAATTACAACTCAATGGTGTAGATATTACAGATCCTCTTAACTATGATGCTGGAGATTCAACACCCTTTTTAGCTTATTTATTTGAGGAGATTACTTCCTCTGATTCAGGAATTATTGATTGGGCAGCGCCATTCGATGGAGGCAATAAACTAAGATTAGTCATGAAATCTTCTAATTCTAATTTTAGCACTTATTCAAATACAGCTTTAACATGGGTTAATTCTACTGGGTCTGTTGATGCAGTAACAATAACACAGCCATCATATACAGTGCATTTAAATGCATTAAGGCTTCTTGAACAAATACCATTAGTGTCTGGAGATCTTGGAACTGGGATACAGATTGCTTGGACTAAATCTGATACATCTCCCTCTGTAGAATTATTATCTAATTTAGTTGGGTCTAATCCAAGCAGTGGCAATATACAAGATTACTCTAATAGTACTGGTCCATTATTTGGGCAAGGAAATAAACCTCAAATGAAAATTGATGGAGCTTCAGATTATTATATTGATTTGTGGGATAATACAGTAGGTTCTAATGGAGGAGGGCCTTTATCTGGTGGAGAAAATCATGTTAGCGAAGTATTAAATTTACGTTATAATACTCATAGCCCAGCAGGTGATTACTATGATATTCAAAATGATGGTTTTTATATTGCTGAAGAAAATGATGATTATATTTTTTCTCCTTCTAGTGATTTAGAGACCAATTTAACTGGAGAAGATGTTACAATTAGCTTCCCCTCTTTAGTCATTAGAAAAAATATATCTGGAGACGTATTAACATTTACTATGATTGGAGATTACTCTAATAATATTGCAACTTCTGCTGAATATACAATAACAGGACTAGGTAGTCATGGTGATGCAAGCGCTATTGAAACTGCATTGGCTAATAAGATACAATTTAATTATATACAATATTTAAATGGAGTCACCACATTAACAGCGCTTGAGACTCATCAGAATGATGGAATGAAAACTGCATGGGATAGTGTTAATAGTTTTGCAACTGAAGTAGAGACTCCCCCATCAGTTGTTTTTACATTTGAAGGAGATGTATTTAATATAGGGGAAAGATCTTCTGGAATAGAGTCAATACCGGGAATTTTTGCATTAAGGCCTAATAGGAAAGCAGAGAATACAGCTGATAAGCCAGTTGATATGATTTATTCTGTATCTATTCAGGATCATATTGGAAGATCATTTTTCAATCAATACACTACCATAGCACATGATTTTGAAGTAGAAATAGCTACAGAACTAGAATCTTTAATATCAACATCTCGTACAGGTACTAATAATCATGCATCAAGATTGTGGGATAGTGAAATAGTGCCAGAACATACTGTTGATATCACTAGCATACCCCCTGCTGGAGATATTTTTACTGTAGATGTAGACTTGGAAGCTGATGGTATTATAGCTCCTGAAGAAGTTATAAAAATAGGAACTTATTATTTTAAGGTAGCTAGTTATACTGTGGGTGGAGGTAGCACTACTATTACCATACGTACTGATAATAATTTGGGCACTGCAGGTTATCAAAAAGATACCTCCAATTTAGCTACTGGTGATGGACAAACTTTAACTGAAGGCGGTATCAAGTTAACTGGCTTAGCTGCACCTAGTGATGTTACTTGGCCAAGTTTATCTACAGCGGGATGGGTAGTTGGAGATTTAGATGTTAAAGAATTTATTAATAGTGTTGATTACGGATTAAGTCATGATGCTGTAACATCAGATATGGTAATTGAGACTCCAGATTATACGTTTGGGAATCCAGGGTCAACAAAAGCATTTTATAAGATTGCAGTTACAACTAAATCTAGTAATGATTATAATGTAGAAATTGCTTTTGATGGATCAGATAGTTTTACACAATTATATTCAGATCTAGATACTTATCCTTCTGCTGGGGTTAATCCTGATCGTTGGGATACTCGTGATTTTTATATGAGTTCAGAAAAATCTCCAATCTCAAATATTAAGAGTGTACGGTTTAGAATTACAGCTCCTACTATGAGAGCTTTTCAATTAAACGATATGACTGTATTTTACAGACAATTAGGAATTAGATAGTGGCTAATTTTTCCACAAGACACTTACAGCATAAACAAGCTAATAGAACTTTAGTTAAACCTGGAGTACCTCAGCACTCAGAAGGTGTTGATGGGGATTTAACTTTAAGAATTACCAAATCAGGATTAAAGCTTTATGCTAAGTTTAATAATAAATGGTATGTAATAGGTATGGGTTCTTTAAAAGAGTCTGCTGGACGTGATACAGATGATGTAATAACAAATCACACTACTGATAGAGAAACAACGCTTCAGTCTCGCTCAGGCAAGCTAGATCTAAAGAATAATATTATTGCTAATAAGAATTATATCAATAAAGATGGTAAGCAGAATAAAGGCATCAGATGTGATGATGATGCTATTGCTATTAAAGCTCAAGATTTAGAATTAGATAGTGCTAAAAAAATAATGTTAGATGCAAAGACTGGGCAAACTTATATTAGCTTAGATGCAGCTAAAGGGTTATTATTTAAAGCAACAACTGATATGACTTTTAATGCAGGCGATGGTAACTTTGCGTGGGAATATAATGGGGATGAATTTAGTGAGAGTGGTGCTGGCTATGCTGGTATGATATTAGGATCAAGATATATTAATAATGTATTAGGAGCTTATACTTTAACTACTTCATATGCTAATGTTAGTTCAGGGCATAAAGTTACTTTCATAGTCCCTCCTAGTGGGAAGGTCAAAATACACGTGCAGATTTTTTTTGATTCAATTTCATCTAGCAGGATACTACATCTAGCTTTATCTGACGAGGAGCCTTTTAACTCTTTAGGTGCAGGTTATGAACAGATTGCATATAAAGCTGATGAATCAGATGATGTAGTGATTAATCATAATTGGATTATAACAGGATTAACACCAGGATATTCCTTAGTTTATTACTTGGGAGCTAAAATATCAGCAACATCAGGCACATTAAGATGGGGTGGTACTACTACAGGAAGGTATTGTGATTTCATAATGGAAGCAATTGCATTACCATGATAAAAATACTTGCATTACATAATAGAAGTGTTGTAAGTTCTCAGGATTTCCAAGGAGGTATAAATGTCAAATAGAGCTAATAGAGCGATGGCGGATGCTTATTTCGCAGCTGATGTGGCTGCTACAAAGCGTATTGCTCGAGATGAAAAAGAAAAATTAATAGATCAATATAACAAAATTCTGGAAGAAATGCAAGAGAGATCTGAAAAAGCTGCTGAAGATGCAAGTGAAGGTTTCTTCGGTGATTTATTTGATGCGGCCATTGGCATAGGTACTTTTTTAGTTACTGGTAATCCTATGTTAGCTTTATCTGCTTATAATATCTCTAGTGCTGTCAATGAAGGTTTGTATCAAATAATTCCAGAGGGAGCTCCTCAAGATGTAGAAGATTTAAAAGAAATAGCAACAGAGATGGAAGATTATGATTGGACATTATCTCAAGAAGCTAAGAAATATTCTACTCTTAGAGATGCTGGAGAAGCGTTTGAAGATATTAAGACAGATGAATCTGAAAAAGCTGGTAAAACAGGTAAGGCATTAGCTGAACAATTTGATCAACCTTGGATGGAAGATCTTATAAGCTATGGGGGAGACATTGCATTATCATTAGCTACTATGGATGCCAAATCAGACTTTTTTAATAAAGGAATGGGTTCTATAGCTGAGGGGCTTGATGCAATAGGGCTTTCCAGTTGGGATAGCACTATGCAATTTTATCAAGATAAATTAGGACTTGGCCTGGGTTCAGGTAATTGGGACTTCTTCAAATGGGCCAAATAATATGCCATTAGAAGATTATTTCTCCGGTAGTTTTAGTTGGGGAACAGATCCTTCAGGGCCTACAATCCCTGATGAGTTTGGCAGTTATGAAGACTGGCTTAGTAGTGGTGGTGCTACTTCTGATTCTTCTAGTTTTCAAGATCAATTAGACGCATTAATTGGAGCTGGGACACAGACTGGATCAACTGACTGGGATGCAGGATGGTCTTGGCAGGATAATGTTGTAAATGATCCTAATGAGTTTGCAGAAATGACTGGGACTCAACTAGCTGAGTGGTTTGCTAATCTTGGATTGCAAGACGATGCTCCTGACGAAGTATTTGATGCGTGGGTAGAACAATTTGAACCTTATTTTAATATACAAACTTTTGATCCTAATGAATTTGACATTCTTACTGAAGGCTATGCAGGAGATGAAAGTAGAGCTTATGAAGGTTATAATACTTGGTTAACAGGTCAATCAACTATTTTATCTGAACGGCTTGTTGGATTAGAAGAAGATTATTTAGATGCAGTTGAAGGATTAGATATACAACATACAGGTGCTATTAGAAGTATTAGAAAAGGTAGGGATCAATCTTTAAGAGCTGCAGTCCAGGGGTCTCAAACTGCAATAGGAGCTGCAGGTAGAAGTGGTTTAGCCGGTGGAAGTTCATATGATATATATCAACAAGGATTAGATAATGCAACATTAGGTATGAGACAGGCCAGACTTCAAGAGAGAGGTTTAAATAGAACATATCAAAGTAATCTAAGTCAATCATTAGACGCTTATAATTATCAGTCTTTTGGATTACTAGAAGGATTATCTGGAGAGATTGGTACAAATTTAGAGAATATTGGTGCAGATTTAGATAGCTGGGCATGGCAATTTCAAACAGATGTTATGGGTTCATATGACGACTGGTATGCAGGGATTCAGGATTTATTAACGAGTTCTGTAGATTGGGAATATGACATGACAAATGAAGAGGGGGAAACAACTACTTATGATTGGTCTTTAGACGGTGGAAGCAGTGTTCTTGAAGAGGAAGTTGATTGCCCTTCAGCACAATATGATGCAAATGGAAACTGTCTGGATGATGATGATACTGTAATTGATACAGATATAGTAGACGAAGATATTTATGACCCTGATGGTCCTGGTTTTTGTGCAGAAGGAGAAACTTATAATGAAGTCACAGGCCTATGTGAAGGACCTTCAACTAGTTGTCCTGAAGGATATTTGCAAGATGCACAAGGAGGTTGTTATGATCCTACAGTATGTGGCGATGGGTTAGTATATTATGAAGGTGCGGGTTGTATACCTCAATCAATGACTGAGGATGTAGATGTATCTGTTGAAGGACAAGATGATACATCGACAGCAGAAGGGGGTTGCGGTCCTAATGAAGTATGGTTTGAAGGAGTAGGTTGTGTTCCCCAATCAATGATGGATGGTGTAATCTCAGATGAATATGAAGGGACAGGAGGAATACATTATTCTTCTGGTACTTCTATGGCTGGGTTCGGAACAGGACAAGAAGGCTCAGAATATGGAGATACATTAAACCCAGAAACAACTGCTGTGACAAATGAAGAGGGAGATACATATGTCCCTGAGTGTCCTGCAGGAACTACTCAGTGGGGTGTTTATTGCGTACCTGATGCAATTATAGAAGGAGTTGATCTTGGTAATGATCCAGGGACAGGAGAAATAGGGGAAGGACCAGGTACAGGATTAGCAGTTGGCGGCTCTTGGGGAGAATGGTTTGATTGGAATGCTAAAGCTCCTGGAACACAAAATCCTTATTGGGGGAATTAATTATGCCAGATAATAATTGGAATTTTACAAACTCATGGTGGGATCCCTATCAAAATCAATGGTCTGAACTTGGATATTTTTCTCCTGAGATGCTTAGTGAGGCATTTGGTGGTATGTGGTTTGACTATAATTCTGAGCAGGCAACGGTTCAAGCTCAATTTGGAGAAATGCAGGTTGATAATTTAGAAAAGCAGTATTTAAGTTGGTCTGCAAAAGAACAGAGTAAGTTAGACTATCAACAAGCAGGTAATCAAATGATATCTAGAAGTAACATTTCTTCTCTACTGACTGATAAAGAATTTATGAACGATCAAAATGAATTAGATAAAAAGAAAATTATTCAGGATACTGTGGCAACAATTAATAACTCTACTTCTGAACAAGGAAAAATGCAATTAGCATCTAGTCCGTTTGAAGACAGTCAAAATGCAGTTGTTGATAGTGTTCATGATAAAATTGCAATGGCCAACACAACTAATAGATTTAAAAATCGTAAAATAGATTCTGATGTAGATATAGTGAAAGACAAAACTGGATACTATGATAATGAGGGAGTATGGCATGCAGGAAGAGAAGAGACTCTTAGAATTGCACAATATGATGCAGATAATGTAGCAAGGCATACAGAACTGCAACATGGTGCGGACGAAATTGAATATATAACACGTAAAAATCAATTAGAGATTTATGAAGACTGGGCTATAGGCCAAACTGATTTAATTAAAAGAATTTTATGGGAAGAACCAGCGTCTGATTCTCTTAATTCTATTGATGATTTGCTTGCTGGTATTGACTGGGGTCCATCCGGAATAGGGGTAACCTCTCCTAATCCTCACACAGATATTACCTTAGAAACATTCAACACTAACCTAACTGATATTATGGCTGATTTTGCCGCTAATTGTGAAAGTATATGTATGGAATCTGCTGACAAAGCAGCATGTATGACAAGTTGCAATTCTAATTCATTAGGTTCTTTTTTCGCAGAATGGGATGTACAAGGCGATCTTGGAGGCTCGGGAATGTATCAAATGGTAAATGTTCAAGAGTTATATAATACTTGGGACCCTTCAGTACGAGAGTGGTTTGACGGACAAGATTATGGTGATGAAATGTCATATTACAATCTAGTAGAAGTTGTTATGGACTATTACGCTTATGATTATGGACAGAAGGCAGACATTTGTGCTGAAGATTGTAATGGTGATAATGATTGTATAGTAGCCTGTTTAGAGTGGGAAGGGTTTGGAGTTTAAAAGAATTACACATTGCAATAATACTCCTATGGGATGTTTCTGTTGGGATATTTTAATTGTTAAGGAGCTTAAATGAGTAGAAGGTTAAAAACACTAGATATTGATGCTATTAATAGAGCAGGGAAAAATGATTTTCAAGATGCTTTTCAGGCTTTAGATGGATTGATTAATTCTTTAAATCAACAATGGACTCAAGAAGATAGTCAGACATTAAAAGCAATGGAAACTTTAATAGATCAATCTGCACAATATACTACTGCTAACGAATATGGACAGGCAGTGCAAGTGTTAGATCAATTAAACAATAGTTTAAACAAACAAGTTTCTAAAGGGATAGGGACTGTGTATCGAAATGCGTTAAATAATTCTCAAGAAGCTATGCAAGCTAATGATGCTATTGTTAATAGTTTACAAGAGGCTAATAATGCTATTAATTTATTAGCTAAGAAGGGCAACGCCTATACCACTGAAGAAGTTCAAGGAATTTTAAAAATATTAGAAGAACAAACAGCTCAATATTTGCCTAATGCTCAAGCTAATATTGCCAAAGCTACTATAAATGCAAAAAACCATTTAACTGGTTTGATAGAGTTAAGTAATAATCTATTAGAATATGATGAGGATGATGAAACTCCAGGTAGTCAAGTATGGAATAACAAGTTCAATAAAGCTCAAGATTATATGTTATTAGGAGAAGTTGATAAAGCTTATACTGCATACCAACAAGGTGTAGATGAGATGCAAGATCAAAATTGGAAAATCTGGGGTGATAATCTTAAGAATAAATCTCAGGAATTTGCTAAAGATTACAAAGCTTTCTCAAAGAAATCAGATAGTTTTGAGGATATGGAATTAAATGATTTCTCCGGTATGGATAACAAACTTTACTATAAAAATATATCAACTCATAGTGCAGATATTTCTACTAATATTAATAAAATCCTAGAGGATGCTGATATTGATTTTAAAGCATGGGATGATGCTTATTCGTCAGGTACCTCTGTTGCAGATACAGGAGCTTTATATGCTCAAATTACTAGTGAAATGGAAGCTTATAACAAAAGTAAAACTTCTTCCAATAAATTAACATGGGAAAATACTGAGGGTATGATGGAATTTATTGATGATCGAATTGACTTTAAAGGTACGAATGCAGGATTTAATGATGAAGGTAATAGAGCTAAACTATTTATACAAAATATGCAAATGTTTAAAACATTATTAAGTGCTCAACGTACATACGGGTATCAATCAAGAACAGGAACTGCTGGCATAGGCACTATAAGAGGGCTTTAATTGATGAGTAATAATGTTTATACTGTTGATGCTCTTGCTGATATCATTAAGCAACAAATGGGTGTTGAAGGATTCCCTGGTATGGACAACCGTGGTATTGTAGCCACATATCTTGCTGATAATCCCCAACATAGAAAACATGTAGATCCTTCCTTTTTTATACCAGCAGCTGATCCAGGAAGTATTGGAACCAAAGTTGAAGTTGGTTTTCATCAAATAATTGACAAAACAGTTTTAGGTGTTAGTAGTCTTGCTGATAAATTACTTAACCCAGAAACATGGTGGAAAAATCAAGAGAAATTTGCCATTAATCATCTTAGTAGAGCTAAGGCTGAATACGAAAAGCATCTTCAATCATCTTCAGGAAATTTAGCTAGGATGTATCAGGGGAAGGGCTCTGTAGATCTATCATATTTATCAGATGAGAATAAGCTTAATTATTATGCAGAGGAGCATGAAGAACAATTCTTATCTGATCCTTATGTAATTTCTACAGATGAAGTAAGGGAAAAACAAGATCCTTTAGGTTATTATGCTTATAAAGTAAAACAGTTTGAAGACGAGTTGCAAGATGCTACAGAATGGGATGCTGCTATCAAGGAAAGAGGCACTGTGCAATTTACACAAGATATCTACGATATTACATCTAATTTTACTAAAGGATTTGCTGATCAACTTGCAGAAGAAACTAATACATGGATAGAGAATGATCCAAAAATTCAAGCTTATATGCGATGGATGGATGAGGAAGAATATACTTGGACCAATAGATTTACAAATTGGGATATGGCTCAAAGAGCTATCCTAGATTTAATGCCATCTATTGCAATGATGCTTGGGCCTGGTAAGATTACTAAAGGATTTGGCTTGGTAACAGGAGGTTTAAGCAAAGCTGAGAAGGTAAGTCAACTAGCAAGTGTAGCTAAAGGATTATCATCTACTAGTAAATGGTCTACGTCTTTAGGTAACACATTTGACAAATATTCTTTAATGACTATGGTTGGAATGGAAAGTGGAGAAATGTATTCCTCTACTAGAGCTGATCTATTAAGTCAAGGGCTGTCAAGTGAACTAGCCCATGAAGGAGCATCGTTAGCAGCAATTACTTACGGTCCTTTATCTGGGTTATTAGAAAAATTTCAAATAATGAAAATGGGTAAATTTCTTAATGTTAGCAATACTATGACCACTAAGGTTTCAACTGCTATATTAAAAGGATTAACTAAGGGTAAGTCAGTAGGTTCTTTAGCGAGACTAGGGAAGACTGGGGCTGCTGTAGGAACTATATTTAATTGGACCGCTAATTCTTTTGAAGAAGGAATTATTGAAGGCTATCAGGCTGGATTAGATCATATCGTTTCAGCTGCTATTGATCAAGGATACGGTAAAGATGCTGACTCTGCATGGAAGGGGTTAATGCATTCTATGAGTCAGGAATTTGGAGATAAGTGGGATGATTTATTATTACCCCCTATTTCAAATATAGCAGAAATTAAACAATCTTTCTTGTCAGCTCAAGCAGGTACTATGATCATGGGTTCTGCAGGAGGTTCTGTAAGTTCTATGAAAGCATACTCTACTTGGAAAGATGGAATGAGTGTGGAAGTTAAAGATAAAATCCTTAAGCAAAAAGAT
>Ga0208793_1001195_pt1 | contig 15446 bp, 15 predicted proteins | sample 17_taG_FD_184092 | JGI IMG/M metagenome (GOLD analysis project Ga0208793, IMG submission 184092) | Marine viral communities from the Subarctic Pacific Ocean - 17_ETSP_OMZ_AT15314 metaG (SPAdes) (version 2) | ecosystem: Environmental > Aquatic > Marine > Oceanic | place: Pacific Ocean | collected...
AAAAGGGTCCAGCAAATACCCGTTAAGTTGATTCATTTCTTTTCGATTGGTTAAGCCAGATCATCAGATCGGCAGTGAGTAATGTGTGTTCGGGGAACTCTGCTTTCATAAACATTTTGCATAGCCTCTCCCACTTGGGGTAATGGCTTGCAGATGGTGTGGATGCAGGAACATCGGGAAAGAAACCACGCATCCACCGTAAGATGTGCGTGTCCAGAACCGCGTGCTCTTTGCCCTGTGAATGGACTAGAAAGAAGCGTGCTGTCTTTGGACCAATGCCGTGAATACTTGTAAGCTCATCCAACGTGATGCGTTCTACGTCATACTGGATCGCTTGCTCGATTGCCTTTGTAACTCTGGTGTATTGCCCCGTCTTACACTGCTCAGCATGTGAGCGTGACCATACCTGACTGAGATATTCAAACGGTGTAGCATCAGTTGGTTTATCCTTAAGGATTAGCTCAACCTTACTCGCTGCAATGTCAGAGTTCTTACCCACTGACATGATGCAGAACAACAGGAACTCCTGCTTACGTTCTACACTGTCAGTGGGTGAGATGAGTGTGCGTGGATCTATCATAAGCATAAAAAAAGCACCGCGAATGCGATGCTTACGATGATGGTTAGTGAGATGCCTAAGACATCTTTAGTTGCTTCGTTCATTAATACTCCTCCTCATAGTATGGTTCATCAATGTCATTGGGTGATGCTTGCCATCCATCCAGCCCACACCTGTCGATGTAACCGTTGCAACATTCCTCGCAGAACGTGCCAGCATATACCCCTACACTGTAACGCTGTTGGATTTGATCTTCCCACGTTTCCTTCCTGCACTGAGGACATTCGCAGCGATCCGCTTCAATTTGATACTTCATACTGCCACCTCTTCTTTCTTAACTACTCCTGCCATCTCAAGCAGCTCTGCTATTTGATACAGCTTCATACATGCCTCGAAAGGATCATCTTTGTATTCGTCCCACACATCATACCGATACATGAATTTTTTGTGGTATCGATTGAGTGCCTTCATCGCCAGCTCTTTGTGTGAGACTATCGCAAAGCATGTGTCGTAATAGACTGCGATGGCTTTGCCGTTATGCGGATAGCTACCGTCCCCATTCATCGGCACCACGTAATCAAACTCACGAAACCCTTCCTCTTTCTCAATCTTACTTAGCTCTACTAGTGTTTTAGCTGTCATTTTCTTCCTTCTGTTCTGGTTTGTAATCAAGTATGTGATCCACTGCCTTCTGTGCTTGGGCAGCAGCCATCACTGCAAGTTTGCTGTCACCTTTGAGCGTGCTAATCCAGCTCTTAAGGTAACTCGCTGAGTTGTCCAGCGTTTCATCTTCTATCTGGCATTCACCACATAAGAAAGCTGCACCCATCTCTGCTACTAACTCTTCTTTTGAATAGCAGTCGCTGCCAAACTTGTGGCTCTTCTGCTTCTCTAACCTACCCAATCGGGACTTGTGTCCCGTGCTGTGAACGAGTTCGTGGAACGTGGTTGAGTAATACTCTTCACGCTTATCGAACTGCCCCATCTGAGGCATCCGCACAGTGTCTAGCAATGGCACATAACACGGTTGGTCACCGCGCTCTTCCATCGTTGGTGGGTTGGGGTAACCGTCGATTACTTCCTGACACTTCTCGATCTTTTCGTGATCGGTAAGCTCCATTGATGGTAACTCAGGCCAGTTGATGCCCTCTGTTTGATCCGCATTGAACACGGTGTAATAACGAAGCAGCGGTATCTTTTTCGCTGCCCCTTTTGATGTGGGTAACCGCTTGCCATCGGCATCGACAAAGAGCCAGTTCCAATAGATTACAGGGCATCCTTTCTCGCCCTTCTTAACCTTCCCTCCTGCCTCTGTCGCTTGTTTGTAGGTAACCCAATGAGGGTTGCTGAAGCCAGCACACGACAGGATCATTGTGTTGATCCCACGGTATGCTTTCTTACTCTTATAGTTCATCGGTTTATGTCCCGATAAACGCTTCCATCCCCGTTGCCACGGAGCCGTGCCTTTTTCCAGTTGCTCCACCAGACGATCAGTGATGATCTGATAGACATCCTTTTTAGCTTTTGTTTTTGGCATAGTTTTTCCTTATGTGTTTGCCTGCTGCATCTAACAACAGAAAAGCCCTCTCACGGCTAATGAGAGGGCATGTTCTGGCGTTGGATGTTGTTATATTAAGGTCGCTATATTTCCTGTTAGTGGATTGAGAACCTGCTTGTAACCGAACCTTTCAATTCCATCCTCTGGTTTCAGCTCTTCTAATATGTCCCAATCTTCTGTATCTTCGTTGTAGTCATAGAACTCTGCTTTAATAACCTTCATATTCCCCTGTTTGGTAGGTCTGCAAAACAGGTCGATTTGATTATCCATATGTGAAAATTGGATGGCCTTCTTACCGTCTATTACTTCGACGCCCTGTGGAGTTTGTTCTAGTTGTAGTATCATAGTTTTTCCTTTTGTTTACGAATTACTTGGCAAGTCGGGCATTGATTTTGTCACGCAATAAAATCAAGTCCTCATCACTGGATGCCTCTACAGTTTTATCCATCGCTTCTACAGGGATCTCCTGTCCTTTTACTCGCAGGTTTTTAGGGTGAACAAAGGAGCCGCTGAAATTCCCATTCTTAAATCCTCTGACAGACTTAGGGAACGCCTTCGTATCTCTCAGATGATCTATAAATTGCTCCCGCATTTCTTCCCCGTTGTCCCTGATCATACTGTTGTATGCACGTTTTAACGCTGCACAGCCCAAGTCTGGATTAGCTTCTTTGAAAGCCTTCTTTGTAGGGAAAGAAGCAGCGGTTGACGTTTTAGATGTTTTGACTACAAGCACGCTGTTTTTTGTAATGAGATCTAACATATATTTTCCTTCTGATTGGTTGTGTATGATGCATCTGAAAACATTCCAAATGAATCATTGCAACCAACCAATACCGGCGAAACACTCCACCGGTATCGGATGGTCTCAAGATGGCACTGCTTTGTGTCACTCTTCTTTCAACAATGTATACAAGTACACATTGCCAGCTTAGTAACCATCATAAGGGCTTTGTTTACATTTAACCCTTTTACTCCTGTCATATTTACACATCCCGCCGTTGGCTGCATTTATCACGGTGGACCTCTATGATTGCCGGTCCCAAGTCGCGCTTAGCCAAGTCCTCACCTGTCCCTTTCGCAATTTGGGGGCAGACGAGTATCGTCATGTGTGGAAACCTAGTTAGAGCACTAGGAAGCATCTAAAATGTCAAAGATCGTAAATGTGAAAGATCGAAATACTCCGACCTGATAAGAACGAACTGACTTGATTGTCAGTGTCAGCCGTTGCCGACAATCACCCATTCGATAATCCGCTTTAAATTCGCCAAAGTATTTGAGATTATTTTTCAATGAGGTTTACCGAAAAACAAAAAGAGAGAGTAAGACACATGCGCGCGCGTTGTAGTACTTGGCAGGAGATAGCAAAGGAGATGAAAGTATCTGAACGAACATTGCAAAGACATTTCAAAGGGACCGTCAAACCGCGACAGAATAGCGTCAAACTGACAGATAACCTGTCAGTGGATACCGTCAAGACAGGGGAAAGGGTAAAGAATATGTTAGTAATGGACGTTGAAAGGAGCGCACAGGCATTGAATCAACTGGAAATTGACGTGACAGAGCTGAAAGAATGGCAAAAGAGAGAGCAGATTGCTGAATCCATTCAGAAGAGAGCCAATTCATTGCTAAATATAGGTGAAACCAATGAACCGATCATTAATATTGCTGTAATGTCTCAGTTACCAGATGAACCAAAGCTTTGTAATACAACAACTTATGAAGATGTGTCGAGTGTTACTGACTAACAGTAGACAGCCACCACAGCACCACAGGCAGACACCCCTACCCCCCTTCTGGCCCCCCGCTTCTATATTATACACCCACACGTAATTTTTCCCTAAAAACCAAAACCGGCAAGCTGACTACCAATTTGTCGCTGTCCATTTTTTACAGCCAAAATCGGACGTTGAAAACTGGCTGTAAAAATGCAACGAGAGTCAAGTGTTCCATTTCAGACTCTGATTTGGAACAGTTGACAGGTGCTTTAAGTGGGGTAGTGGGGCATGTTTTATAGTTCATCAGAAAAAAACAATAACAATCAGTGTGGTCTATCACCGGTAGCATTGCAAAAGTTCCAGATGAACACAGAAACATACCCCACTACCCCACTTCTCAGTTGGTCTTCTCTTTCTTTATTTCTTTCTTTCTTTAAAGGGTGTGAACATCTGTTCACAAAAGTGAGAACAACTGTTCATACCCTATGAACATCTGTTCACACTTGGCAGGTAAGGGTGTGCTTCACAGGTGCGATATTGTGTGTATGGTGGGTGTAACGCGGTGGATACCGTTTCCGCTGTGATGACACTAATGAAAGACAAAGACGCGTCAGAGGCACCCTCTAGCCCCATTACGGGCTACTGTGTAAAGTGTAGGTCGAAGCGAGAACTGAAGGAGCTTGAGGATTTCGAAACGAAGCAGAAGCTGGCAGTCAAAGGGAAGTGTGTGGAGTGTGGTTGTTCTGTGATGGTCTTCACTGGATCAAAGACACGTAACAGACCGAAGGGATACAAGACTGAGGTTAAGCGGCAGAGGCGGGTAGAGGCTAGACGGGCAAAGCTGCTTGACGGTGTTCCCGCTATAAGTGCAGCGTATATAGATGGTAATGCTCAATGAACCTTTCCTATTTGACGATCTTCATAAGACGGACAATCAGCAGCGAAAAGATAGGATGGCAGCTATTGAACAGGGGATCATTGCTATCGAGATGATGATGGAGATGTATCAGGACAACGACAGTGAGGATGAGGTAGCGATCCTCGTCCAGCATGCCGTTGTCCTAAGTGATCTTCTTAATTCTCTAGATCTTCCCTAGCGAACTCTCGGTAGATCTGAGTCAGGTCTGTAAGCGGAAGCTTGCGATCTGCTCCTTTGGCTTTCTTCTTTAACTGAGGGCTGACTTTGTAAGGAACGAACTGACCGCGCATTACTGCTTTGGCATCTTTGTCCGTCATATACTGAGTCAGTGAAGTTTTGATTTCCCTATCAGACAATCCCCCAGCACGCGCTGCATTGACCTGCCGTTTGATGTCAGCGAAAACTCTGCGTCTGGCATTGTTGGCAGAGCGGTAACTGATCAGCAGGTCTGAGTCGGATACAGTGCCTTCCCCTCCAGCGAGTCGGGTAAAGATCCTGTTAGCTACCTGCAATCTGTCGTTGTTATTATAGGACTGCTTACCAAGCTTGTCTTTGTAGTCCAGCGTTCTGATACGCAAACCGATAGCTTCAGAGATCATTTCATTCTTCAGCGTAGGTTTCTCACCTGAACGCAGTGTCTCTCCGTAGTATGCTGGCAACCATCTGTTGTATGCCCGATCAAAGGTCCCGAGGCTGGCAGCTTTTAAAAGGTGACCAATGATACTCGCTGCCTGTTCCCCTCCATTCTGATCTTCCTGCCAGATCGTGTTACCGAAGTCATCAGCGTTGCGACTGACATCAACAATTGCGTTAGCGAGAAGTGACTCACCTAAGAATGGATTCAGGACTTGCTTCATAATTGCGGACACTTGCTCCCCTGTTCCACCCACTGGTCTGTCACCAATCCCCAGCATAGGCATTAGCGACATAATCGAATCGGTAGTAGTTGAGTAAGGGTTGTCGTAAGAAACATTAATGTAATCCAGTTCTCCATCTTTATTCCTGCTAAAAAGGAAAGTGGAGTTCTTTTCCCACGGAGCCATCAGTGATCTGACTTCCTTCTGCTCTTCCTCATCCACATCACCCCACATCGAGCTGAGTGCTTTGAAGAGTGCAGAGTAACCAGCTGTCACTGTCATCAGACCAAGCAAACGTTGACGAGCGTATGACTTACTCTCTGGGGTGTTGTTGTTATATTCCTGTTTGATGAGTTTGACGTTGTTAATCTGTGTCCTCATCGCTTCGTAAGCAAACGACATGAAGTCACCAACCAGTGGTTGCCTTCTGAATTCCTGTAATGTCTGTGGAAGCTCAGAGTAAGTAGGCATTGTCATACGAACTCTCTTTGCTGCCTCTTCACGAATCTCTTTAGGGCTGCTACCTTTGTAGGTTGGCAACTTGCGTAGCTTAGCTTGTTCCATTTCCCAAGCAACAAACTTACCAATGGTATCAGCGGACTGATAGAACAGGATGGCTTTGTCTTTTCCTTTAGAGGCTAGATCCTTCATCATCTTAGCCTGACCTTTATTCATCCACTCAAATATGCTGTTGGACTCATCGATAACTGATCCATAGATCTCAAGTGTTTTCCTGAGTTCAGCTGTGGTCATGTCCTCTCCAGCCAATCCCAGTTGCACTCCTTCGTTGTAGTAGTCCTGTAGCTCTCGATCTGTGCCAGAGGAATCAGCAATGATGGACTTGCTTGCTTTGACGGCAGCATCTTTCCATTCAGTAAAATCCCAGTATCCGTTGTGAATCAAGTGGAATGGCTGACTGATGTAGTTACGCATCGTGGTCATTACACTACCCACAGTTTTGAATGCTTTGATGGATGCGTTAATACGAATGAGCGTAGACCATAAACCATCCTTAGTCGCTGCACTTGCTTGCCCGTATTTCCGAAGCAACTCGTTCATCTCTGGGGTTGTGCGGAAATTGTTGAGAGGTGAATACGCTTCCCCTCCAGCTACCTTTTCCAAAGCCATCTTCGGCCTGTTAAGTAGATCAGAATCGTCAAAGAAGACCTTACCTTTACCCCTATCAAGCATGTCTTTAAGGAACTGCTGATTCCCTACATAGTGAGCCATACGACTAATGGTCCTCATGTAGTTGACAACTGGGTCTGTGTATTCTCCCATCAGAGCGCGAATCTCTGGAGCCAAGTCTTCATTCTTTTTACGGAACAAACTCAGATCCTTAGCTCCAAGCTTACCTTTCATATAGCTGTCACGGGAAGCTGTCTGCCCCATATCAGCAAGTATGTTTGAAACAACATTCTGCGCTTTGGTCACCGCATCAGCTGAAGATATTTCTTCAGTCTCTTCAATGCGTTGAGCTATGTAGTTAACAGCTTTCTGTTCAACTTCACTGGAAGGCTTGTAGTTCTTGTTATCAAAGACAGCGTAACTTCGCGCCAGATACATCCCGATATTTTCTTCAAGCTTAGCTACAAGCTTCTCGTCTACCATCCCGTTATCGAGCATGTAGTTCGTGAGGTTATCAATCTGCACGCGCATATCAGCTACGGCATCGGCAATCTTCTGAGGTAACTTAGATACCCCCACCCCGTTTAGATGTTCATTGATCTCAGCACGTTGATCGTCAGTGATACCTCCTGAGTAAACTAACTTGATAGCATTCTCTAAATCTCTGGCTCGCTGTGCAGCAAAGCGGACAGTCTTATTAATATAGCCATCCTTCTTAATGCGGTCGTAAGTAAAGTTTAGCGGATCAGAGCCATCAACAGGTTTAACCCCTTTCAACGGATCGATGACCGCACCCTTTAAGAACACAAACAGTTTCTTCGCTGGGTTTGGAATCATCGACAGGATGTCATTGATCAACTTCTTGCTAGGATCGGATGCTGGAGCGTTCGCTGGATAAAGTTCTGCTTTGAGTAGCGGGATAAATTCAGGATTCTTTTCCGAAGCAGCTGCAATTTTGTTGATTAACGTTCGATATTTTTTACTAATATTTTTCTCAGTATGCTCACCAAGTTTCGAGGGCATATTTGCAGCAATTTCTGCATGCGACTCAACACCCATTATCACTTGGGCCATTACATACAGCTCAGTGTCACTGGCTTTCAGCTTTTTCTGGTTGGCCTGAAGGAAGGCAATCGCATCTAATCCTGCTTGCAAGTAGTCTTTGCTTTGAGGTGAAGCTTCTATAGTATCGAATATTGTAGTGTCACTTTCTTCTCCCATAGTGGCGTCACCGCTAGTATTAAGCCTGACGTCCCTCATCTTCCGCATGTATGTTTTAGCTGTGTCCTTTTCCTCTTTTTTCAGAATTGCACGCACAGCTGACAAAGCTTTGGGAGACATAGTGGGCCAAATGGTGGCACCCTTACTATCACTTCGTAGGGGTGAAAAAGCTTTCTTAACGTCCTCTGGGTCTCTGAGTCGTTCAACGGAATTTTTAAAAAATTCGGTCCAAGTATCTTTGTCGTATTCGCGTTTGAACCTTTGTACGTAGGCCTTAACCACTGTCTCTGGCCCCTGCTCGCCTAAGAGCATACCTTTCCCCTGATCCATCTTGACGATTTGGTGCATCGCATAGTATGCCACTACTTCGTCCTGCTCCTGTTGATCCTCAGAGATAACAGGTCGTCGATCACGTTTCTCCTCCTGCTCCTCTACTTCAGCATCCTCACTCTCCTCAACATCCAGCTCATCATCCTTACCTACATCCTCAATGGTTGTAGCCTCTGGAGTTGGCTGGCTAACAGTTGCGGGAGCTTCCTGCTCTACTGTGATGGGATCTTTCTGGATCTCTACCAGCAAGCTGCTGGCATTATCCAAGTGTGTTTTGAGTAAACCCTTAGTGACTTTGACCTTACCATATGCATAGTGAATCGCTCTGATGATCGCACGAATCAGAGGATTACCCATTGCCTCCTCAGTGATCACTTTGGTGTGACGCTTCTGTAAGAGCTGACGTATGAACTCCTGCGCCATATGGACTGGATCGCGGAAGTCTTCACCGTAAAATTTTCTAGCAGCGGCCTGTTCATCGCCTGTCATCTGGTCAGCAATCTGCTGGTGATGATCTTCAAAGAATTGACGAAATGAAACCTCACTACTTAGTTCACCTCGTTTTCTTTTCTGGTTGTAAAGCTGACGGATAGCTTTGCCGTCCAAGTTGTGCAGAAGTTCTTCTTCTAACACCTTTGATAGATTGAAATTCCCACGCTTCATCCGCTCAGCCAGACGAACAGGATCAATAAGTATCGTTTCTAAATCTGATCGACGACCCCTCCTAGCTGCACTGGCTGCTCCAGCCCCACCGCTCATCTCAGTAACAACAATACGCTTGAGATTGACGAGTGAACCAAGTCGCTTCTTTGCTTTTGATAATGCAGAACGCAGAGACTTCTGCATTCCTTCATCGACAGCACCGACTACCTCAACACTGTCACCGCTAACATCTAGCTGAGTGGATTCGACAACAGGTGTGGTTTCAGCCTCACCCTCTGACCCTGTGGGCTGTAAGTTCTGGTCACTGCTCTCCATAAATTGGCGAGCTTCTTCGCGCCATTGAAGAGCTTCTTCACGTGTAACCTCTGCTGGAGCTGACACACCCAGAATAGATGCTAGGCTTGAGTCAATGTCTTTGACTTCCTTAATGATATCAGCTTCAGATTCAGTGACAGGCTCGTCACTAGACAACTGTGCCAGCAGTTCCACTTTGCGGTCCAGCATCCTGTTTACAGCATCTTTATTTGCTGGGCTTAGCTCTGGCCCTTCAAGCGCAACGTCAGCGATAGGACTGATTTCGCTAGAACTCATTCTAGGCTTACTCTCAGGAATTACCGTTTGATCCGCAGGTTGCTGATTCATCTGCTCCAACGACCTGTTGACCACTGGGTCAAAAGATGCAGCTGGTCGCGGCACGTAATCGGGATCACTCGCACTCTGTTCGGATTGCTGGTTTTGCCGATCCAATGCTCGATTGACAACTGGATCAAAAGATGTGGCTGGTCGTGGCACGTAAGCAGGATCGCCTGCCCTTTGTGCGGACTGCTGGTTCCGCTGATTCAACGCTCTATTGACAACTGAATCAAAAGATGCGGCTGGTCGTGGCACGTAATTGGGGTCGCTAGACCTTTTCTCTATGGGAACTGCATCATACCCGATCAACCTTAATACTGCATCAAACAACTGTTGCTGTGCGGGGCTGAGAGTTTGCTCGTTATCTTCCCACTCCATCTTCTTCTCATCTGAAGCGAATTGTATTTTGTTTTTTGCTTCCTTAGATTGAGGGACAGGTGTCCACTTGCCATCCTTAGTCAGCGCAGAAACAGGAACCCCGAGAAACTTAGCGACTACTTTTGCGTCTGAAGGATCTACGTTCTGAGTTACAGTAACTCCTAAGCCACCTGTTTCATCAGGAGTCGCAGCTGCTTTAGCTTCAGCTTCAGCTTTAGCTTTAGCATCCCGTTCTGCATTTTGCTGCCTGAGCTTTCTTTCTAATGCCGCCGCTGTCTGCTCATTGCCGTATGCTCTGGTTTTTTCAACTTGAGCAATCTGTTCATCGCTGAGAACTTCAAGATCTTCGGGCCTGTCTGGTAAAATATTTTGAAGGGTGGACATGCCTCCACCCAATAGTGACCCAACTACAAAGTTTTTCCACACGCCCTCTGCTGCTTGATTGAATGTAAGGTCTGGACTGTGCGACATCACAGACACAATAGAGTCAGCAATAGCAGCTCCAGCTTCCTCTGAACCTTCAATGAACGCTGAACCTAGAACCCTACGAGTCTTTGTGAGGGCTGACTTGCCGTTGCTCTGCACAGTGTCAGCGATACCGCTGATTGCTGCTTTGGCTTCTTTGGTTGTCAACCACGAAGCGGCAGTGCGTTCCACATCATCCAGCCCTATCCCTTTGGCAGCTGCTCCACCGAGAAGGGTCATACCTACTTCGGCTGTAGCTGAAGCAAGAGCAGGAATGTATGCAGACTTAGTAGCTTCTTCAGCACTTAACCCCTGTGATTCGTAGTTTTCTTTTGCTTCACGAAAGTTACCACCAAAGGATTGCGCTCCCACTGTAGCCAGCACTGCACCCTGTGAGATGCGTGCTTTTGTTTTGGCAGCAAGACTACCTGTTCTTAATAGCCAGTTTGCAGCGACACCTGCCTTAAAGATAGGAAGTAAAGAAGATGCTCCCCCACCTATAGCAGCACCCCAGCTATCGAGGTCCACGTTGTTACGTCTAGCGTAATTAAGCCCAGCTTCGTCCAGTTCGTCAGCCAATGCTCCAAACCCCAGAGTATCCTGATCATCAACTAAGCCTGTAACTGCTTCACCCAATCCCAGAAACGCACTAGGCAAATCATAGCGTGCACCTTTATAGAACCCTTCCCCGAGGTTCGCCATAAACCCCTGTGGGTTGAGGCGATTGTAGTCATCAGCGAGAGCAGCATCACTCTCAAGTGATTCTGGACTGGCTTCAGCAATCAGCTGAGTTAGCTCATCATCACTGAGGTTAGCTATTGAAGGTAACTGCTGCTTGATGTAACTTAACGTGTCTGATCCCATAAAAATTTCCGTCTACTATTTTGCATTGAATACGCGTCTATCTATCTGTTGACGCTCAATCTGTTCTGGGGTCATCCCAATCTGCTTTTTCCGTTCCTCAATGTCTGCCGCTGTTGGTGCGTCTGCTAAAACTTCTGGTCCTGCTTGTGAATCCTGCCCCATGTTCTTCCTCTCCAACAAAAGCATCTTTAAAGCTCCCATAGGATCTAACCCATACAGCACTTCGTTAATTCTCTTCTGGGAGAATTTAGCCTCACGCATAAGGACTGCAACCTTCCCTAAATTTACGTCATCATCCGATGAAGTTGAGTCCTTTACTATGGACGAGAGTATTTCCAGACTAGTCTTTTTCGTTTTACCAGAGTTCCCTCTAGCGAGCAGTGTAGCTATTTGGAGTTCTCTGTCTTGAGCGGCTTTTCTCTTTGCGTCCTGACCTTTTAGTTTCAGATACTGGACGCGGTTATAGGTCAGGTTACCGTTTGCATCTTCACCCATCTTGTCAGGATGGTTTTGCACCATATAGCTGAAGCCGTTCCTTTGCTCGATGAGGTTTTGATTCGTAGAAGCGTCCTCGTAGGCATCACTACGTTCAACGTTGAGCATATTGCGAATTGCAGTGGGCAAACTAGGATCTACTGGCGGTGGCTCTCCCATCCCGTTCCATTGGATCAAATCATTTCGATAAGACCTGACTGATGGAGCGAACTGTTCCTGATCCGCTAGTAGTTTTCTGTTCTTTTCATTCAGAGCTTGAGCTTGAGTGATCTGCTCCTGTCGATACTGCTGGTCTAACTCAGCGTTCTCCAGATCCAGCGTAAACTTCCGCTCTCTAAGGTTCTGCTCCGTCACAGCAAGCTTGTGGCTAATGTCAAACTGCCTAGCCTTCTCAGCTAAGTTAGTCCTAAACTGCTGTGCCTGTATACCAGCTTGAGCAGCGTTCATGCCCAAGCTTGCTCCTCTTAAAAAGTTATCTTGCTCTGCCATAATTAGTAAGGTCTACGTGTGACATTCATCATCGGATCATAGTTACCACCAATCGGGCGTGAGCCACCTAAGCCACCGCTGTATGGTGTGGTTTGGTTATATCCGCTGTAGGAAAGTGTTGGGTTACTGGGGGTGTATGTGGAGGATTGACCTGTATTTCCCATCGTGCTGCCTATATTATTGGAGCCAGCTAAATACTTTTGCATGCCTGCACCCATCATCATCCCTCCTGCGCTTTGAGCAAACCCACCTAGCTTGGTCTGCCAGCTATTGGCTGCATTGGACTGCGCTCTGCCTACAGCAGCGTTGTATGCAAATTGATTTTCCTGCATTGAGTTTTGTATACGTTGTGCGGGTGACACATAAGATGCCGCAGTGGACATCGGGTTCGCTGTGTAGTTTTGCCTGATGTTACTGGAGAGTTGATTGAAAGCACCAAGCCCAGCCTGTGTCATCTGCAAGCTACTTAAACCTAGATCCCGTGCGGTGAGATTGCGCCCAGCACCAGAACCAGCTAGACCTAGTGCGCCACCACGCTCAGCAGATTGGCGCATATACATTTGCTGGTCAGCCATTGGCAGGTTGCCAGCTATCATATTCTGGACAGCCTGTCCTGCTCCGCTGAGCATGTCTCTGTAGTTAGGCATTGTGCGAGACAGCACTGACTCCAGCCTATCCTGATCCGCAGCTGTAGTCTGGTCAGCTAACTGTTTAGCTTGATCAAAGCTTGCGAGATTGGCAGCTATGCCAGCCTCTTGCTCTTTGGTTTGATCTACCTTTTTGTAGGTAGGGATCTTTGGTTTCTTCTTCATTAAGGAGCCAGCTAATCCAAGTGCTGCTCCTCCTGCCATCATTCCTAATGCCATATTATATTAAGCTTTCTATGCCACCGCCGCCGTGGGTATTTAAGTTAGTGAGTTGTATCACCGGAACAACTCCGTCTCCTGTATGGTTTGCCAATTGGTTTTGCAGTGAATCAAAGGCAAGTCCTCTGTATTCTCCTGCTGCACCAAAATCTCTGTTCTCTTCAAGCTTGATAGCAATAGCCATATTCTTAATGGCATATAGATCACTCACCAAAAGGATGTCACTGTCATTGACTGCATCAATAAAGCGAAGCTTGGCTATTACAGTTACAGAAGTCTTACCGTCTGTATCACCGTCACATTTCTTACCGCCAGCTAAGCTGGGTATCAGTGATCGCCTGTAGCTGGAGATCGTTTCGTCAGCTTCAAGCTTTGCAATCTCACGTATAACCAGCGGATCACCGTCATTGCTTGTTTTCTCGTAAACAGTAACAGGCTGGTCAGTAATATCCTTTTGGATGCTCGTAATTGTTTTGAAGATCTTCCCGCTATTAGCGAAACCACGAATCAATGTTACGATGTCACCGTCATGTGATGTTGCTGAAGCTTCAGTAGAACTAGTTGTCAGTCTGATCCAGTTCCCGTTGTAATCGTAACCTTTGATCGTGACCTTTTTGCCAGCATCAGCTTCCACAGGAGAGTAGATCATCAGGTTGTTACCTGTCGTAGCAAAAGACCCGTCACCTGTAAGATCCGTGTGAACAGGCGACTCACCTCTATCGAGTATCTGCACACCTACATTGTCTTTGTTGTCCAGCAAGCCGTAACCACTTTCCAGAAACTCAAACCACTGATTACGCACAGTGCCGACTGCTTCATTCACAGCTACAGTTTCAATCGTCTCAATTTGGCGAGGCCAAGTAATACAACCGTTGGTAGCGCAGATAGTGAACTTACCGTAAGTGCCTTTCCACTTGCCGCTCTCAAGCAGTCTGCGCTGCGCTTCGTTGATATACTCAACTGTCCTGCTGTCTGTCGGGCAGAGGTTGAGATGCTTTGCTATTCTGGCTTTAGCTGTGCCTAAAGTAACTTTCATCCTGCTGTGTAGTATTGACGGCCTGTGCGTTTGATAAAGTAGACACCCCGATAAGGTGGTAAGTTGTTGTGAGCTTCACCGCTTCCAGTGTTATCCGTCTTCAGGCTTTGAGGTGACTTCCCGTCAAAACCGTATTCATTTCCTGAGTTACTGTCCTGACTAGAGTTATACCCGTTAAGAGTGAAGTCGTGTGAATGCTCAGGTATTTGAGCTGTGGTTAGGGTGACTTCCTCAATACCTCCTGTGCTGCCTTTGGTGATCTCAGTGCCAGAAGCAAAAGTCCCAACACCTACAGGAAACACCGCTGAGAAATCTGTGTCTACTTCCCAGAACGGGCCAGTGAACGCTGAGATTGAACCAGTATCTCCTCCGTCATAAGTTGAAAGATCAGCGGTTGTTCCAGTCCAGATTCGTCGTTCCTGTGAGCCGTAAGGAACAGGATGCAAAGCAAGCCAGTAACCGCTTTCGTAAACGTAGATCTTATCTGGAGCGTTACCGACAGTTCGTATCCACGGTTTATCCTGATCAGACACAGCGGGAACAGTATCCCCAAAGTTGAACAGAGAATACTCCCCCTTAACGTGTGCTGTGGTTGAATCAATGACCAGATCGTATAACGCTTGCACACTTGAAAAGCATGCACTGTCTGGGATCGTTCCTTTAACAAGATTGACTGTTGTGTTGGGCATAATAAATGTTATTCGGATAGTGTGAAATATTCCCCGTTCTCGGTAACGATTGGGTCACTGTCACCACCTCCTAGATTGTCTTCAAAACTTCTAATAGAGCTTACACATCCGTCAGTGCGCTGCTCGTATGCGTAAGGGCTTTGTTGTGAGGTGCAGTCGATTACCAGTGCAACGCCAGAACCTCCGCTGGCAGGAGCATCCTCGCTGCTCTGGCTGAAGCTGTAGGGGCTTTGCGAAGTTGCGTCCGCGCAATTGATAATTAGCTCAACACTCATACGCAGCTGGTGTCTCCGCATCCACCGTAGGGTTCTTCGATAATAGGATATGCGTGCATGCGGAAACCTTTGATCCTCGCTTGCCCAGTCCAGCCAATACGGACTGACATCTCGTAACCGTTACGCATAGGCACTCCGTTGGTCGCTTCACAGCTGTCAGCTGGTTGCGGCAAGCGAACGCGTGATCTGTATTGTGGTTTGTAATTGTTTAGAGTGAGGCACTGTCCAGCGTCTGGCTTGCAGTTAGAAGACTTCGCGCACTCAGAGAAAGTGTTCCAATCTACCCACGCTGGGTATTGATTGGGT
>Ga0208793_1001196_pt1 | contig 15435 bp, 17 predicted proteins | sample 17_taG_FD_184092 | JGI IMG/M metagenome (GOLD analysis project Ga0208793, IMG submission 184092) | Marine viral communities from the Subarctic Pacific Ocean - 17_ETSP_OMZ_AT15314 metaG (SPAdes) (version 2) | ecosystem: Environmental > Aquatic > Marine > Oceanic | place: Pacific Ocean | collected...
GTTTAGAACTTGACGTGAGAATAGAAACAAAGATTATGTTTGCGTTTCATCCAGATATTATATTCTCACCCTTTGCATGGCCGAAACACATTCTTGCTAGAAAGATTGACGAGTTACTTGAGTATATGGAACCTATTGCCACCCACAAACAATTTACACTAATAAACACTTTGAAAGAAATGAGGGGGCGCCCCTCGTTTGAAGAAGAATATCCAGAAGAATTTATACAAGGTAAAAAGAATGGTAAAGGTTACCAAGATAGACTAGATAGTATTAGAGATGAAAAAATTACAATAGCAGACATATACAAAGCAGATGATGAACTATATGAATGGTGGATGAATGATGAGTGATACTTTCTGTCCATTGTTGTTTCAACATCTTGCTACACATCCGCACGGCGGAGTTACACACTGTTGTATTGCAGACCATCGCCAGTCATTGAGTAGTTCACGTGATGGTGATAGATTTTATAATCTAAACCGCGACACTGTACACGACACAATGAACAGCGATAGTTACAAGAAAGCAAGACTAGAAGTATTAGATGGCAAAAAACCCAAAGCCTGTTTGCGTTGCTACGCAGAAGAAGCCAAGGGCATGAACTCAAAACGTGTAGAAGAAATCAAAAACTATCCAGAGTACACTATAGATGTTGCAAGAAAAGTAACTGACAGCACTGGCTATATGAAAGATGTACAATTAGAATTTGTAGAACTTCGTCTAGGTAACACCTGTAATGTCGCTTGTCGTACTTGTAATCCCGCCTCTAGTAGTAAATGGAGAAATGATTATGATGCTTTACGAAAAGCCACAACATTCCAGTTGACAGATTACAACACAATGGAAGGTTTCAGATGGCCAGAACGAGATGGATTTTGGGAAGACTTACTACAACATTGTGATAGAGTAAAGACATTTTATATTAATGGTGGTGAGCCAACATTGATTAAAGAACACTTTAGATTTTTAGAAAGACTTGTCGAGTTGGGCAAGACAGATATCAAACTTTGGTACAACATCAATATGACTAATATGAACGAAGATGTCATAGACTTATGGAAGAAGTTTGACCATGTAAAAATAAGTTGTAGTATAGATGACTTAGGTGACAGAAATCACTACATTCGTTATCCCACAAAATGGAATGATGTTGAAAGAAACTTCTTACGTCTCAAAGAAGAAGGATTTGAAATTGATGTGACCCAAACTGTATCGTGGATGAATTACAGTACACTAGGAGACTTTTATAATATATTTCATAAGAAGCACGGAGTATGGGTACACCACAATTATGTGTATGACCCAGATGTTTTATCTCCTTCTGTTTTGCCAAAATCTGTAAGAGACGAGATTCATAAAAGTTTTGAAGGAGTATTCGATGAAACAATATTCAATCAGTTAAAGAATATGTTTAGTGGTCCAGATAAACCAAAGAAATGGGAACAAGCAAAAGAATACACACGAAACTTAGACGAGATACGAAAACAAAACATAGTAGACTATCTACCAGAGTTTAAAGATTTATTCAGTTAAACTACAAAGTTAGGCCACTTCCAGTTGTGTGAGTTCTCGTCATCTTTTCCTCTATATATTCTTAGTCCGATATCTCTCAGGCTACAAGTATTATATCCTCTTTTTATTAAAAATTTATAAAAAGCGGACTCTTGTATCGATAATGGGTCTTCAGCCTCAGTAAATAAAGAACTTATATGGGCAGCCATGTCTCTTGTTAAATTGTTTGCAAAATCACTTATCATATAACTTTCTATTACCGTGAACCAATCGCCCGCTACTGGAGTTCCTCTTATTACTCTAATATCTGATGTACCAATAGGACACTGATTTGTAGCCATCATTTTTTGAAGAACAATGTTGTAAAATGATTGATAAGATGGTGAGAATATTAAATCTGGTCGTATTCTGATGACATACTTATAATCTATTTTAGTTTCTTCTATCATTCGTAATACACGTTCTGTACTAAGCCATTGTCCTAATGTTGCACGGCCTGTATCAGGAATTTCATTATCAACTCTTTTCTTTGTTAAATTATTCCAACCAAAAGTTTGTGTAGAAAGTTCATCTAATTCTTTAGTGTCGCCAAATTCAATCTTTTTCATATCAGTAACTTTTTTAAACTCATCGATATTTAAATCTACCGTTTCAGTTTTAACAAAGTTTCGATAATCATCATTGATTGTGACATTACTTACTGTTTTCCAAAAATGTGCATAACAATCTATTTCAATGCCACTTTTGTGTTGTGTTTGTTTAATAAGACGGTCCCATTCTTTTATAATAACAGGGTCAGTTAAGTGTCTAGGTTGTCCAAAAAATGCGAGTGCGATTTTCATTTATTGCTTGTCCTCTTTACGTATTGATTCTCTGTGTGTATCTTCTAGTGATACCATATCGAAATATGACATTTCTTTCGTTGCTCCTGGTCTAGCAATGCTTATACCGATTGGTAAATTCTCACAACTCATCTTTTGTTGTTTTATTAACTCAAACATAATATTTTCGTTTAATACTCCTTTATTGTCTAGTATATGTTGTCGTACTCTAGTTATATATTTTATATCAAAGTTGCGAGTATACGATTTCATAGCATTTGCACTACCAAACCAATAATGGTCTGAAGCACATCCCATATTGCGCCATATCTCAATGTTATTAAAGTAAATAGTATTACTATTTTGTGGCTGTGTTGGAGTTTTTATCCAACGATTATACCTAGATTCTGTTCGATATTCTTCGTCATAATCACTTCTAAGGTCATATCTCCATCGAACAATAACATCATAGCCTATGTTGTGTTCTCTTTCATATTCTACTAGTAAATCCATGGCACGAGCAGTACTATAAAATTGTCCAAATACGCTAAAATAATATACCCAATCATTATATTTTATCTTTGAGTTTGATGACCACTCTTTCCAGCCTGCCTTATTAAAATAATCACTTTCGTCTGATGGGTCATATGAAGGCAAACGTTGCTCAGGATAATAATCACTATCAAATAAATCTTCTAGTGAATCATAACTGTCGATGTGTGTTGCTTTTGGAGAACAAAGATTTAGTTTCTCGGTTATTAGTTTTTTGTCTATTTTTTTCACATCACTAAATCTATCATCAATGCTTGCCACATTATTCCAAGGAGAAAAATTTACAATGCTGTCCCATGTGTGACAAAAGTAATCTACTTCTACCCCATCCATTTTAAATTCATTAATCATATGTTGGGCAGTCACATCAAATTGTCGGGTCTGTCCTATTAACAATACTCCTATACGCATTTTGTTTCCTTTGATTTAATAATTAACTCTGTATATATTTATCATAAATATAGTTATGATAAATAAATTTATGAATATTTGGTGTTTTGGCGACAGTTGGACTTGGGGAGCAGAGTTGTGGGACGAAAACATCATGCCGTTATCTGATTATAAAGAAAAAATGAAAATCGAAGATGATGGAACTTGTCCCTGGATGTATATTCCAGAAAACAGAGAATATATAATCAATCATCGATGGTCTGGAATACTTGAGAAAGACTACGGATATACAGTTACAAACTTTGGAGAAAACGGAGCAAGTAACAATCAAATACTAGAACGACTAATACACGCATTAGAAAATGAAAATTCTTTTCCAGACTTAATTATCATCTCATGGACTACACAATACAGATACACTGAACGGGTTAATAACTGGAAAGAAAAAGAAGATTCATCCTCAAAGCATCGGTCTCATCAAACACCAAACTATAGTGATTGTGTATTTGAAGATAATTTTTTTCACATAGTGAACACTGCTTTCAGTGTAGCACACGAACATAATCTTCCTATATTAAATATTAATGCATTTTACAAAAACAAGATATGTAATAAGTTTCCAAAACATATAGACTTTGCAGACCAAACACTGTTGAGTGCTTGTACAAATCAAACTATTACAGATATTTCTAAAATAGATTGGCATATGATATTCTCAGAGTCTAAAAATAAAGACGAGAAGTTTCTTAGGCCGATGGGACATCCTAACGAACAAGGTCATAAATTAATAGCAAAATACATAAACGAGGTAATAAAAAATGAAAACACATAAACTAGATGATTTTTACAAGGGTTGGATAATAGGAAATTTTGACCCAGCATTATTAAAAACAACAGAGTTTGAAGTTGGAATTCATACACATAAGAAAGGTGAGCCACCAGAACCGCACTATCAGTTGACATCGTGTGAGTATAATGTTATAATAAAAGGAAAACTTATAGCAAATGAGAAGACACTAAGTGATGGTGATATATTCATATATGAACCCCTTGTTCCTTGTTATGTAGAGTTCTTAGAAGATACTATTATCGTATGTGTTAAGACTCCAAGTGTCGGACCAGAAGACAAGATATTAGTTACAGAGGACTAAAAAACAAGATGAAACTATATAGAGAAACAATACCAGAAGACCATTTCAGTTGTGAATTCTTTTTAATGAGTGACAGTACTTTGAGGCAGGCAGCGGAAGCACTAGCAATTGGACAGAGTATTGGTAATCCCGCTGTTAGAAGTAAGTACGAAACACTAGAGATGATGGAAAATCATAGTGCTAAGATTATTGGTAATCCAGACGACTTAGAAAAAATGTCAAGTGGTATAGTTGAAATTGCTTGGCCTTATAGAAACATTGATTGGTATGCAGACGGCATCGCACAACTGATGTGTACAGTGATGGGTGGTCAAATGGATATTGACATTATAAAACAATGTCACTGGATAGATGTTAATATTGATAGAGGCAAGTCGGGCTTAAAGATGCCATCATATGGTCTGAGTGGTTTTAGAAACCATGTTCAGTCATATGAAAAGCCACTATTAGGTACTATTGTTAAACCAAAAACTGGTCTCACAGCAGACACATTAAGAGACATAGTACAACAGATGGTAGATGGCGGTGTAGATTTTATTAAAGAAGACGAGATTATGAGTAACCCTGCTTGTCTGCCACTTGAAGAGAGAATTAGTATTGTACAACCGATATTAGAAAGTTATGATACTGTATACTGTTACTGCATCAATTCTGACCCGCATACACTAATGGACAAAGCAAGAGCAGTTTCACAGTCAGGTGGAATGGGAGTACACATCAACTTCTGGAGTGGAATGGGTTCTTATAAGGCTATCAGAGACGAAGATAACGGAACATTTATTCACTTTCAAAAGAGCGGAGATAAAGTACTTACAAGTAAACATAATGCTTATAGAATCGAATGGTCTGTTATGTGTAAATTGGCAGGACTTATAGGGTGTGATACCATTCACGCCGGTATGTATGGCGGTTATATGGATATGGGCTACGAAGAACTTAAAAACATTCAAAATATTTGTTTAGAACAAAACATGGTGCCAGCATTCAGTTGTGGCATGACAAAAGAATTGATTCCTACTATTAGAGAAAAGTTTGGTAATGATTGGATGGCAAATGTAGGCGGTGCTATACACAGTCATCCTAGTGGTATCGAAACTGCTGTTAAAGAACTTAGAACAGTAATTGATAATGGTTGATAAAAAATGCTAAACGTTCTACAACTATGTGCAGGTAAAGGCACACGTTTTAAATCTATGATTGACATTCCGAAACCTTTTATAGATGTGAATGGTTCACCTATGTTTAAGTCAGCGATTGACAGTTTAGGATTTAAGACAGCAAGAATACACCACTTGTTCCAAGAAACACATATCAAAGAATATAATCCAGCACAGTATGTAAGTGAACACCATGTGATACATACTATTGACCATTATACTGACGGTGCGGCAACAAGTGCGGCTAGTGTTGTGCGTGATAGTGAACACAGACATGAACCGTGGCTAATAGTAGATTGTGATTTTATGTTCAATGCACCGTATAACTCCGAAGACTTTGAATCGATGTTAAATTCTAGTAACGAAAGTGTTTCTATGGTACAATATAATCCTTGGGACTTAGCGTGTAGTTATGCTTGTATCGATGGTAAAAAAATGCTTGGGGTCGCAGAAAAACAACCTATCAGTAAATATAAAAACACAGGTCATTATCACTGGGCATCTGGTGATATGTTAATAGATGCGTATGACTTTTATCTAAAAAATAATTTAGTGTCTAAAGGAGAGTTTTATATGGCACCCTTATACAATTACTTAATTCAAAATGATATTCCTTGTTCTGTGTATATAACTGAAGGATTTAGTCCTATTGGAACACCCAAAGATTATCAGGAATATATACAGAAATGAGTATCACAACTATAATATTAGACTTAGACGGAACACTAATAGACGCAAACACTTTACATAGACAGAGTTTTGAGTGGGCAGTGTCTCAAGTGAGTGATTTTAAAATGACACTTGAGTTAGAAGACGAACTAGAAGGAATATCCACATTAAATAAGGTTATACACATCAATGACGTATACAATAAAGAATTACCAAGTGATGAAGTATATAAGTTAAAACAAATGTATACAGGAAAAAATATGCACACACTGGATATGAATTCTGATTTAATCGATACCTTAAAGGTAATATCTGGTAAATATTCTTTAAATCTTGCCAGTAACGCAAGAAGTGAATTTGTTTTTAGCGTTTTAAATAAGTTCAATCTTAATATGTTTGATATTGTTCTAACAGCAAATTATGTACCGTTAGAACTTAGAAAACCTAATCCATATATTTTCAAAGAGTGTATGAGATTGTTAAGTGTTGAACCTGAAGAGTGTATGATAATAGAAGATAGTTTAATAGGAGTTGAAGCAGGAAAATTAAGCAAAGCAAATGAAGTTATAAGCGTAATAGACCCATTACACACACTAGAAGTTTTAAAGAAGTTGATATGAAGTATATAGCACATAGAGGTAATACTGAGGGTATCACTGAATTCGAAAACAAAATCGAATATCTGAAACACGCATATTCTTTAGGATATGGACTAGAAGTAGATGTTCGACATCACAAAGACAAATTGTATTTTGGTCATGATGAACCACAAGAAGAAATTGACAATGAACTATTAATTCTTCCTGATGTGTTTGTCCACTTAAAAGATTTTAAAAGTGTTGAACTGTTAGCACACCGTAAAGACCTTAATATGTTTTGGCACAATAACGATGAAATGGTATTCACCACACAAGGTAATATATGGTGTTATCCAGGAAACAATATAATACATCCGAAGAGTATTTGGCTTTGTTTAAACGATACTTCAATACCAACAGACATTCCGGATATTTACGGAATATGTATAGATAAGATGAAAACATAATGAGAAAAATAACACTATATTCGATTGAAGATTTCTATGAGTTCTCTGACCCAGAGAAAAGAAAGATACATTCACAGTTTGCTGGTTACGACATTAATAAAGTAGATGTGACAGAAAAACATATTTCTAGTTACACTACGCCTGACTTCGGAGAAGAAGTTTATATTTTAGTCAACGCATATAAAAAGTGGAGCGAGCCATTTGGTATGAACTTTATTTCACCAATAATGTCAGCCGGTGAAGATAACGACAAGCAAAGTTTGAATCCGTCAGAAATGAAATCTTACTATGAGCAACAAAATTCAGGCTATGATATGATTGTAAAGTATAAAGAAAGATTCTTTGAGCCGCATTCAAACAAAATAAGAACAGACGCGGCAAATGGAAAAATACGAATAATTTTGTTTCACGCACTTGAAGGATACTATGCTTTAAATTTTGATTATATGTGTAAACTTCTTGGTATACCAGCAGAGAGTTTAATATACATTAGTGGCGATGCAAATATAGCCGAACACGGATATCATGTTGAGTGTCATTTCTTTAACTATTGGGAACGTAGTAGTCAGAGATTTGTAGTCGACCGAGTTCAAATAGTCAAAGACCCACTACAGAAACAATTAGAACTTATTAGAAATAAAACTGCAAGACCATATTATAATACAGTCTACAACAGACAATATCGAGACCACAGGTTACAATTGATGGGAATGCTTAAAAGAGATAATCTACTTTCAAATATGATTTGGAGTTGGGGCGGACTAAAAAAGAATGACCCGAATATGCGACCACTTAGGGAACTAGTTGAGAAAAATCCAGGGAATAATAATACAAACTTTGTAGACTCGTATATATGGCAATTGTCTATCGGACAATCACAAGAGACCAAAGATGCAATGAAAGAATTATTGTATTTAGAAAATATACAAAACGGCAAAACATCGAAAGAAGATTTAAATATAAATCTAGTTTGGACTTTGAATTTTGACCACATATACAATGTGTATTATCAATTTATATGTGAAACCTGGGCAACTACTGGAGCAACTTGTTTTCTAAGTGAGAAGGCATATAAGCCATTTTTGTTGGGTCAACCATTTATACAATGGGGGGATCCGGGTGCAATACAATCATTGCGTGATAGTGGATATGATACATATGACAAATGGATTGACCATTCTTATGATTTGATATCGGACAAGTGGGACAGACTTAACAGCCTTAATAGTACAGTTAAAAAATTAAACACACTATCACTTAGTGACCACACAGAGATGTTATATGAGATGCGATATGAAATTGAAAACAACTACCACAATTTGATGAGGGCTACAGAAAGAAATAATTTATTTGATTGGAAATAAGGGACAATTACTTAGTAATCATCCCTTATTGTATTAGTAGTATTCCTAGAATGAATAACCAACTGTTTTGATTTTGTAACCACCACGTTTGAATTCATTAGAAAAGTCACTTCTATCCTTGTTAAAGATTTGACCTTCATCAAGCACATTACTCTCTTCGTCTAAGATGTAGTAAGTTTGGCCCATACTCCACTCCCAATTCCAATCATTCGTGTTTGCAAAAGGAGTAATTCGTTGATGCTCGGGAGAATGATTCTCCCACCTATCTCTTTCAATCTCATTTGTATTAACATAAGAGATGCCTTCACAAATCATATCATCTATGTTGTCACCATTTAAATCAATAAACTTTGGTTGACAAGACTGATTCCAAACGATACCTTCGTGTAAATGAACAGGAGTACTGGCTTGTGTATGCTTATCCTGAAAGGTTCGAAAACGTTTGGGATGTAATATTAGATGCTTTGAACGAGTAATCTCTTTAGTCGTAAACTCTCTATTGCCCAAGTTTTCAACTAACACAACTGCACTACCTACAGTCCACTTGGATAGTATAGTAATAGCAATATCAACATCACCATCATTGCCAATATCTACTGTAGTCTGATTTGCTCCTGAACTATCAAAGTAAACTTCGCCTTGGTCAAATGCTTTATCATTCCATTCAGACAAGTCAATAGGGGTCATATCATTCGAAGAGAACTTGCCACTTCCATTGCCCCAAAATATTCCTGGCTGCTTCATTGTATAGTTACGATATTGATGGTCGAAAAAGGTTGTTCTTTTGCTTCCGTGATTTGATAGAACAAGAACATCATTGTATCCGTCGTTATCATAATCGGCAATACGAAAACCCCAAATATTTTGAACAAATCCTTGTATTGTGTCTATTGGTGTTCGCAGACACGGTTTGACTGTGAAATTTGCTTTGCCGTCATTGTAAGCACACAAAATATTTTTATCACCTAATTGATGATAGATAATATCAATATCACCATCACTATCTACATCGCCAACACCGTGTGCGTGAGTGAAGGTTTTTTTGCCAATATACTTGGGAGTAAATATACCTTTACCCGTATTTGTAAGTACTACTACGCCTCCATAATTATACTGACCGTCAATTGCTCCCAGACTACTTGCCGCCACTACCATATCCATTCTGCCGTCACCATTGAAGTCAGCGACACGATTGTTATCACCTCTTCCAAATGTGGTATTTGGTGATTCGAGTGTATCAATCATATCGTATTCTTTCCACTCCTCAGTCCAAGGAGATACCACTAAATTCGCAGAGTTTTGTGTAACTTTCGCTCCGTTTCCTACGTAAGGTGGGTCTGAATTAAATATCAAATCTTTGTGTCCGTCATCATTGACATCAATCAAGGGTATTTGCAAATATCCCCAAAAGCCTGTTCTAATCGCAAATGCGAATTGTAAGTTGACGAGCCCAGAAAAATTATTATATTGGTACTCATCGTGGACATTAATACTTACTGGTCCAACATTTGTATTTGTATTAGATGAGGATGTTTGTTTGTTTGAAACTCCACACTTGAATACAAAGTAACTGCCATCACTAGAAATTGTTCTGACTGGCTCACTGCCATCGGAACATCCTGCGGCGTGTGTTATACTGGTTGTTCCCAGTAACGCCATTGTTATTAACATAATCATTGATTTTTTCATATTATATGCCTCTCCTTATTGTTGAATATAAGTATATTATAACACAAACTGTCCATTTGTCAAGTTTTTGCCGTTTTTTACACAGATAAATACATTATATCAGTATATAATAAAGGCAAATCTATGAAAAAACCTTGGAGTTCATTTTCGCCACCTGACCATTGGAAGTCTAATGGAGAACCCACACACTTTGAGAACAAAGACAATGATGGCATTATTGTCGGTATGGATAAATATGAGAATGACTATCTTACGAGAAGTCTAGTAAATGATGAAACACTTGCAAAGAAGCACATATTATTTATAGGCGACAGTTTTGTGTTTGGTCACGGAGTGCAAAGAGGTAAAACAATATCAGATTTTTTTAATAAATTAACATCTGACGATTATTCTTGTTTTAATTTTGGATTACCAGGTTCAGGCGTGGATGTTTCTTTGTTGAGATTACAACAATGGTGTAATAAATCTGGCAACCATGTTCATACTGTATATTTTGGAATCTCTAATTTAACTAGACAATCTCACTGGGAACCAGAAAAAATAAACTGGTCGTGGGATGATAGTGTATATGACAAAGAAGTAAATGCATGGAATTTTTTGTATAGAATGGAGCCAACTATGCCACCACAAACAGTCAATCAACGAAGAGTAAAAGTCATCCATTCAAGTTATCAAAGTTTATTATCAAACATACAATCGATGGCAAGATTTGACGCAACGATACAAGCAGTGATAAATCTATCAAAGGCTTACAATTTTAATGTATATTTCTTTGATACCTGTTGTGTGTTTAACCATAAAGACTTAGAAATAATTAAAGAACAAACAGAAGATTATAATGTTAAATGGTGCAAGAGTTATGACGCTAAGCCGATGAGTACATTAGGAAAGTTGAGCAATGAGGAATGGGATAAATATTATATTAAGAATGATGGACATTGGACACCACACGGAAATAAAAAGGTAGCGTCAATATTATATAACGAAACAGAAGAATGGTATAAAAAATAAAGTTCGAGGAGGACACATGAAAATAGGTTTTATTGGAGTAGGTAAATTAGGTATGCCTTGTGCAGAAGCAGTTGCACAAAAAGGTCACGATGTTTCAGCATATGATGTTATGCCGAGAGCAAGTGAATATGTAAATGTAAAAGAGAGTATAACAGAGACAGTAAAAGACAGAGATATTGTATTCATTGCTGTTCCTACACCACACGACCCGTTATATGATGGCAATGCTCCGACAGCCCATCTAACACCGAAAGACTTCGGGTATGACACTGTGATTGATGTTATCAAAGAAGCAAATGAATCTATGAATGAAAGTCAATTACTTGTTCTTATTTCGACTGTGCTTCCTGGAACAGTTCGTAGAGAGTTCATACAACATGTAACAAATCCTCGATTTGTGTATAATCCATATCTAATAGCAATGGGCTCAGTTGCGTGGGATATGGTAAATCCAGAAATGGTAATGATTGGTACAGAAGATGGAAATGAAACAGGTGATGCGAAAGAACTAGTAGACTTCTACAAAACTATAATGGAAAATAATCCACGATATGAAATTGGCACTTGGGATGAATGTGAATGTATTAAAGTGTTCTACAACACATTCATTAGTGCAAAGATTGGATTAGTGAATATGATACAGGATGTAGCAGAGAAGCAAGGAAACATTAATGTTGATGTTGTGACGGATGCTCTTGCTAAGTCAACGATGCGTATTATGGGACCACAATATATGACTGCTGGAATGGGTGACGGTGGCGGTTGTCATCCACGTGATAATATTGCGTTGCGTTATATGGCAAATGAATTGGATTTAGGTTATGACTTGTTTGATGCAATTATGAACGCACGAGAGATACAAGCCGAAAACCTATCAAAACGATTAGAATGGTATTCTAAAGAAAGAGGATTACCAATTGTCATACATGGCAAAGCATATAAGCCAGGTGTTCCTTACTTAGAAGGAAGTTATAGTATGTTGGTTGCTTATTACTTAGAAAAACGTGGACACGCAGTAAGATATGTAGACCCTAAGACTGGCGATGATTATCAGCCAGAAGAACCGTGTGTGTTCTTACTGGCACATAGTGCAAGTACAACATATGAATATATGAAAGATGAGGGAGACGATACTGACATATTATATTGTGATATACCAAGTGGCTCAGTTGTTGTTGACCCATGGCGAAAGTTCATAGGAAACGATGATATTGAAGTAAATCATTATGGGAATAGTCGAAAAGTTTAAAGTAAATCTTGTAGTTCAGGCATACATTCAATTGCAACTTTCAGATTTTTATTACTATACTCTTTAAATGATTTGATAATTTCTTGTTTAGAGTTTATATATAAATCAGAGACATTAAAGAATTCATAAAGTTTTTGAATTTCTTTAGCATCATTTTCTATAAAAACTTTGTTGTAATCTACAACAACATCTGCATACTTGACACTCTTGTTATGCCAATCAACCCAGGCGTTTATCTTCGACTCGTCTCTTTCGTAGAAATAGTCTTTTCTTACTCGTTCTAGTGTTGTTGGGCTGTCATTTTTGTAGTTATCAAGCACTTGAATTAATGCGGTAGAAGAAATGTCAAACTTAAATGCTCCTGTTTTTCGCTCGGGTATATCAAGTTTTCTAGTTTGAAAAAGAGTTACCTCAACTAAGTCGTGGGAGATTACATAAGAGTTGGCACAATTCTTGCGATGTAAGTCTATGTAAAACAAATAGACTTCCTCAAGTACTTGTATGATTTTTCTTCTCACTTGTTTTATTTCGGCAATCTTATCTTTATCCCATCCATAATGTTCCCAATGGTCAAATCCAAGAAAATTCAAATACAAATGAGGTAAGTAATAAAACATTGTATAATCTAATCTATGTGTGATAAAATACTGTCTAACTCTTTCTCGGTTACCGAAATCTTCAGAAAAGTCTGGAGGGTTGTTTGTGTCGGTGGACAATTCTCTTAAAAGAATATCATAGCGGTCAAGTATAGAGATAAAATCATTACTAAGTCCAGCCATAAAAGAAGAAAATGCAAGTCTCACAGAATAAGTATTGTCAAAACCTGCGTGATGTTTTGATGATATTAAATCAATCTTTCGGTCATATTCAAAAACATTTTTATTATTAACCGTGTCTATATTAGGAGTCTCTGCCCATAATATATTTTTTGCTATGTAGTTTGAACCCGCACCAGCCGGTGCAGAGAAATCTCTTATATTAATCATCTATACATTATATCACAATATAGAATACGATGCAACCTGATTAGTTACTTTGATTCGTTAATTACTTTTTTTGCAGTTTCAGAAGCAGTTACGATATCACGTTCTAAGTTTTCTAACAAGTCAACTAGTTCATTAACTCTGCGTGTCATCGTGTAGTCTTGTGTCCAGTTTGCACGAAGACGAACTGACTTGAGAGCAGTTCGTAATGTCTTAAATTTGTTTTCTATTTGTCCTTGTGTCAAAGTTGATACTGCGGCTTCACCGTCAAATAAATTTTCTATGACTTCTTCTGGTGATTGAATTAGTTCTTTTGTACTCTCACCAAATTTACGTCTAGTAACCGTTTTACCCCCATCTGGTGATTCATATATGTACTCTACCTTTTCCATGTTTTTCTCCGTAATATACTATAAGATTATTTATCTTATTATCTTACGAGTTAATCACTATATCTCTATCTCGTTTAGACCAAACTCTCTATCTAAATATTTGTATTCTACTTTGACTGGGTCCCAAACTTGAATGTGTTCTATTACTTTCTGTGGGTCAAAAGGTCCACAAGTATACACATCTAATTGTATTAGGGCTGGGTCAACATCATTCCATACATGGCATGCGAAGTGTGATGTTTCAATAATGACCACACAAGTTGGTCCGTTGTTACCGGGCATATAATCTATGTTTGCTGATATAGGACCTGCTAGAATTTTCATTCCGATTTTATCTACAAGTTCAATCATCCACGCTTTTAATTCATTTTCTTCTGGTGGTTTATTGGCTTCTATTCTTAATATGATATGTTTATGCACTAACTCTGTACTCATCTATATCCTCCTTTCGTTATACTAATTGATAGTATTTATTTGATAAACGCTCCAATACGTCCGTGTAAATCTGGATAATCTTTATATCTATATCCATTTGGTGGTGTAATATCTTGTCCTTCCCAAACAGGAATGAACTCGCTAATACCATCTATAAAGTCTTCGTTGTGTCTGAGATGAACTTCTATGACTTTGCCATTTATATACTCTACATTTAACCATTCATACTTTGTGAATTGTTTTAGTTCTTTGGGAAGCGAAACTTGGTCATCAGTCTTAATCCATTTGTCCCATTGAGTGAAAGTGTTATCTGACTTATGTCCTTCTATGCATAAATGTTGAATGCCATTGTTGTAATCAACACTTAGATGTCTGCCTTTAAATTCTTCACACCAGAAAAAGCCAAGAGGCAAATGCATAGTATACTTGTCTAACCAAACACGCTCCGCTCCTAAACCTAATCCTAGCATATTCACACACGGCCTCACTATGTACCAGTTTGGTTCAGGAACATCCATTCCAGTGGGACCACATTTGTATCCCAATTTTCTTGCAAGTATAAGTTTGTCCATAACCCAGATGTCATCGGGGTTAATACTTTTCCAAACTAAGTCTTCTGGGTGGTCGTCTTCTATAGTCAAGCGAGTTCTCTCTTCGTTACTGATAACAGTATTTATGAAGTAGAGTTACTTTAGACGATTATTGGCTAGTTCTTCTGCCGCGTGTTGAACAGGTATATTATCAGATTCAGCCTTATCTAAAATCTTATTAATTCTTTTAGTAAGACCAGTTGTGAGTGCAGTCTTGTAATCTTTCTTTTCAAAGTCTAAAGCAACTGCTACGACACCACCACAGTTAGCGATAAAGTCTGGAACATATTTTATTCCCATATCGTGTGCTGTTATGATATCTTTTCTTGACCCGAATATATTATTTGCACTACCACAAACATACTTTGATTTGATTGATGCGAGTGAAAATCCATTTAGTGAACCGCCCAAAGCACAAGGCA
>Ga0208793_1001201_pt1 | contig 15420 bp, 33 predicted proteins | sample 17_taG_FD_184092 | JGI IMG/M metagenome (GOLD analysis project Ga0208793, IMG submission 184092) | Marine viral communities from the Subarctic Pacific Ocean - 17_ETSP_OMZ_AT15314 metaG (SPAdes) (version 2) | ecosystem: Environmental > Aquatic > Marine > Oceanic | place: Pacific Ocean | collected...
GCTACTAATGTTAGACCATTAACTTTAATATTCTTTTCTGTAGCTTATGTTATAGGTTGGTTTTATGGTTTAGAATTGAACTCAATAACTGGCTTGTTATCGATTGTGATTGGAGGATACTTCGGTTCTAGGGGTGTAGAGAAGGTCTTTGGTGATAAACTTCACAAGTAATATTTAAACACAGTAGTTAAATAGCTTTAAAAGAAAAGAAAGAAAGCAGAACAACTACAAAGAAGAAAAAAGAAAGAAAAGAAAAAGCCCCCCTAGAAAAACAAACGATCTAAAACTATCTGATCCAACAGGCTATCTCAACTGAAGTATTGTAATTTTTAAGGTAGATTTACTGCTACCGTTTTGCAAATATATATATTTTATTTAATTTTACGGTATGGATTACAAATATTTTTCTTTTGATGAATTTGATTCCCCTGATAAAGCTGGTAGTGGATATAGGTATATGGATAGGGAATTTATAGAGATGTTAGATGAAGCTAGGGATATAGCTAAACTTGAGTTTAAGATACTTAGTGGATATAGAACAAAGTATGCTAACACTAAGATATTCTCTGCTGCAACCACAAGCTCACACCTGATTGGTAGAGCTGCTCACATAAGATGTTTAAACTCTAAATTCAGATTAAGGATTGTTGAAGCTCTGTCTATGGTAGGATTCAGGAGGATTGGTATACACAGGGATTATATTCACGTTGATAATGATGATTTAAAGCCACCATCTATTTGGTTGATAGCGTAGTCTTTTGTATATTCGCAGTGTAATCGGACATTATTTCTTTGGTAATTAAGAGGGTGAAGTTAAGTAGCCCTCTTTTTTTTGTCTATATGTTAAAGTTTTGTTAAAATTCTTGTTGGTAACATTTTTTTTGTACCTTAGCTAAAAATAACGAAGATGAATAACTTTTATGACTTATCCTCTTACCTAAGATTGCGTATAGAGGCATTACAATCCAGAAACGCTAAACTAGAGTATGAAGTAGACCGACTAAGAACTTTCTTATTCGAGGTTACTGATTCGGACTGTCCTGTTGAATACAGCGATATAGTCAGAAAAGAAATTGTCAAAGAGGAAGTTTAACCGATTAATTTATTTATTATGATTATTACTGAAAAACTATTAAAGATTCAAACAGAGCTTAAAGCTCCAAAGGGTCAACGAAACGCATTTGGTAAGTATAACTACCGAAGTGCAGAGGACATCCTAGAGGCTATCAAGCCTTTGGCTGCTAAACACAAAGTGTTGTTTAAGATTACAGAAGAGGTGAAGGAGATAGCTGATAGAGCTTGTGTTGTTTCAACAGCCAAGATGATTGATGCTAGTGACCCTAGTTCTTCTGTAGAGTCTAATGCAACAGCATTTATAGACTTTAATGCTAAAGGAATGCAAGCGCCTCAACAGACAGGTTCTGCTTCCTCTTACGCTAAGAAGTATGCTTTAGGTAATTTATTACTTATAGACGATACTAAAGATTCTGATGCTACTAATGACCACAGTACTGTAGGTGCTATTCCTGCTTTAATGAAAGGATCAACTAACTGGTCCAAGGTTGTTAAGTATCTACAAGATGGGGGAGATTTAGCTCCTGTTCTTAAAAAGTATAGTGTTAGTTCTACACTTAAAAATGAACTACAAAGTTTAACCAATTAATATATATATTATGATTTTTAATGCAAGTATTGACTTATCTAAGATTGAGAAGTCTAAGATTATCAAAGGTAAAAAAGGTAGTTACTTAAACATTACCGGCTTTGTTAATGATGAAGTTGACCAGTATGGGAATAACGTTTCCATTATTGTATCTCAAAGTAAAGAAGAGAGAGAAGTTAAAACACCTAGAGTTTATTTAGGTAATGGTAAAACAAACACCATTAACAAACCAGCTCCCGCTGAAGAAGTAGGATTGGATGATTTACCAATTTAATTTAACAGGGGGTCGCAGAGATGTTACCCTCTTTTATTTTTCCGATTATGATAGAACGTCAAATAAGAATATTGTCAGATTATATCTCAAAACAGAATAATGCAACTTGGAGAGAGAAGCAGGCTTTTAATGATTTAGTTAATCACTGTGAAATGCTTGATAGTAACTACAAGGATAAGACGTTATACTTAGAGAGACTGGCTTCTTGGTATATTGACCATATGTTTGAGTTAAACCAAGACCATATTAAAGAAATTAGTTGGGAGTTCTTTAAACATATACTGCTAGACAAACTAGCTATAGTATTGAACACTCCCTCAGAATGTAACTATAATAGCTTAGAAAATAATATACTAGGTTTAGATATACAGAATAGCAATAAGATAAAGCCTTATGGAAGCGTTTCAAGAGCTTCTAAGCTACTAATAAAAGATATTATAGTAAATAATACCAAAGACAAATATGAACCAATTAAAGATAGATTATGAGCAGAAATATAAAGCAATCTTGGAAAGTAGCTACGTCGATCCTCTTGGAAATGTATCGCAGCCGCCCCTTGCCATTTCTTATGGCAACAATAGTGGTTATACCCCTACTCCCACTGGTATTGCTAGTTATGGGAATTTCAGCTTTGTACAAGCTCCTCCGAAATCCAAAAAGACGTTCTTCCTTTCACTTATAGCAGCAAGCTATATAGGAGGGAAAACAGAAAGAACAGGTGATATGATAGGCTACAGAAAAGATAAGAAGTTGATACACTACGATACAGAGCAAAGTACATTCCACGCTCAAAGGGTTTTTCGTAGGGTTAATGATATCTGTGGTACTACTGATGGATATTATACTTACGCTTTACGTCAGTATTCTGCACCTGAAAGATTAGACTTTATAGACTGGCACTTATACAATACTGATAATATTGGGTTAGTAATAATAGACGGTATTGCTGATTTAGTGTTAGACAGTAATGATTTGATACAATCAAGCAAGCTCGTTCAGTATCTTATGAAGTGGACTCAAGAGTTAAACATTCATATAATAACAGCTATCCATTCTAATTGGAACTCCGATAAGCCTACAGGACACTTAGGTTCTTTCTTGGAGAAGAAGGCTGAAACACAAATAGCTTTAGAGTTAACTGAGGACAAGAATGTTGCTGTAGCTAAATGTAAAAGGAGTAGGGGATTTTCCTTTGATGATTTCGCTTTTCAAGTGGACTCTAGTGGATTACCTTTTATATTGGAATCAATCCCTGATGTTATAGATAAAGATAAATATTTGAAGATATGATAATTTATGGATTTTTTGTTTTGGTTTTAATCGTAGTTTTAGTTAAATTAGTAACTTATGATGAATCAAAACAAGATTAATTGAGAAGAAGAACTAGAAAGAGAGGACCGGTACAGTCAAAGAAGATATCTTATGATGGTATTAACTTTGCCTCTGGACTTGAGAAGTATATGTATATGGCTTTAAAGAAACATAAGATCAAAGCGAAGTATGAAGGGGAGACCTTTGTACTTGTTAATGGATTCCATTTTGAGAATGAATCTTATGAGAGACAAGCTAATGGAAAAGGAGAGCTTATTAATAGAGGCTCTAAAAGAATATTACCTATTAAGTACACACCAGATTTTATTGGTGATGACTTTATAATAGAGACCAAAGGAAGGGCAAACGAATCCTTTCCTATGAGATGGAAATTGTTCAAAAGATTGATTACAGAACAGTTTCCTGCTTATACCTTATACAAGCCACAAAACCAAAGGGAGTGTGATAGGGTAATTGAATTAATCTTAAATAAGAATGAGAACAGTTAAAATGATTTTTGTTTCTATAGGCTTCTTAATGACAAGTACGTTATGGGCTTATATATTTATGGTAGTATTAAAAAAATTAAGATACGTTATATGAATGTACAGTTTGAATTAATAAAAGGATTCCTATTGGGAATTGATTATTTAGAAGATATTGAACAGGAAGATGTTCACGGAGTTATTACTTTTGATTTACTCCGAATAAGTTTAGGGATATTCTTTATACACATTATGCTTAATGCTAGAGATTCTCAGTAGACATCACAGCACTTGGGTATCTATGGGATTGTCTATTGGCATTCCAGATAGTATCGTGGAGGATTTTGTTCACGAAACCTATCTTAGATTAAACAAGTATGTCGGGAATCCAGAGAAGATTATGTATAATGAAACTGAGGTTAATAGATTTTACGTCTACATAACCCTAAAGAATTTATGGACTGACTACTGCAAGGAGAGGTCAAGATATCCAAAAAGGGACATAACTAATTACTACGAGTTTGAGACACCTGATTGGGCTATTTATGAAGAGGTTGATAAAGAGAAGCAGGAAGCAGAGGAATACATTATAGCTAAGATAGATATGGAGATTGAATCTTGGGATCACTGGTATGACAAGAAACTATTTAGACTGTATTACAATACAGATATAAGTATGAGAAAGTTAGCCAAGGAGACTAAGATATCAGTCACTTCTATATTCAATAGCTGCAAGAATTACAAAGAGATAATTAAAAGTAAATTAGGGGAGGACTTTGAGGACTATCTTAATGGAGACTTTGATAAGATATAGATATTATGAGTGAAGTAGAATTATTAGACTTTATAGACTGGTACAACGTAATGCACGAGGATGTAAGTAAAATGACCTCAGAAGAGGTTAAGAATATGTATTATTATTATTTAAACAATAAGTTATGAGTGAAGAACAAATACCACAGAAGCCAAAGGATAAAAGAACTAAGCAATATAAAGAGTGGGTTGCTAAGTATGAGAATGCCTCAGAAGGAGTTGGAGACACAGTAGCTAAGATAACTAAAGCTACAGGAATAGATAAGGCTGTGAAATTTATAGCTGGTGAGGACTGTGGCTGTGATGATAGGAAGGAAACTTTAAATCACCTATTCCCTTACAATAAACCTAATTGCTTTACTGAGTATGAGTTTGATGTATTGAGTGAACTTTTCTCTGATGAACTTTGGAGAAAGAGAGCAACTCTTAATGCTGATAGGATTAAGGGTCTTTATGCGATATACAATAGAGTTATGAATGCTGCTGATAGTCCTAGTAATTGTAACACTTGTGTTATGGGTAGACTTAATAAACTAGAGCGTTTATACAAAGAGTATCTATAATGGATATGTGGAATGAACAGAAGCTGTTTGATTATCTTGTAAATTGTTGTTATAGCGATTTAGTAAAGGCTAGGAAACAAATGAGTAGATGGGATTGTTACAGTCCTTTAACATTACACAGGATAGAGCTGAAGTGTAGAAGTAAACATTTTGATGGCTTGTTAATAGAGAAGAAAAAGTTTGATGCACTAACAGAGAAGTGTAAAGACAATTTAGACATCCCTATTTATATTAACTCAACCCCTAGTGGGGTTTTTAGGTTTAATCTATATAATGTAGAACCTAACTGGCAAGTTGGTTACTTTGGTAAAACAACACAGTTTTCCAATAACAATAAGATACCCAAAGAGATTGCTTATTTAAACGTAAATGATGCAGAGATATTATGAGTGATTCAGTAAAGAAATACAAAGAAATGATGGAAGATGGACAGTGGTCCACAGACAGCACAGGCTACTCCTATAACAACTTACCTAAAGACCCTATAGTATTGAGTGTTCTGGATAAGTATAAGACACGTTCTAGGGATGGTGTTATAAAGTATGGCACTACACTTTACGATAGCCCTGATGGCTTCTATTCCTTTCTTAATCATTTACAGGAGGAGTTGATGGATGCTACTTTATATATTGAGAAACTTAAACAACAAAAGTAATGGAGATAGAAGAAAGAATTAGAAAGATACAGGGATATAAAACTTGGTCTGTTAAAAGGAAGGTTGACGAGTTGCTGGAGATTGATGCTCACAATTATACTAATCTAGGTATTGATTCAACCAAGGCTGAAAAGAAAGCTGTGAAAGATACCAGTAGGAAGATATACAAAGCTATATCTTTAATCAATCCTTTAGATGGATATATACTAGAGGCTCATATGAATGAGAAGGATCTAACTAAGGCAATAGAGCAGTAGATGTTAATTCATATAATAGATACTATTGGTATAATGGCAGGGGTGATCCTGTGGTTTTTTGTGATTAAATATTTTATAGACGGAAAGATATGAAAAGTCCTGAAGATAAATACATTTTAGATGTATGTTGTGGAGGTAAACAATTTTGGTTTGACAAGAATCATCCAAACGCAATATATTTAGATAAACGAAAAGAAGATTACGTCTTTGCAGGAAAACAAGGTCAGAAACTCTCAGTATCCCCAGACTACATATCCGACTTTAAAAATATTCCTTATGAGAATGATTCTTTTAAATTGGTTGTTTTTGACCCCCCTCATATAACTAATTGCAAAGAAGACTCAATAATGGGAATGATGTATGGAAGTTTAGATGAAAATTGGGAATATGAAATATCTGAAGGTTTTAAAGAATGTTTTAGGGTTTTAGAAGATAAGGGAATATTAATATTCAAATGGGCAGAGTCAAGGATAAAGGCTAGTGAGGTGATAAGATTAGCTGGAGTTGAACCTCTTTTTGGACATAAAACAAGAAGGAATGGGACAACTATATGGTTAGCTTTTATGAAATTATAAGAAAAGATATGAAAGAGTCAGTTTTAGTAAAAATGCAATACGACCTTAAACTTGTGCAGCAGGCATTAGTAGTGGCGTTAACTAGGTTAGATAAATTAGAAGAAAAAAATGTAAAGGAAAAGGAGTAGTTGTTAAAAAAATGTTTATATTAGCAGTATGAAAACAATTAAACTACTAGACGATAAAGAGTGGAATGTATCTGAAATATTAGATAAGATGGAGGATGACTCCTTTTATTATGGATACTTAGGAAAGTATGCATTATCATCCTCTTCTTCCAAGGACCTTTACAAATCCCCAAAGAGTTACTTCAATAAGACTCAGCAAGTTAATGGTGATATACCTGCTCTAAGAGAGGGTAGATTAATTCACACTGTAGTTCTTGAAGAGGAAAAGATTAATGATAAGTATGACTTTGTTGATATAGGTGGAAGAAACACTAAGACCTTTAAGGAGGCTAAGGTGGAAGCTACTAACAAAGGGAAAGAGATTATGTTGGTTAGTGAACTTAATAAGGCTAACGAGCTTTGTAACTCTATTAGATTCAACAGTGATGCTAATGAACTATTTACAGGAGGGTCTGCTGAAGTCCCTGCTATTGGAAACTTGTTTGGAGTTCCCTTTAGAGGTAAAGCTGACTACTTGAAGGATGGTCATTTGATAGACTTAAAGACTACAGCTAAGTTAGATGGATGGGAGAGAGCTGCTAAGTATAGTTGGCATTATGATATGCAGGGATGGATTTACTGTGAACTGTTTGGCGTTGAGAGATTTACTTATGTAGTAATAGAGAAAGGCTCTGGTGATATAGGAATATTCGAACTCACTAGGAATACAAAAGATATAGGTGGTGATAAGGTTAAGCAAGCTGTAAATACCTACAAGGAATATTTTATAGAAAAAAGAAGCAAGGTTAATGACTTTACAATTAGGGGATTCCTTTAGTAAATTTGAGGAAGAGAAAATGTTATACTTTTATTTATCTTTAATAGATTTGCTTTACGGTGTGGACATAAGACAGTTAGAAGAAGATATCTACATCTACGAGCAGATAGAGGCTTACGAGGCTTGTGCAGGTATAAGAGAAGCTGTTAAAGTAGCAGAGCATAAGACTTATAAAGAGATAAAGATGATAGCATTAGAAGTACAAGAGAAATACAAATTTGAGAATGTTTACAATAACGATTAAAAACAATTAAAATGATTACAGAGATTGCAAAAGATTTAGTAGAAGGTTATTACAAATTAGATATCACAGAAGACACCAGAAAAAGGGCTTACGTTGATGCTAGAGATATGTACTTTAAGTTATTAAGGGAGAACACTAAAATGAGTTTTGAAGCTATAGGTGAGGCTGTTAACAGAGACCATTCAAGTGTAATGTATTCTCAAAGAAAGCTGAGTAACTTAATGTCTGTTGAACCTCAGGTAAAAAAGAACTACGATATTCTTAATAAGAAGTTTCAAGAGATGTTACTTCTATCTGAAAATGATGATCTTGAGGGTTTCATTTCTGTAGAAGGGTTTTATGAAAAGAAGTATAAGGCTTTAGAGATTAACATAAAAGAGGTTATTGCTAAGGTTGAAGGAAAGGAGATTGATGATGTCAATTCATTACAAACCTTTGAATGCTTAGAAAGTCTACTTGTTAAGTATAATCTATTGAAGTCTAAATTTTATAGAACTCAACCCAAGAGAGCTAAGTCTGGTAAACTTGATTTAGTATAGTTATGGCTAAGAAGATTCCAGTAGACTATTCAGTTATTAATCAAGAGGCAGCCAAGTGGTGCATAAGCAGGGGTTATAAGATATATCCTGTACCGGTTGAGTTTAAGGAACTTAAATACAAACAACAGTTAGGTGTTAAGTTTAGGTTGGTTGTAGAGTTTGGTGGCGATAAGAAAGTTGGCAGTAAACTTTATGAGGATATTGAATGGTCTAATGCAATCTGGTCAGTGTACAGTTACCTATATAATAAACACGGAAGGAATGGGTAGAAAACCAAAAGAAAGAAAGTTCGTAAAGGCTACAGATGGTAGAAGAAACAACGGTAGGAAGAAAGGTGACAAGATAAGTAAGAAACCTGTTATGGCGACTCCTAGTGCTGTTAATGAGGCTAAGAAGAATCGAGTAGGGATATATGCTTTGAACGCTATGCAGAAAGTATTCGGGTCTGAGGAAGAGGCTTGGGCATCACTAGCAGAGCAAGCTAAGGATTCCTTTCCTCATATGAAGCTGTTGTTTGAATATAAGTATGGTAAGCCTGATGAATCAAGGTTAGGTGGTGAGAAGTCTAAAGTGAATATAAACATAAAGAACCTGTTCGCAGGGAATCAAGAAGATAATAACGAAGTAATAGATATTACAGATGAATGATGAATTACTAGAGAATTGGTGGGATTACGGTATTAATCCTATATTAGGTTACAGATACAATCCAGACGGAAAAGGGTTACCTGATAAGATAAGAAAGTTGAAGAATGAAAACACCCCAATTAAATCCCAAATACCAAGCTCTAGGGAATGATAGTAGATACTTTGTAACAACTGGTGGTCGAGGTAGTGGTAAGTCTTTTGGAGTTACCTCTTTCCTTGCACTGCTTACTATGGAGAAAGGTCATAAGATATTGTTTACTCGATACACTATGACCTCTACAGCTAATTCAATTATCCCTGAATTTATAGAGAAGATTGAACTGTATGGTATTGGTGAGCATTTTAGAATAACTAAAGATGAGATTATAAATATCTCCACAGGAAGCTCTATTATGTTTAGGGGTATCAAAACCTCAGCAGGTAACCAGACAGCCTCTCTAAAGTCCTTACAAGGAGTTACAACCTTTGTATTGGATGAAGCAGAGGAACTTATTAATGAAGATGATTTCGATAAGATTGATCAGTCTGTACGTTCTAAATCTAAACAGAACAGGGTTATATTAATACTTAACCCTACCACTAAAGAACACTGGATATACCAAAGGTTCTTTGCAGCTAAAGCAATTAAGAGTGGATGGAATGGCTGGAAAGATAATATTACTTACATACACACTACCTTTAAGGATAACCTAGATCACCTATCAGAGTCCTTCTTGTTCCAGATAGAAGAGATTCGTAGACGTAGACCAGACAAGTACAACCACCAGATATTAGGTGGATGGCTTGATAAAGCTGAGGGTGTAGTATTCACTAGATGGGATATTGGTGCTTTTAATGAGTATTTACCCTCTATATATGGTCAGGATTTCGGGTTTTCAGTCGATCCTACGGTCCTTCTGAAGATGGCTATAGATAAGGATAGGAAGAAGATATATCTAAAGACACAATATTGCAAGGTAGGTTTATCTACAAAAGAGATAGGTGAACTTAACAGGAGATATGCAGGTGATGAACTTATTATATGTGATAGTGCAGAGCCTAGACTTATACAGGAGCTCAAGATATATTGTAACATTAAACCTACAATAAAGAAGCAAGGTAGTATCCTAACTGGGATAGCCTTGATACAGGATTATGATTTAGTGATTGACCCTGAATCAACAGAGTTAATCAAGGAGCTTAACAATTATGTTTGGCACAGTAGAAATGAAAGACCTATAGATAAATGGAATCACCATATGGATAGTATGAGGTATGGTGTTCAATATTTTTTAGCAAATATAAATAAAGGAAGTTACGTTATTCGATAACTCTTAAACGCAGTAGGTTATTATTTTACAAATAATCTTCTTAAACGCAGTACCCCCTTAAACGCAGTACCCAGGTTCTTAAACGCAGTAGGTAAATTCTTAAACGCAGTAGGTTTTTTTGCCCTTTGATTGCATTTTGCAAGTAAACGATTTAAGCCCTTCAAATTTCTTTTATGTAGGGTTATACCTAAAAAGGTATAGAGTCTCTTAAAACGTCTTAAAATAGCTTTCACGTTGTTTTTATTAGTAACACAAAAAAAGAGATAATTGATAGGTAAAAAAAGTTTCTTTTCCCTTGCACAGTAAAAAAGTTTTTGTTATTCGTGTGCGTTCCTTAATTATATAAAAAAATAATTGTTAGTTAATTGTTGGTTAATTAAAAAAGAATATTATCTTTGAATAAGTTTAACCGATAACACAAAACAAAATGAAAATATTAAAACTATTAAATCAATTTACTTTAATCTTTACACTTTTATTTTTAGCCTATATTATTGGGCAAATTATAAGAGCTATTATTTAACCAATTAAAAACTAAAGAAATGAACAAAGAACAATTATTCAAAGAAATTACAAGCGGGAAAATATTCACCGCTCAATTTATCAAGAAAGACGGTTCACGGCGTTTAATTAATTGCCGCACTAATGTAAGTAAATACACTAAAGGCAAAGGTTTAAAATTTGATCCTACCGCTAGAAATTTACTAACAGTTTACGATCTAAAGAAAAAAGATTATCGCTTTATAAACTTGTCAACTTTGATAAGTGTAAAGATTGGGGGAAAAGAATACTTTATTAATGATATTATAATTGATGAAAGTATAAACAATATTAAACAAATTAATAAAACCCTTTAATTATGGAAAACTATACAATACCAAAAAACCTTTTAAGTAAAGGAATAACGAACGCAAAGACAGTAAAAAATAATTTAGAGACTTTTATATTATATCTTGCACCGCATAAACAAAACGACAAAGGGGTTAATGTTTGCCCCGCTGCTTCTTCTGGTTGTATCGCTGCTTGTTTATATTCCGCTGGGCGTGGTAAGTTTTCAAATGTGCAAAAGTCAAGAATTAATAAAACAAATTTCTATATATCAAATAAAAGTTTATTTATTAAAAAGTTAGCTACTGAAATTTTGAGGGAGTATACCAAAGCAAAAAAGAAAGGTATTAAAATAGCTTTTAGGCTTAATGGTACCAGTGATCTAGATTTTGTCTACTTGCTGCAAAAATATGCTGGTTTGGATATTAGCAGCTTAAAAGATTATGCCACGTTTTATGATTATACTAAATTGATAGGTAAAGTAAAAAAGTATCTTAATCACCCTAATTATTTTGTGACATTTTCAAGAGCTGAAAATAACGAAAGCACCGCATTAAGTGTTTTAAATATGGGCGGAAATGTTGCTGCGGTTTTCTCTAATAGTTTGCCTGAATATTGGCGGGGCTATAAAGTGATAGACGGGGATAAATCAGATTTAGAAATGCTATACTATAAAAATGTAGTATTAGGATTAAAAGCAAAAGGAGACGCACGAAAAGACAAAAGCGGGTTTGTAATAGAAAGTAAAAGAGATATATTAATTAAACAATTAAAAACAATATGAACAACAATATACATTTAACAGAAGAGGAGCAGGAATTTTTAGTATGGTGTTTAGATAATTATACAAAAGATTATAGATACTATTATAGTAGTACAGAAGAGGCAATTAATATAATAAACAAAATCGAATCAATATGAATAATAATATAAACAATATTTGTGGTTGCTGCAATAAAGAAAACGATCCGGATAATTTCCTTTGTGAGTATTGCGGATTCTATATGGATATGTCAATAGCTTTAGACGATACCTTTAATTTACCAATAATAAAAAATAAAGAATGAAACACGTCAAAAAACTAAAAGATACTTTTTATTCTGTTGAAATAGATAATAAGTACTTCCTATCTAATATGAACGGAATAAATAAACGCATAAGTTTAGAGGACTATTTAAAACTAATAGAAACTAACTAAAATACTTTTTTTGTTTTGTTTGGATACCCTTGAGGATTAATTTCTTCAGGGGTATTTTTTTGGATTTATTTTAAAGTTAATTTCTTGATTTACAAATAGGTTGATTTTACTGGTTATGCTCCCCTCTCTCTTTTTCACCCCCTATTTAAACCCCCTCACAGCGCTTTTAAGAGACTTTAAACTTAATTTAGTATCTAGGGTTTATTTGGGGGCAAAGTTGCTTAAATGGACGTAAAATGAATGTAGGGTTTGACAAGGTATCAGGTTTTGGAAAATCACCCACTTTTGAAAAGGGGTTAACTAAAATCGAAAAATCAAACCGAATTGAGGAGTGTTTGAGAAAAGAATATAGCTAGGGCTTTCCTGACTTGGGGTGTATGATAACCTACAGTTTTCTAAAGATATAGTTTACTATAGAGTTAATAGCCCACTTGTTGTGGTCTATTGGTTATCTGTAGATATAACTGACTTTTATGCAAAGTGTTTTATTTTTGATTATAGTACAAAACACAAGCTTGATAGTTATATAGGTATGAGTCAGAAATTTACTTTATCAGTACCAAAAGAATTGTCCGCAGTTACATTACAGCAATATCAGAAGTACCTTAAAGTTATGGAAGATAATGAAGGTGCGGAGGATGTAGAGTTTATAAATCTAAAGATATTAGAGATATTTTGTGGAGTATCATTAAAGGATGCTTATAATTTACCTTTAGCACAGTTTTCTACAATAATTAGTCACGTTGTTGACATATTTAAGGAGGAGACACCTCTACAGAGGGACTTTACCTTAACAGACCCTAACGGTGATAGTGTAACATTTGGATTTATACCTAAGCTAGATGATATTAGTTTGGGGGAATTTGTAGATTTAGAGAACTATATTGCTGACTGGCAGGATATGCACAAGGCTTTAGCTGTGCTATACAGACCTGTAACCTTCAGAAAAGGGGAATTATACCTTATAGAGGACTACGAAGGCTCTGATAAGTATTCTGAGATAATGAAAGATGCACCAGTAAATGTAGCTTTGGGTGCAACTGTTTTTTTTTATCGTTTAGGGAACGCTTTATCGGACTATTTGATGGACTCTTTAACTCAGGAACTGATGAAGGATCAAGAGATGGTGGAGCATTTGGAGAAAAATGGGGGTGGTATCAATCAATATATGCAATCGCTAAAGGAGATATCACAAAATTTAAAGAGATTGCAAAACTATCGGCTGCCGAATGCCTAACGTGGCTAGAGTTTGAGAAAGAGAAAAACGACTTAGAAGCAAAATTAATAAAACAAAAGAGTAAATGAGACAAGTATATACCGTATTAGATAAGTTAAGGTTGAAACTAAAAGAGAATGGGATTACTAATACAGTAACTTTTGGAGATATCTTAGAGGTTGATTTAGATAAGACAACTATATATCCACTAACCCACATTACTTTAGGGGATGTAGTGTTTTCACCTCATATAATTACAAGCACCATACAATTATTTTGTTTAGATATAGTCGATAAAACTAATGAACTTACTGATGACGATATATTCTACGGTAATGACAACTTGCAAGACATATTAAACACACAATTACAAGTAGTGAATGATATTCAGCAAGAACTAAGGAGGGGTGGCTTGTTTGATGACAACCTACAGTTAACCGCTGATATTACAGCTTCTCCTTTTATGGATAACTTTGAAAATCAATTAGCTGGCTGGGCAGTAACTATAAATATAGAAATGCCTAATAGTGAACACACTATCTGCTAATGAAAACAAGGCATACAAAGAAAGCATTAACCAACTACAGGAAGATTTTAGTAGAGGAGCTTAAACGTCAACTAAAGAAGCCTAATAGTAGATTAGAAGATAGTATCACTGGTAGAAAGATAACTGGTAAGGATGGTTTTGCTATTAGTATGAATGATTATGGTATTAACGTCAACCAAGGTAGAAGTGCCGGTAGGTTTCCAAATGTGGACAAACTAAAGGACTGGATAATAAGAAATGGAATCAAGAACACAACAGCCAAAGAGGGTAAGCCCTCCAGTTTAGATTCTTTAGCTTACATAATCGGTAGGTCTATAGCTCAAAGAGGAATAAAACCAACTAGGTTTATAGATATAGTTATTGAGAAGGTAGAACCTAAAATGACTTTAGATATAGCAAATGCATATTTAAAAGACTTAAACGAGGCTTTAGATAAGGCAATACCCAAGGGAAGTAAGAAATAAACCTTAGACTACATTTTAGTTAAATAAGGTTATAATAAAAAGGATAGCAACTAAACAGAGTATAGTAATTTCATTAGATAGAAAATGAGTGATGTTAGAATAAATACTAGGAGTCCATATTATGTAGAGGCGAACCCTACTGAGCCAATTCAGCCAGTAATACCGCCACCAGTAGGAGACGATCCTCCTGAGGTTTATATAACCGTAAGTAATGATAATCCATACTTGGGAGAGGTGGTAACACTTACTGCTGTGGCAACAGACCCAGACGGAACTATAGTCTCTTATGAGTGGGGTGGCTTTGGAAGTGGTACTACTGAATCAATAACAGCTACAAACACAGCCTTAATTCAAGACCAAGTGTTTATGGTTACAGTAACTGATAATGATGGCAACACAGCTACAGCTTTAGCAACTGTAAGTTGGAAAGAACAGCCTCAGCCTACAGTAAATGAAGATACTAATGTAAATTGTGGAGATATAATTAATGAAGCTTCTTTTGTTGGTACAAAAACATATAATTTAATAGGTGTAGAAGATAAAATTGGAGAAGTAGAGATTGAATTTCTTGATACAGGAAGTAATCAAGACGTACCTGTTAAATTTGACATTACTTGGAATGGTACAACAAATACAACTGGCTTTATAGGAGACTCTGACTTTCCTACAACGGACCCAATACCTGCACCAGATAATACAGCTTCACCAACAAATAAAAAGCAACCAACAACATTAACAATAAACAAAACTGCTGCAACTCCTTATGAGGTTGTCTTAACGGCAGAAACTCTTTTCCCTAATGACAGTTATAGCTTTATACTTAATTGCCCAGACGTAGAGGCTACAGAAACATTCTATTATACACTTACTGGTACTTGCGAAGAT
>Ga0208793_1001202_pt1 | contig 15419 bp, 19 predicted proteins | sample 17_taG_FD_184092 | JGI IMG/M metagenome (GOLD analysis project Ga0208793, IMG submission 184092) | Marine viral communities from the Subarctic Pacific Ocean - 17_ETSP_OMZ_AT15314 metaG (SPAdes) (version 2) | ecosystem: Environmental > Aquatic > Marine > Oceanic | place: Pacific Ocean | collected...
TAAGAGAGAACGGAGAGAGTTGATTTATGAACGTAGTGAATTACATCCAACGACTTGTTCTGCCAAAGGATTCTCTGAGTGGCGATGAGCTGGAACAAATATTCCACGATTGCCACATTGATTACCCTGGCAGAGATATTGAGCCACTAGAGCTTGTAGGGATCTTAATGGAGCGCAGCATCATGCTTGGGAAAGAAATCGAACACGAAAGGCAGAACCCAACAGGACAAGAGCGCAAAGCGTCTCTTGATCCCAACTGTTCAAACAATGAAACGCCCAGCTAAGGACGGAGACGAGCAAGACTGCTTCTTTTCTAGAAACGCCCACAAGTGGCTTCAAAGAGCTAGGGCATCAGCAGAAATCAAAAAGCGTCACAACAGACGCGAGAGACGCAAGTTCAACCGAGAGATCCAGACACCTAACGAGAACGACCCTAGAGAAGAGTTAGACAAGTTCCTTAAACTTTATCCAAGAAGCGATTGACTTGTCGTTCAATTTCCCTACCCTTCCGCTTGTTGGGAATAGAGTCGTAAGAGAGCTACGGACGGGTTTTTACTAGTGTTGTTTGACCTTCATTGAACACCCAACAACTATTACTTTATGACAAACCAAAAGAACTTGAATCAGGAGATGGTTGACCGAGGCGTTGACCGCTACCGAAAGTCTTCTTCAATATCCAAAGGATCTTTAACTGCTGCTGGTAGGCGTTTGATGCGTGATGCTGTTGAGCCTGTATACCTGGGGCTACTGGATCACGTTGGAAGTCTCAAGGAGTTCAAAAACAAAAGCGAGTGGCAGAAGGTTCTTTGTGATCTTCACGACAACAAGCTGAGACCTCTTGCACTCATAGGCATCTCAGGAGTTCTTGACTCCTCTGTTGAGCCATTGTCGCTTGCTTCTCTTTCTTTCAGGATCGGGAGGTTGGTTGAAGACCAGTTGCTTTCTGATTATCTGATCTCCACCTATAACAAGTTCGGGAGACGCATTGTCCATCGTATGCAGAACTTGAGGCACGATCACACTACTAAAAGCAGGTATCTCCACAAGACTGCAACCAAGGAGGACATGGGGTGGACTGATTGGACTCGGAGGCAACGGATTGCTTGCGGTTCTATGATCATTGAGATTATCCATAAACGCACAGGGTTGATCACGTTCACTGAAAAGACTCACCGAAAGCGTAAGTCGTATAAGCCTCAAAGGATGGTGGAGTTATCTGATGAGACTCGCCAGTGGATTGAAGGCTACGACCAGCACCGAGAGATATTGTTACCTTTCTGGATGCCTATGCTGGAGTCCCCTCTCCCTTGGAAAAGTGTTTATGGTGGCGGGTATGACGTAGGCGAAGGAGACGGGTTACCTTTGTTACCCTTCATCAGGTGCAGCAACAGGTCTGTCCTGAGAGAAGCTCCTGAGATGCCTGAAGTTTACAAAGCAGTTAACACCATTCAAGAGACTCCCTTTCGAGTCAACGGACAGATCCTGAATGTTCTTGAGTGGGCTTGGGAAAACGACAAGCGTATTGGTTTACCTCCAAGGGAGGACATCGAGCCACCGAATTACCTTCCTGATGATGCAAGTGTGGATGAGGTAAGGGACTTCAGGGATGCTCGGAGGGAGGCGTTTACGTTCAATCGATCTCAGCGAAGCAAGCGTATCTTGATCAACAGGATCTTGATGCTCGGGCGTAAGTTTTCTGACAAGAGATTATTCTTCCCGTGTTCACTGGACTTCAGGGGAAGGGTCTATCAGATCCCCTCGTTCCTGACCTATCAGGGGCCAGACCACTGTCGAGGTCTCCTGCACTTTTTCAGAGGTGAGCGTATCAAGAGCGATGATGACTTGAAGTGGTTGGCGATCCACGGGGCGAACTGCTTCGGGTTGGACAAAGTCTCGTATGAGAAGCGAGTCGAGTGGTCTGATGAGTTCACCAAGAAAGCTGTGGCGATTGCTAAAGATCCCTACGCCAACCAAGATTGGGTGGATGCCGATGAGCCTTGGCAGTTCCTTGCTTGGTGCTTTGAGTGGGGAGCGTATCACACACGGGTAACCAAGAACTTTGAGACTCACCTTCCTTGTGCGATGGACGCTACCAATTCAGGATTGCAGTTGTTATCGCTGTTAGCAAGGGATGACCTGGGATGTGTTGCTACCAATGTTGCACCCACTGAGGAGCCTCAAGATATCTACGAGGTAGTTGCCACGCACACCAAGGGGAAGCTGGAACAGGACGCATCACAAAGTCATAAGTTTGCTTCCAAGTGGTTGGAGTTCGGGATGAATCGCAAGATGTCGAAGAGACCTGTGATGTGTTACAGCTATGGGTTGACACCTTACAGTAACAGAGACTATGTGAAGCAGTGGTATTTTGATTGCCTTCAGGATCGCGGAGTGTCGTGTTTGTTTGGCAGAAGGAATGTTTACCCTGCGATCAAGTATCTTGCCAATCACCTGTGGGATTCGATTGAGGAGGTCTTGACCAAGCCAAGGCAAGTCATGGATTGGTTTCAGCAGGTAGCGACCTTGAAGGCCAAAGAAAACCAACCTATCACTTGGACTGCACCTTCGGGTTTTGTTGTGAAGCAGGACTATAAGCAACAGACATCAAGGAAGGTTGCTACTTGGCTCAGTGGCTCTCTGTCTGCTGTGAGGTTCAAGGATGACACTGACACTATTGACTCAAGGAAGCAATCGAATGGGATCTCACCGAATGTTATCCACAGCTTGGATGCTGCTGGGTTGGTGAAGACAGTGAACGAGGCTCACCTGCGAGGCATCGATGACTTTGCGGTCATCCACGACTCCTACGCTACACACGCTCCAAAGTGTCCAGTGCTTGCGGATTCAATAAAAGACTCATTTTCTGCAATGTTTTCAGAAAGCATCCTTGACTCCCTTGCTTCGGAATGGAAGATGGACGGCACTGACGTTCCGAGTGTGCCTGAGTTTGGAACATTCGATCCAGAACTTCTTAAGCAATCTAAATATTTCTTCAGCTAATCGTGCTGTCAGAAAACAAAACCAACAAACAATAATAACATGAGTAGTATTACAACTCCTATAGGCGTGGCTCGTTGGCCGCGATTGAATCAACCTGACACCAAGTTCGATGAGAATGGTGTTTATTCGTGCAAGCTGATCCTTGAAGAACAGGATTACACTGAGCTTGAAAGCAAGCTGGAGCCTTGGCTCGATCAACAATACGTTCGTTTCTGTAAGGAGATGGGCAAGAAGCAGCTTCGCAAAGCACCGACTGTTCCTTTACGTGTTAATGATGACGGGGAGTATGAGGTATATGCAAAGCAAGCTGCAAAGAAGGAGACATCCAAAGGCACTTTGAACTTCACTGTTGCCCTGTTTGATTCTCAAGGCAAGAAGATGAACGATGCACCGAATGTCGGCAATGGGTCGAAGGTGCGTCTCGGAGTAGAGCCTACAGCGTGGTTCGTTCCTTCGTTGGGATTTGGTTACACCTTGCGTCTGAAAGCAGCACAGGTCATTGATCTGGTTGAGTTCAATCCTGGTGGTTCCGATTCGTTTGCCTTTGACTCTCAAGAGGGTGGTTACGTCTCTGAGGATCTGGATGATGCCATGAAGGAAACTGATGACGTTCCGTTCTAAATTTGAAAAGAACTTAGCCCTCGACCTGAAAAGGTCGGGGGTTTCTTTTACATACGAGTCGCTGCGTTTTGAGTATTACAAGACGCACCATTACACTCCTGACTTTGTTTTGCACAATGGTGTGATCATTGAGGCAAAGGGAAGGTTCACAGGGTCAGACAGGATGAAGCACCTTTTGATTAAGGAGCAGCACCCTGATGCTGATATCCGATTCGTATTTATGAGAGCAAGCAACACCTTATCAAAAAGATCCAAGACCACTTATGGAGCGTGGTGTGACAAGCACAACTTCCTTTGGTCAGAGATGACTGTCCCAAAAGCATGGACTACTTAGCAACGCATCAGCCGTGTGAGGATTGCGGCTCATCAGATGCACTTACGATTAACACTGATGGCAGCACCTACTGCCACTCTTGTGAGACTTATCACAAGCCTCAAAAAGATATGAAAACTATGATGAAAATAAAGAAGCCTTCGGGCATACCAGAATTTGTTAACGGATCTTACAAAGCTATAACTCCAAGAGGAATTACCTTGGAGACTTGTAAGAGAATGGGCTACCGAGTTGGCGAACAGAATGGCAGGGCTTGCCACATCGCGGACTACCGAGACGATGACAAGAATATTGTCGGGCAGAAGCTGCGTTTCGAGGGCAAGAACTTCAGGATTGCTGGGGACATCTCTACGAGATTCTTCGGGCAACACTTGTTTCCTATGGGAGGCAAGAAGTTGGTAGTCACCGAGGGTGAGATTGACGCACTTTCAGTAAGCCAAGTTCAAGATAACAAGTGGGCAGTAGTGTCCATACCCACGGGGTGCTCCTCTGCTGCCAAGGTATTCAAAGCAAACCACAGTTGGCTCAGTATGTGGGAGGAGGTTATCCTTATGTTTGATGAGGATGAGCAAGGACGCAAAGCTGTAGAAAGCGTAGTCCAACTCCTTCCTCAAGGTCGTGCTAAAGTAGCAAGGCTACCGCTCAAGGATGCCAACGAGTGTCTTACGAATGGCAAGGGCAAGGACATCATTCACGCTATCTTCCAAGCTATCCCGTGGCGCCCTGATGCGATTGTTAGTGGTGACGATCTTCTTACAAGGATCTTGAATCCCAAGAATGCTGAGTCAGTTCCCTATCCATTTGATGGTCTCAACACGATGACCAGAGGACTACGGAGGGGAGAGATTGTTACCTTTTGTGCAGGGAGTGGCATAGGTAAAAGCCAAGTGTGTAGGATCATTGCTCACAGTCTTGTGACCGAGACCGATACAGCAGTCGGATACATCGCACTGGAAGAGTCTGTTGAGCGGACTGCCCTCGGCATCATAGGTCTTGAGATGGGCAAGCAACTGCACCTTGATCCATCGAGCATTAAGAGCGAACCTGGTTTTGAAGAGGCGTATGCTGCGACCATAGGATCGGGTAGGTTCTGGCTTTATGATCACTGGGGAAGTTTGGATGCTGACAGGTTGATCTCTCACATCGCTCACATGGCAAAGGTCATGGAGGTTTCCTATGTAGTCCTCGACCACATCAGCATCGTTGTTTCTGGTAACGGAGATGGGGACGAAAGAAGGATGATTGACAACGTGATGACCAAGCTACGTGCTTTAGTTGAGGAGACAGGCATCGGTCTTATCCTTGTGTCCCACCTCAAGAGACCTGCTGATGGCAGGGGACATGAGGAAGGAGCTAACACATCTCTTGCTCACCTGAGAGGATCTGCTGCCATCGCCCAGCTTTCGGACATGGTCATAGGGCTTGAGCGTAACCAGCAGGATCAGGAGCAGAAACACGTTACTACCCTGCGGGTTCTCAAGAATCGTTTCAGCGGGGACACAGGTATTGCAAGTAACCTCCAGTTCGATGTTGACACTGGCAGGATGAGTGAATACACATTCGATTCGATATGATGAAAGATAATCCTAAACAACAACTGAAACGCCACAATATCCTTTTCTTTGATATTGAGACTAATGCTATCGATCATTGGCCTACCCTTGGAGGTCTTAAGGATCTGCATTGTATTAGCATCATGGATCATCGATCAGGTGTTATGAAGTCCTTCAACTCTCAAGAGGACAACATCCAAGAGGGGATCGATATGCTCAACAACGCAGCCTACATCTGCGGTCACAACGCGATAGGCTTTGATGCTCCTGCTTTGCGTAAGCTCGGTTATACCCTTGATGCCAAAGTCCTAGATACCAAGGTGATGTCTTCGTGCATCTATCCAGACCTGATGTCTGATGATTGTAAACTTCCTGAAACAAGATTACCCGTCCAGTTCAGAGGTCGTCACAGTCTCAAGGCTTGGGGGTATCGTTTGGGAGTTCACAAGGGTGAGCATGGCGACACTGAGGATTGGACTATGTGGTCTCAAGAGATGCAGGATTACTGTGAGCAGGATGTTAAGGTCACTGCTTCTTTGTTTGATTACCTTCTCAATCAGAAGCCCTCTTCGGATATGTTACACCTTGAGCATGACTTTGCTGAGATCATCTCTAAACAAGAAGACAACGGGTGGCCTTTCGATATCATCAAGGCTGAGCTGTTGACCGAGAAGTTGATGGCAGAACGTGCTGATCTCCAAGCTAAGTTGCAAGACACTTTCGCTCCACAGGTGATAGAAACCAAGACTCCTAAAGGATGGAGAGTGGAAGTGGATGGCAAGACCTTTGAGGCTGCTACCAAGACTGCTTTGAAAGCTCAGTTGAAAGAAGTCAAGCTGAAGCAGAAGTTCGCTGACAGTGCAGTTAAGATGGATAACAAAACGAAGAGCATTCCATTTAATCCTAACAGTCGTGATCAGATCGCTGAGAGATTGATGGAAGCAGGGTGGAAGCCTGAGAAGTATGACGGCAAGCGTCCTAAGATTGATGAAGCAGTCTTGAGGGGCATAGGCACTCCCGAAGCTGATATGCTTTTGCAATATCTACTGCTTACTAAAAGGCTTGGTCAGATTGCCGAGGGCAACAACGCTTGGCTTAAGTTACTTAAGGGAGAAAGAATCCACGGGCAGATTAATACCAACGGGGCTATCTCTGGTCGATGCACCCACAATCGCCCCAACATCGCCCAGGTTCCTGCCTCCCGTGCTCCTTATGGCAAAGAGTGCCGAGAGTTGTTTACTGCTCCAGAGGGCAAAGTTCTTGTGGGCGTAGACGCAAGTGGACTTGAGTTGAGGTGCTTGGCTCACTACCTTGCCCAATGGGATAAAGGTCACTATGCCAACGAGATCCTCAGTGGTGACATTCACAGTGCCAACCAAATGGCTGCAGGTCTACCCACACGGGATCACGCTAAGACTTTCATCTACGCTTTCCTCTATGGTGCAGGGGACGCTAAGATTGGTTCGATTGTTGGAGGTTCTCGCAAGGAGGGAAGGAGACTCAAGCAGTCCTTTATGAATAAGATCCCAGCGATCAAGAAGCTGTCTACAGCTATTGAATCCAGCTTGGAGAAGCGGCCTTATCTTACAGGCTTGGATGGTCGCAAGCTACCTTGTCGCAGTCCACACTCAGCCCTCAACCTCCTGCTGCAATCAGCGGGTGCTGTCATTATGAAGAAGGCTTTGGTTCTTTTTGCTGAACGAGCAGAAGCACCTTATGAGATGCACGGCAACATCCATGACGAAGTTCAGCTCTCTTGCCTTCCAGAGCACGGGGATCTCTTAGGTGAGACCTTTGTTGAGTGCATTGCTCTCGCTGGTAAGAAGTTGAAATTCAGATGCAAGCTGGATGGAGAGTATCACCTCGGAGACACTTGGGCAGAAACACATTGATCTTATGACTACAGAAACACAACTAATGGTATACAAGCACGAAGCACAACACCCCTATGCTACTACTTCGATAGCTTACAAGGAACTTGCTAAAAGAGCCTTAGAACTTGATACGAAGGTAATTAAACTTGGGAAAATCATAGAAGAAATGGAAGGTGGTTTTATTTGGCCCCTTGAATCAACTGAACTTGAAACACATGATAACTGAAACTATTAACGCACTCTTCCATGATGAAGAGGGATGCCGTGAGTTGGTAGCGATAGGTCGTTATGCCCCTGCTGACGAAGGAGGGTGGCAAGACGGCAAACGCAGTGAACCACCTACGAGTGCCTCGATGGAACTTGATGACATCCTTACTCCTGAAGGAGGGAGTGTATACGTAGAAGAGTTGAGAGACTCAGCCCTCAAAGCTCTTTGGGACGAAGTAGAAGACTATGAAGTAGAAGATTATGATTGATTTAAAAGGAAAAATTAAAGAAGGCGACAAAGTTCAAGTAGAGTTTTTTGACCACTGCGAAGGTGGAGACGGGACTCTTCCGTTGTGTCGGGTGTATGGAGAGGTGCGAGATGTAACCAAGTATTCCATAAGAGTATGCGGTTGGGATGGGATGGGATGCTCAGATGATGAAACCATCTGGACTATTGCCTTAGCCTGTGTCGAAGCAGTTGTGAAACTTAAACTATCAGACGTAATCATTTCAGATGCCTACTAAAAAACTACTATTTGATGGGGACATGATCCTTTATCGAGCCTGTTTCGCCTCTGAAAAAGAGATCAAATGGGATGACGATATCTTCACGCTTCACGCAGACTTCTCGGATCTCAAGGATTGTTTCGTTTCTTTGGTTGATGAGATATCTATAAACATCGGGTGCTTTGATGTTGAGCTTGCGTTCAGCCAAAAGAAAACCTTTCGCCACGAACTGAACGAAGAATACAAGGCTCACCGAAAAGATAAGAGGTCTCCCTTGGGGATCAATGCTCTTCGGGAGTGGGCTTCAGAGGTTTGGCCTACTCACTGTTGGCCCCGCCTAGAGGCTGATGACGTTCTAGGAATCCTTGGATCTGACCCAGCGAATAATTACACTCTTGTGAGTGGAGATAAGGACTTCAAGACTGTGCCTTGCGAGTGGTATAACTTTCTTTCGGAGGAGATGCTTGTTATCAAAGAGAAGGAAGCTGACTACAATCACCTTGTGCAGACCCTTTCGGGGGACATGACTGACGGGTATAAAGGAGTTCCTGGTGTAGGTGAAAAGACCGCAAAGAAACTCCTCGATAAGAATGGTGCATCTTGGCAGACCATCAAAGACGCTTACGAGAAAGCGGGGATGGATGAAGGAGATGCCCTGATGAACGCTCGTATGGCACGTATCCTTCGTGCAGGTGACTACAATCAACAAACAAACAAAGTAAAGCTATGGAAACCAAAACAGTAAGACCCACAAGGAGATCGAAACCGAAACGCAGTCCTCATCACGACTTTTCTGAACGTGCTCACCTGATACGATGGTGTCACGAAAGGTCGCTGAAAGAACTTAAAGCACTTAAAAAAGCCTTTGATCAGCTTAATGCTACGCAATCTTGAAGATGCCAAAGCGTTAACAAGACCCATATTAAGACGCTATGGATGAATATATCCCAAATATACCGACTGATCTTGTAAAGTTCTTGGAGGGCAGAATACCTTCCAAGGACTTTTCTGTTTTTGATGAACTTCGGTATATCGACTTCTATAGCGGACAACGTGCTGTTGTTGCTCTTCTTCGTCAACTCCACCATGAACAGGTGGAACGCTCCTACTCATCAACCCCTAATACCTAAGACTGCCATGTGTATGCCTTCAATGAAGACACCTCCTGCTCCTAAGCCTGTCACTCCTCCACCACCTCCTACTGCTGTCGCTGAACAAGTCAGTGCTCCTTCTCAAGGATCTGCTCCAAAACGCAAGAAAACAGGAGTTTCAGCTTTGGTTCTCAGGAGACCCACTGTTGCTGTAGGTGACTCTTCGCAGGTAGGCAGTAACATTCCTTACTAATTAACATCATGGCTAATCAATCTACTGATCAGAATATCGTTTACGCTAACCTTACGGGAGGTGCAGGAACCTTTACTAGTTCTACCACTCCCGCAATCAATCCTACCAACGGCAAGACCAATGCTTTCCTAGTATCGGGGACTTTCAACGGAGCTACTGTTACTTTGAAGCACAAGGTAGGATCGAGTTATGTTGCAGTCGGTGAGGACACTACTTTGACTGCTGAAGGAGGTGCATTGTTTACTTCCCCAGTTTCTGACATTGCAGTGTCGGTTGCTAGTGCAGGGTCGAGCTTTGACATCACTGTAGTAATCAAGCCCATCTTACTTTAATGCGATCATCGAAAGGCTATAAAAGAAGTTACGAGACATATCTCGCTACTGACCTTTATGGCAAACTCACGCAAAAGAACACGCGAGGGTTAACGCAATCCCCTACGTCTCCTTTGACGGGACTTGCGGGTGGCTTTTCTTACCCTGCTGGAGCTTATGCAGCATATTCACTGCAAGACTTAGGAACTGGCGGCAACGTCATTCGAGCAAGAAGGGAAGCTGACAATGCCGAGCAAGACTTTACGGCAGCAGAAATTTTTGCTGGTGATTTAGGCACATGGGCAAGTTCCACTAATGCATACGTTACAACTTGGTATGACCAAAGCGGTAACGGGCAACACGCAACGCAGACTACTGCCAGCCAGCAACCAAAAGTCATAGACAACGGAGCGGTTATTTTAGACTCTAATGGCAAGGCAACCATCCAATTTGATGGAAGCAATGACAACCTGCAAATGCCATTTGCCACAGGTTCAAACTCTGCCCACTTAATGTCTGCTGTTTGCGAACCTGTCAACAATAGCTCAAATCAATTCCTTCTCGACTTCCGCGATGCCAGCAATGACGGGATTACTATGCTTGGGCTAAGTTCTGGCCTAATGAACCACAGGACTAATGCTGTCAAGGCGGCTCAAAACTACAATTCTGATGTGCAGTTATTTACTGGTGAATACACAGGAACTGATTTGACGGCATACGTTGACGGGTCTGGAGGAACCACGCTTTCAGGAGCAGATACAAACGCAACAATCAACGGGCGTATTGGTTCGGTAGCCGCAGCAGTTACATTGCCTTGGAACGGCACAATTTCTGAAGTTGTTATTTACCTTACCGACCAATCATCAAACCTCGCCGACATTGAGTCCAACATTGCTGGACGTTACGGAATTAGTCTAACATGAAATACCTGCTTCTAAGTCAAGACGAGAAATACGCTAAAGAATTAGCCGCTGCGATGTGGTTATTGACCCGACCTTCTGGTAACGACTCAACTAAATACTATGTTGATTGGCACGTTCACGCAGACGGGCGAGTAGCTCTTTGCGTTTATGATGAAACTCAGCCCATTCATCCAGACTGCGACTCAGCAGCGTTTTGTAAGGTCATTTCGGACTCAGTGACTGACCAAGAACTGGCTGTTATTGAATCTTCTATCGATGCTTCCAAAGGTGAGCACATGAGCTTTTTGGATGTCTGCTTAAACATTCCTAGCTTGTCTAATAACCTAAGAACCACAGCACAGATGGAGGCTGATGGGTGGTTTCCTACAGATGTAACTCCATAAACGCTTATGCACCAATCCGCTCAAAAGATTTATGAAGCCTTAGAAGGGCATCGCTACACTTACTTGGAGAGAGCAAGGACTTGTTCCCGCCTCACCTTGCCTTATGTGATGCCTGAAGAGGGCTTTGGGCCTCACAGTAGGCTTGATACTCCGTTCAGCGGTGTTGGGGCTAGAGGAGTCAACAACCTAGCTTCTAAGCTCCTGTTGGCTTTGCTTCCCCCTAACTCACCTTTCTTTAGGCTTCAAGCGGACGCAAAGAAACTTGCAGAAGAGAACACTCCTCCTGAGTTGATGTCAGAGATCGAACAGTCTCTTCAAGGCTTGGAAGAGCTAGTGATGGCCGAGGTCTCTAGGGGTTCGTATCGCGTAGGCATTCACGAAGCACTGAAGCACCTTATCATCACTGGCAACGCTTTGCTTTATCTTCCTGCTGATGGAGGACTCAGGGTGTTCCACCTAGATCGCTTTGTAACCAAGAGAGATCCTATGGGCAACTTGTTGAAGGTTGCTACCAAGGAGACCCTTTCTCTTTCTGCTCTTCCAGAAGATGTTCGCAATCGTGTTGCTGCTTCTGACCCTGAAGGTCTTAACGAATACTCTCAAGTAGACCTGTATACGGCAAGTTGCCGAAGGGGAGACGAGTGGGTTATCTCTCAGGATGTTAAGGGCATTGAGATCCCTGAAGCTGGCGGTCGAGTTCCCTTGGATGAAAACCCGTTCATTCCTTTGCGTTTGAGCAGGATTGATGGCGAGGCTTATGGTCGTGGGTTTGTAGAAGAATACCTGGGTGATATCCAAAGTCTTGAAAGCCTTACGAGGGCTATCGTTGAGGGTAGTGCAGCCGCAGCCAAGGTGTTGTTCCTTGTGAACCCCAATGGGACTACAAGGGCTAAGACTCTTTCTGACAGTCCTAATGGTGCTATCGTTCAAGGTAACGCAGGAGATGTTACTACCCTTCAGCTAAACAAGTTCAACGACTTCAGAACTGCTCAGGTTACTATGGAGGCTATCAAGGATCGTCTTGGTTCTGCTTTCCTTCTGACATCGGGTGTTGTCCGTAATGCCGAGCGAGTGACTGCTGAAGAGATCCGTATGCTTTCCCAAGAACTAGAGTCATCGCTTGGAGGTCTCTACTCGCTTCTGGCAAGTGAGATGCAGATGCCCTTGGTGAATCGAGTGATGTCGGTGATGCAGAAGAAGGGTGAACTACCCAAGCTGCCTGATAATCTTGTTAAGACTGTTATCGTGACGGGAGTTGAAGCTCTCGGTCGAGGTAACGATCTCTCCAAGCTGGACTTATTCCTTGCTGGTGCTGCTCAAGTAGTAGGCCCACAAGCCATTGGTCAGTTTGTGAATGTTGAAGAATACTTTAAGCGTAGGGCGACCTCGCTGGGCATCAAGACTCAAGGACTCATCAAGAGTGCAGAGCAGATGCAACAAGAAGCACAACAAGCACAGATGATGCAAATGGCTCAGAAAGTTGGCCCTGCTGGAATAAAAGCCTTGAATGATCAGTATATGGCTGATACTCCTGAGTCACAACCAGAACAACAATAATTACTTATGGAGTCAGTTCAAATTAACGAACCCACTAAACCTGAAAACATCTCTCTTGAAGAACAAGCAGAGATGCAAGAGCAAGCCCGTATGGAGCAAGAGCAATCTCAGTTCTCGCAAGAGGACACCGAGGGCGCCGAACCGCAACCAGAGGGTGAGCGTCCTGAGTGGCTACCTGAAAAGTTTCAGTCACCAGAGGATCTTGCACAGGCTTACAGTGAACTAGAAAAGCAGTATCACTCTAAAGGTGAAGAGACCACTGAGCAGTCAGTTGACGAAGACCCTGTGCCTTCAGAGTATGTCAACAGCACCATTCAAAGTGCCTCTGATGAGTATGCTGAGTTAGGCCGCCTTTCTGATGAAACCTTCAATGCTTTGGAGGCTTCTGGTCTTTCAAGGGATCTTGTCGAGCGTTACATCAATGGCGTTGAGGCTTCTAGTCAGCAACAAACCGAAAGCCTTATGAGTGAGGTCGGAGGTGAGGCTAACTACCAAGCTATGTCGGAGTGGGCTTCCACCGCCCTGACCGAAGACGAGCAAGATGTGTTTAACGCTACAGTTGAGTCTGGAGACAACAATGCTGCTCTTATGGCTATCCGAGGTCTTTACGCTCGTTACAGTTCTGATGGAGGCAAGGCTTTGAATCTTTATCAAGGTGACACTGTCGGTGCTGGCGTTACTCCGTTTACTTCTACCGCACAGGTTACTGAAGCTATGCAAGACGCAAGGTATGGTAAAGACCCTGCGTATCGTGCCCATATTGAGAAGAGACTTTCGGTCTCCTCTGTCATTTAAATTTATTTGTTATGTCTGAAACTATCACCTTCATCAAAGATAACTTTGATTCGATTTTAGGAGCTGCTACTGCTGTAGTTGCTGCTGCGTCTGCGATCTGTGCTCTTACGCCCACACCAGCAGACGATAAGGTTGTCGGCAAGGTCTATAAGATCCTTGAGTGGCTTGCACTGAATGTTGGTAAGGCAAAGCAATAACAGATGCTAAAACTTTTAACAGCCGCCCTTGAAGCCTATGTGGAGACACTGAAGTTCAAGAGGCGGCTTTTTATTTATAAACTAGAAGATGAAATTGATTCCTTGGCTGCTGATGGCAGTCCTTCTGCCAAGCTGCGGCTTGAGCGGTTATCGAAAAGACTCCGCTTTGAAGTCGTCCGCACTTTACGATCCTCCAACAGTAACCCTGAAGGAGAATAAGGTCTATGAGTTTGAGGAAGGCACACTCAGTGGCAGAGGTCAAAAGTTTCACTCGGACTATAGTTATAGACGAGCAATCATAATCGGATCACAGAAATAATAACATGGCTACAAAGAGAAAAGGACTATCCTTGCGTAAGGAGCATAAATCTAAAAGTGGAGGATTATCCGCTAAAGGACGAAGCTACTACAACCGCAAGACAGGTAGTAATCTCAAAGCCCCAGTGACTGAAAGTAAACCCAAAGGTAAACGAGCAGCACGTAAGAAATCTTTTTGTGCGAGAATGAAGGGAGTTAAAGGCCCAATGAAAGACTCTAAGGGTCGCCCTACTCGCAAAGCGTTAGCACTCCGCAAATGGAAGTGCTGACCAAGTAATACTTTTCTCACCATTATACGAAAGCACCTATTGTTTTCGGTGGTGTTAAAAACCAAAGTCATCATAAAAGTTGAGCTTCGGTGTGGCAGAAGATGAGACCCAATACATTGGACAATCAATAACTCGGAACCCATCAGAAACAATTATATTGAAGACATCGAATAACCCCAAAACATAATATACTACTATGGCTAATGGAGCTACTACTCCGTCCCGCTTGGGACAAGTAAATGGTGCTGGCGATGCTTCCGCACTGTTTCTAAAGGTGTTCTCAGGAGAGATCCTGACCACTTTCGAGGAAATGAACGTGATGAAAGACCTTCACACGATTCGCACAATTTCCTCTGGTAAGTCCGCACAGTTCCCTGTGACAGGAATCGCTACTGCTCAGTATCACACCCCAGGTGAGAACATTGCTGATGCAGGTGCTGGTTATCTCAGCACTATCAAACACGCTGAGAAAGTCATCACCATCGATGATGTTCTTGTGGCATCTACGTTCATCGCCAACATCGATGAGCTTAAGAACCACTATGACGTTCGCTCGGTGTATGCCCGTGAACTCGGTAAGGCTTTGGCAAAACGCTTCGACATCGCTACGATGAAGACTCTTGTTGCCGCTTCCCGCACTTCTGCTTCCATCACTGGTAATCCTGACGGCATCTCCGTTGCTGGAACCTTTGCTGGTGCTACCGCAACTGGTGCAGAACTTCAGGCTGAGTTGTTTAGTGCTGCTCAGAAGCTGGACGAGAATGACATCCCCAACGATGGTCAGCGTTTCGCTATCTTGAAGCCAGCCGACTACTACACCCTTCTCGCTTCTGGCGAAGAAGTGATCAACCGAGACTTCGGTGGTCGTGGTGACGTTGCTACTGGTAACATCCCAATGGTTGCTGGTATCCGCATCTTAAAGTCCAACCACCTCGCTGACGTTTCTGTCGCTGAAGCCTCTCAGGATCAGGATGACGACAACGCTTCCAACGATGTGTTTGGTGGTGCTGGCACTGGTTACAATGGTGACCTTTCGGATGTCACCATCATTGGTGGTCACCCTGCTGCTGTAGGCACTGTGAAGCTCCTTGATCTGGCGACTGAGTCGGACTACAAGGTTGAGCTTCAAGGTTCGCTGTTCGTTGCTAAGTATGCAATGGGTCACGGCATCCTTCGTCCTGAAGCTGCGTTTGAGATCCGCAACACCAACTAAACCTCAAAGGGTC
>Ga0208793_1001204_pt1 | contig 15416 bp, 4 predicted proteins | sample 17_taG_FD_184092 | JGI IMG/M metagenome (GOLD analysis project Ga0208793, IMG submission 184092) | Marine viral communities from the Subarctic Pacific Ocean - 17_ETSP_OMZ_AT15314 metaG (SPAdes) (version 2) | ecosystem: Environmental > Aquatic > Marine > Oceanic | place: Pacific Ocean | collected...
CGATCAACGTAGGTAGTTCAACAGATACATCAGCACATACATTTATTTCTGCTGTCCCAAATGCTGTTATTTCTGGTGGTGATTATCCACATACATTTGTAAGAGCAGTTACTGATGCTATTGTCAAAACACAAGTTAGTTCTCCTGTTTCAAATAACAGTGATGGCGCATGTGCTGACATTAAATCAAATATTGACACTCTCGTTGAAATTGTAACAGTATACTTAACCCAAGGATCGTTGAATTTTCCAAGCCCTTTACCAGCACAATCTGTGAGAGTTCCTTCTGCTGGCGAAGCCAAATGTAAAAGGGACTTAGGTTTAATTATTGATTCTGTTATTGGTGATATGAGAACAGGTGGTAATTCTAATATCAGAAGTTCTACTCAAAAATATTTGGATGGATCTGCTTTATTAAGTAATGGTCTTGCTGGCGAATTAAATGAATCAATCACTGCTTTTGAAAAAGCAAGAGATATGATGAAACTTGCAATTGCTAACCAACTTTATATTCAAGATTTAACTATCTTACCTGATTTCCTTACTACTTCTGGAACTATTGAGGCATCAAGTCTTACGAATTCTATCTTTGTCTCAGGTCAGTTTGAATATTCTAATGCAATACTTAAATTATATGAAACTGTAGCAGAGGGAACTGTATTCCATAGTACGTTCTTCAAGTTTGTTTCTGCCGGAGATGATAACCGATATTCATATAAAGTAAGAAATATATTGTTTGATGGAGTCAGTACCGACTATCCTCTTTATAAGATTGATGGTTCTAACGTGACAACAGAAGTAGATGAGAATCTATTAGTGTTTATTGAGGGTGTCCTGCAAATTTATGGAGAATCTTATACCATTGACAGAAGTGTAAATCCAAATGTAATCAAATTTACTAATGTAATAGAAAAGGATAGACACTTCTTCTGTTATACATTCAGCAAATATAAAGTCTTAAATAATTTTGCAGATCAATTTAATTCAAGTGCAAAATCATTTGAATTCAAATTTGGTGAAGATAACATTCTTCCTCCTGATGATCATCAAATGTTAGTTATGCTTGATGGTGTTCCTCAAGTAGAAGGATCTTCATATACTATTGTTGATAACGTAATTTCATTTACTGAACCACCAACTACAGGTAAAAATTGTTTCGTACTATATTTCTATGGAAAAATATTCGACAAGACTATTTCAATTTGGAATGGTGAAGTATTTGAAAACTTAGAATACATTGGTGACAATAGTCCTGAAGGATGTCAGTATTTAAATAGAGTTGCAAACACTGGAGATATTATTAAACCTGGTGATAAGATTAGAATTGATGGAGAATCAGTTAAAGAAATTATTAGAGTTGAAGAAAGAGCACTTAAGAATACTGACAACTTAGTTTATACAGCATTGGTATACACTGACAATTCATATATTCGCGGTAAAAATGCTGTTGCTAATGCTGTAATAGATCCTAGTGTTACTGTTGTATCAGGTGGTAATCCAGTTGCTATTGAGGGAACTATAGGTGTTGAATTTACAATGGGTATTCCTACAGTATTTGCTCCAGGACCAATTACCAGTATTAACATAACAAATCCTGGTCTTGAGTATGACGTAGCTCCTATCATTTTATTCAAAACAGAATGTGATAATCCAGGAACTGGTGCAGAAGCTATCGCTCAAATTACTAACGGTAAAGTAACTAATGTCATTATCACAAATGGTGGTTCTGGATATACAGAAGCACCTGAATTAATTTTTGCTAAAAAGTATGAGATCATTAGACCTCAGACACCTTTGTTTATGAAGAATAATACAATTGTTGATATTTCTTTAGCAAATGCATTGTTACCTGGATTTAACGTTGTCAATGAATCTGAGTTGGAAAATTACATTCCTTTAGTTTCAACTCAACTCACCACTTCACGCACTAATGTACTTGAAATTGAAAGTAAAACTAACCGAGATACATCACGTCCCGGACTTGCTTATGTTCTTGAGACATTTGATAATAACAAATTCTCGTATGAACCACATGAACCTAGTGATCCATTAGCATCTTATCTTGGTACTGGTGTTACTATTGAAATGATTAACAGATATGCCCCTGCTCTTACAGTTGGTGATTTTACTACACATAGAGGAGCTACGCAAGGAGCGACTGAACCAGCAATTATCAACATTGGACCAGAAGCATATGTAGCATATGGTCTTACACTGAATGGTAATATCAATGATACTGTTACTACAATTACAGTTACTGGCGATGTTTCTAATTTCCCTCCAGCGGGATATTTGGAGTTTGGAGATGAAATTGTTGAATATACTTCAATTTCAGGACAAGATTTTACTGTTGTCCGAGGAGTAAATGGAACTACAGCAACATCACATACAGATACAGATTATTTAAGACTCGCTTGGCGAGGGTGATAAATATAAATAACACAAGGAAAACCGTAAACATTAACATTTATAGAAATGCCAGCACTTATTTCTGAACAGTTTAGAATTCATAATGCCCAACAGTTTGAAGAAGCATTTTCCGAGGCAGCACCCACGAACATGTATTTCTTCATGGGCAGACCCCAAGACTGGGATACCACTGCTGTAGCTGGTGCGACTTCATATGTCGGTCAAGCTTCAGGTAGTCAGCACAGTGGATCTTATCTCGCAACTCCTGATGAGAACAATCCACCCACGCCTATCGACAGTTTCAATTACGAGAAAGAAATTTTTGATGATATGATTTCTCTCAAGAGAATTCAATCGTCAGATGTCAGATTAGTTGTCAATAGACACAACTGGACATCAGGAACGACATATTCAATGTATCGTTCTAACTACAGCGCAGACTTCAAGGCAAACTCTGCCGGTGAGAATGCACCACATATTTACTCAGCAAAATATTATGTTGTAAGTGACTATAAGGTTTACAAGTGTATCTACAATGGATCATCACCTGCTAACCCTAATGGTATTGCTTCTACTGTTGCCCCTAGCGGAACTGGAACTACTATCTTCACAACTGCTGATACTTACAAGTGGAAGTTCCTTTACAGCATTGGAACCGATGATGTAATTAAATTCTACACAACCTCTTATGCACCCGTTCCCGCTAACTGGGGCGTCGGAACTGCTGGAGACCCCGCCAATGGCGTTGATGTTAAAGCAGCTGCTGTAGACGGTGCTATCGACACTGTGGTGATTAACACAGGTGGTACAGGATATACTGATAATGCTTCGACTGGTTATACTAATGTTCCCATCCGTGGAGACTGGGCGCAGAACGGTGGCGTTCAAGCACTTGCGACAGTTAAAGTTAGTAGCGGTGCTGTAAGTGAAGTAACAATCACCACTCCCGGATCTGGTTATACTTATGGTTACATTAATGTAAACTCAACTGAAATCTCTGGTATCGGTGCTCCTGGAACAGAAGCAGTTTTAGAAGTTATCATTCCTCCCGCAGGCGGACATGGTTTCAACATCTATAAGGAACTTGGCACTAAGCGTGTCATGGTAAACTCCAGAGTTCAATATGACGAGAACCTTGAGTTCCCTGTTGATACTGATTTCAGAAGAATTGGTGTTCTTCGCAATCCTGAAGAATCTGGTGGTGGCATTGCTTCTGGTTCTACCTATAATGGTTTGACCGCTATTAAGTTCCCATCTGCAACAGTTGCTTCATTTAACATTGACGAGACTGTAACGCAAACTACAACTGGCGCTACTGGTAAAGTCGTCTCTTGGGATTCTGCTACTAAAATTCTTAAAGTTTATCAGAGCAGCTACGAGCACATTGTTACCGGTAACCAAGGTGGAGATTTAACTCCTTTCTCTGGTTCAAATGCAATCACTGGAGCACTTTCATCATCTGTTGAAACTCCAGATACTACTTACAGTTTGACTACTTCAAATCTAACTTTTGCTAATGGTTATTCAGCACCAGAAATTAAAAAATATACTGGTGACATCATTTATGTTGAGAACAGAAGAACTGTTTCTCGTTCTATTGATCAAATTGAAGATGTCAAATTGGTCGTAGAATTCTAATATATACCATATAAGATCAAAACAACATTCTAGTCTAGTAATATGCCCCAGAGTACTAATCTAAACAAAGCTCCATACTTTGATGATTTTGATCCGAATAGTAACTTTTATAGAGTTCTTTTCAGACCTGGATACTCAATTCAATCTAGGGAGTTAACAACTCTACAATCTATTCTACAAAATCAAGTCGAAAGTCTCGCTAAAGCAAACTTTAGACAGGGATCTGTTGTTGTTCCTGGGGAAGTTATTGTAGATAAGCAGTATAGTTATGTGAAGGTAAGTTCCTTCACAAATAACTTACAAATTACCGATTATATCGGTAAGAAAATGACGGGTAATATTTCTGGTGTAGTTGCTACGGTATTAAATGCCACAGCTTCCACATCAACAGATTCTCCTACTTTGTTTGTTAAGTATGAAACTGGTGGTAATAGTAATACTGCAGTTACATTTAGTGAAGGTGAGACCATCACTTCTAATTCACCAGGAGCTCCTACAGCAATTGTTGGTATTACTGGAAATGTGAAACCTACTCAAAGTGCTGCCATGGGGTATGGCTCTGCTGTTTCAGTTAGAGAAGGTATCTATTTTATCAATGGATCTTTGGTAAAAAATGAGAATGCTACTATACTTTTAGACAAGTATGGTAATACTCCTACTTATAAAGTAGGTTTTATTGTATCAGAGCAACTTATTACTCCAGAAGAGGACTTCTCTCTGCTTGATAACGCTCAAGGTTATTCTAACTATGCTGCTCCTGGCGCTCACAGACTTAAGTTATCTGTAACGTTAGTAACAAGACCTATTAACTTAGAAGCACAAAAAGATTTTGTAGAGTTACTTCAAGTAAGAAATGGAAATGTCGATGCTACTGTAGATCTTGTTTCTCCTAATGGTCTTATTGAAGATATTCTTGCTAGAAGAACATTTGACGAATCCGGTGATTATGTCGTCAAAGAGTTTCTATTAAACTTTAAAGAAAGTTTAGCAACTGCAGATAATAATGGTGTATACTCTGCATCTCAAGGTGGATCAGAAGGTAAATTTGTAGCAGTCATTGAACCTGGAAAGGCATATGTAAAAGGATATGAAATTGAAACTACATCAGTAAGATATGTTGAAATTGATAAAGCAAGAACAACTGAAACCCAAGAAAATAATTCACTGAGTCCTGGCGAAGGATCCAACTTCACAGTAACTAATCTTTTATCATTCCCTGATGTTGAAAGTAAGTCTTCGTCATTGACTGGTACTGGTTTACTTAGCACTAATGCTTATCAGGAACTTAAATTATATGATAAGTATACTGACGTTGTATTTGGAGAAACAACTGCTAATCTCGACGGCACTGCACCAGAAGCAGAAAATTTCTGGATGGTTACAGTCGAGACTTTATCTTCTGCAGATGTAGTTGCATTAAATAGCAACTGGAGTAATGGTGCTCTTTCTGGTCAAGTTAGATACTACCAATTAAGCAGCAATTTAACTGAGGCAGTTGCTATTCTTACTAAACCATCATCAGTTGGATTTAGTATTGGTGAAAATATCACCATGGGTGCTGTTTCTGGAACATTGAAAACAGCAGAAAGACTTACGACACCTTATATTGGTATTGGTAAAACTAAATCCATTAAATTTCTAACCGGAACTGCCACAAATGGAGTTTATGATAAATCATGCCTTCATAAACTTGGTTTGTTTGGAGTAGAATACTTTACTAAAATTTTATGCCAAAATCCACTAAATTTCTCGGTAGGTAAATTTATTACCGGACAGACAAGCGGTGCTAGAGGTATTGTAGAGCAATTACTCACTGATACAAATGAATTAATTTTATCCAGAGTTTCCGGTAGTTTTGCTGATGGGGAAACTTTACTTTCAGAGCAAGATGGAACTACAACACCATATAATTTTGTAGAACCAAAAGGTTCTTTAGCGTCACTTAAAATGATATCTTTTGGCGCGACATATGCCGCCAATACAGACATCACTGCAATCAATGTTAATGGTGTAAATAGACTTACTGAAATTGGATCTTCAAATGTCACTATTTTAAATAATGAAATTAGATCTATTGTGATCACAGATGCTGCAAGAGCAGCAATGGGAACATTTACGACTGCTCCCACTATAGAAATTGTTGACCCAACTGGATCTGGATGTGTTGTTTCTGCAGATTTGAATGATAGTACTATCGTAAATTATGATTCATCTTTTGTAAAGAGTTTCTTTAATGCTACGACAGGAAATAATTTTGCAGGTGATATTTACAGTAATGATCTTTCATATTATATCGACAATGGAGCTACATTTAGCGCCAATCCAGGAAACTATTTCATTACTGCAGATAACCTTGGTTCCAGACCAGATGTAGATCTAGTAAAAGGAGATATTATTGCTGTTGTTGATAATAGTGGTGTTACCAGAAAATACGTGACGAAATATTCAGTACCTGATGGCAATACAAGTGCTGCTAAAATCTTTATCTATGGTGCTGTTCTTTCAGGTTTTGCATCTAAGAAAATTTCTAGAATTCGTTCAAAACTTTCTGGTGCTGAGTCTAATACTTTACTGTACCCACTGCCAAATAAGCATGTAAAAACAATGGTGTTAGATTCTAATAACACCAACATTGATTATACCGTGCAGCAAGAATTCTTAGGAAATCTCGATGCTAGTGGTGCTATCAGTATCAGCGTAGGAACGAACGAACAGTTCCTTGGATACACATCAGAAAATTATGTAATGTCGAACCCAAACACGGGTGAATTACTTGATCTCTCCACGACTTTTGATAGTGGTGGCAATCCTGAATTTAAAGTATCTCTAGGCAATAGTGCTCAAAGTATCACACTTGATCTTGGTGCTACATTTGCTGACATTCCATTTAAGTTGATTGCTCCTGTAAGAAAGGCAGATACTTCTCCCAAAACTAAAATTCTCGTAGAAAATCAAGAATACAATGTATCTACAGGATTTTCTGATCCATCAATTCCAATTGAGTATGCTGATGGATTAAAATTAAAAGCAGTTTACATGTCTGCTACTGCTGCAGATGCTACCAACAATGACGTTCAGGTTACTGATCGTTTTGATTTTGACGGCGGTCAAAGAGATACACACTACGATCTTGCTCGCATTACATTAAAACCAGGAGCAATTGCACCTACTAGTAAACTTCTTGTAGTATTTGATTACTTTAAGCATATTGGTGGTGTTAACACTGGTGATTACTTTACAGTAGACTCATATACTAATATTACTTATACTGATATTCCATATTATAATTCAAGTGTTTATGGAAGAATTTCACTTAGAGACACAGTTGACTTTAGACCCAGAGTTTCTGACTATGATGGTCTAGACACAGCTACAGTTCTTCCTGGATATAGTGATAAAGTAACTGTAAATGCTCTTAAGTTTACTGGAACAGGATCTTCACCATCCACACTTCCTATTGCAGGAACATCTTTCGATTCTGGATATGAATTCTATCTGAATAGAATTGATGCTGTTTACATTAGTAAGAGTGGTGGTTTTGTTGTTTCAAAAGGAACTCCAGCATTAAACCCACAGACACCTCAAGAAATTTCTGATGGCATTCTTTTATATCACTTAAACATCCCTGCTTATACCTACAGTCTTTCTGACATCACTTCTAAGAGTTTCGATAACCGTCGTTACACGATGCGTGATATCGGTAAACTTGAGAAGAGAGTTGAGAAACTTGAATACTATACAGTATTAAGTCTTCTGGAGCAGGATACATTCAATACCCAAGTCAGAGATGAGTTTGGTAATGATAGATTTAAGAATGGTATTCTTGTAGATAACTTTGAAGGTCATGGAATTGGTAATACAGCATCAACAGATTATAAATGTGCTGTTGACACTCAGTTAGGAATTTTAAGACCTAGTTATGCTGCCTCTCAAACAAGTCTTATTGAAAAAGATTTAAATGACGCTCAAAGAACTGCTAGTGGGTATGTAAGAAAAGGTGAGCTTATCATGCTACCTTATACTGAGATAACAACAGTAGAAAATTTAGCTGCTACTCAAACCATTACAATCAACCCAAATAAATCAGCAAAGTTTGCTGGGGTGATGACATTAGAACCTAATATCGATGAGTGGAAAGATACTTATACGGCACCTGAGTTAATTGTAAATGAGAACTCAGTTTTTGATAATATTAAAAATAACAATTCTGAATTGTGGGGAAGTCTTTGGAATGAATGGCAGATCTCATGGACTGGAACTCCAACATATGCTCTGAATAACTCTACTAACTTTATTGGTTCTTCCAACCAATTTGCTTCTGTACCTGATGTTGCTATCGCTAGTAAGACTAGAACGAGATCCAGAAATGGTACATTAAATAGAGTTTCACCTTATGGATCTGCTGCATTAGACAGAGGTCAAAGATCTTTAGCAACTCCTTATAATCCTTATATCAGAACTAAGAAAGTTGAATTTGTTGTTAGTGGTTTAGAACCAAATACTAAGTTGTATGCTTTCTTCGATGGCATCTCAGTTTCTTCATGGGTAAATCCAGATGATGTAACTAATATCACAACACCATTTACTGGTATTGCTGGATACGCTGAAAAAGGTTTCGGTGAAGATATTGTTACTGATGATAATGGAAGCATCAGTGGTATTTTCTTAATTCCTAATGGATATGCTCCAATCAAAAGTAAGAAGTCAATTGATCTACAAACTTCTCCTGGAACATTTTATGATGTTGCAAGTTCCAAGAAATCGTTTGTTGTTGGCAGCAAATCATTTAGATTAACATCGAGTGGTACGAATAGTGGTTCTAATGCAGATGTTTCTACTTTTGCAGAAGCATCATATAATGTAACTGGATTGCCAGAAACATTTACAACTTCTATCCAATCTACTAGAGTTCCTTATATCAGCAGAAGATCAACTTCAAATTCTGATACAGTTCAGTATGTCGGTAGTTCATTAGTCAATATCAACCAGTCTGGATTATTAGATCCTCTCGCTCAAACATTCCGAGTTTCTGGTTTTGAGGAGGGAGTATTCCTTTCTAGTGTTGATCTTTACTTTGCTAATAAAGCAACTCCAACTGAAGAAGATACTAATAGACCAGTAAGTGTTTACCTAACAGAAACTAACGGTGGTGCTCCTACAAGAACAGTTGTACCTTTTAGTGAATGCACTATGGATTCTGATACTAGAATCAGAATTAAGATTAGTGATGATGTACCTCAAGGTATTACACTCCTTGCTGGTGAAACAGTCACTGGAAAAACTTCCGGTGCTGTAGGAACAATTAAAACTAATCTAACTGTTACAACAGCAAACGCTAGATATAACTTAATTCTTTCAAACCATAATGGAACTGAATTCCTTGCTGGTGAAGAATTTACTGTCAACAGATCTCCTGCAATCACATCTGTTGTATTCAATGTAGATGATGATTCTGGTATTGTTGAAAAAATTAAAGTTACTAGTTTTGGTTCTCAATACGAGGATTCGTCTACAACAGTTAATATCACTGGTGACATTGGTGGTTCATTTGGTTCTTCTGCCAGTGCATCAGCTAAAATTTACAATGGTAAAGTGTATGATGTAAACCTAACAAACAAAGGATCAGGTTACTATACCGCTCCGACAGTAATTATTAATGGTGGTGATAATTTAGCATCTGCTACAGCGGTATTTAAAGTAACAAATCCAGCTGTTAGAATGGGTATTTCTACTTCAACTGATGCTTCTAATAAAACTAAGTTTAATTTCAAGTCACCGGTTTATTTACAGAATGATGCAACATATGCTGTAGTCGTAACTACATCATCTAAAGATTATAGTTTATACAGTTCAGTAGTAGGTGATACGCTTTTAAATAGTGGTATCGCTGCAGCGGTTTCTCCAAATGTAGGATCACTATATAAGTCACAGAATTCTTCAGCGTGGGTCGAAGATAAATTACAAGACCTTAAGTTTGTTGCTAACAGATGTGTATTTACTACTGCAGGAGCAGCAAATATTGAATTAGTGAATGATGATTTAGATGTCGTAGAACTTCCTGCCAATGCTATTTCTGTTGATGAAACTTTAGGAACCTCAGCACTATTTGGTTCAAATCAAAAAATTCTTCGTGTCAATCATCCCAATCATGGTATGAAAGAAGGTGATCTTGTCATACTTGATAATGTTGTTGGTGCCGGTGCAGAAAATGGTATTTTTGGAGTTCCTGTATCATTAATCAATGGTTTACATTCAGTTAGTAATGTTGGTATTGATGAGTATTGCATTTTTATTGATACTACTCTTTGGAATACTGCTAATGTTGCTATGTCTGGAAGTGGTTCTGGAGGTGGAAATGCAATTACAGCAACCACCAATAAGTTATATCAAATTGTTTCTCCTCAAGTTGCTCTTCTAAGTTTCCCATCATCAACAGTTTCTCAAAATATTAAAACTGTCTATGGTAAACCAGTTGATTCAAATACAACTAACGAATACAAAATTTCTCCTACCTACTTCATTACTTCTAATGACAATTATTACTTTGAAGAAAGTAGAGTAATTGCTTCGGCAGTTAATGAAGTATACAGAGCTCAACCATCTTTAATGAATGGAGAAAGATCTATAACTCAAACTATTTCACTTCAAACATCAAGAGATAATATCTCGCCTGTACTTGATGCGAACAGATGTAATTTAATTACTGTTTCTTCCCGAATGGATAATCCAACTGGTAATGAAGATAGATTTGGTACTGTCTCCCAAACTTTGAGTGTAGATGTAAATTCTGACTATACAGTATCAACTGTTAGTCCTGATGTAGTTTCTACAGGAGTTTTTGTATATTCAAGTCCTGGTGGTGGTGATTTTATCAATACCATTGATACTTCTACTAGATTAACACAAGCAGGTTCTGGTGCTTCGGGTCAAATTGTTGATGTTGATTTATCAAATAGTACATTAAAATTGATTGATATTACAGGAACTTTCATTGAAGGCAATCCTGTTGCTCAAAGTGCAGTAACTGCAACATTAGATACTGCCACACTTAAATCTGGTATTGTTATTGGTTGGGATTCTGGAACTGGATCTCTGAAAGTTAAAGTTACTACTGAAGATTTATTCGTATCTGGCGACATTATTGATGATAGTAACTCAGGAACATCTCCACAAACGAATAGACTTATTAATTCAATCACAGGATCTAATGGTTTCTTATATGTTGATGAAAGTTCATTTAATAGTTCTTCATCTTCTAAGTATCTCACTAAAGAGGTAACATTAGAAACTCCAGGAACATCTCTTGATTGTAAGATTACTGCAAATATGTTTGATAATAAAAATATCAAAGTCTTCTATAAAGTAAGACCTGATGGCAGTTCTGATGATTTCAAGAATATCTCATGGGAAGCCTTCAATGGCACAGGATACTCGGACAATACGGATATCGTAATTCCAAGTAATCTTAAATCTTTCTCTCAATCGGTAGAAGATTTAGGTTCATATTTGGAATATGCTTATAGCGTAGATAATCTGAAACCATTCTCATCATTCGCAATTAAAATTGTGTTTGCTGGAAATGATCCATCACTTGCTCCAAGAATTGAAGACATTCGTGCCATCGCTCACTCATAATGAATAAAATCAAAGTAGAAGGTCACAGCAACTTATATCGTGATGCACAAAGTGGTGCTGTGATCAATTCCAATCGTTCGGAATATGAAAAATATATGATAGCTAAACAAAATAGAACTGGCATGAGAAATGAGATAAATACTTTGAAGCAAGAACTTGATGAAATCAAGCAGTTACTAAAGAAACTTACAAATGGCAATTAGAGAAGTATTAGTTAGTTTTACATTCGAGCAACAGCGTCAGATGCTTAATCTGATCGGCGCTGATGTGGGAGATGCAAGTTTATTACTAACACCGACAAATGTTGTAGTTACTGCAATCAATGAGATCATCACTGGTGATGTTGATTTATCAAACCAAACTATTGGGATGGATGATGGCACACTAGCATCACCAAGTTTATTCTGGGATGCAGGTCAAGGATTTTATAAGGTAGATGCTAATAAATTAGGATTAACTACCAGTCTTGCCGTTACTGGTAACTTAGAAGTAGACGGAGATATTACATTTAGAGCTGGTTCTGGAACTGGAGGAACATTAACATTCGGTGATCTTGATACTGATAATATTGTAATTAACGCAGATGTTCAGTCAAGTATCGTTCCTGATAGCACAGCGAATTATAACCTAGGTACTTTAGCAAAACAATGGAATAACTTATGGATTGATGGAACTGCTTCTATTGATACATTAGAAGTAGATTTGGATAGTACACTTACTGGAGAACTTGCAGTAAATTCAGGTATTATTAAGGTTGATCCTAGCACTGTAGGAACAGCAAGCATTTTCAATAATTATATTGCTACTGCTAACGTGCTTATGGATGCAACTGCTGTTACAGTGGGTAGTGATGCTCCAGGGCAGCTGATGGTGCGAAACAGTAATATTATAACACCAAAAACTACTATTAATGTTTTCAATACAGTAGCAGAAACAGTCAATGCTTTTGGTGCTGCCTCTAATGTAACCACTGGTCTTAGTACTTTTGGAAGCACTGGAGTAAACAGTAACTTTAATATTAGATCTGATGATACCGTCCTAGATGGTGACTTAAACGTCAATGGTGGTGAAATTCTTTCATCAGAAAATACTTTCGATCTTTTAATTGCCAATAATGATATAAGAATTGGTGCTGCTAATGGAGCTGGCGAAACAGTAATTAATAATTCACTGAAGGTTACTGAGAATGTAAATCTTGAAAATTCAGGAACAAACATTACTATTAAAGATAATACAACAAACGCTCTTGCTATTAAGGAAGGATCTAATACTTACGTTCAACTTCAAACGACTGATGCATCTGAAAGAATTATTGTTTATAAAGATCTTTATGTTGTAGGAAACCTTGATATCTCTGGTACATCAACAGTCATTGATACAACTAGTTTAACAGTAGAAGATAAGAATATTGAACTTGGAACTAGCGGATCACCTACCGATGTCTTAGCAGATGGTGGTGGAATTACATTGAAGGGAACTACTGATAAGACTATTACTTATAATAATACCAGTGGATTGTGGGAAACTAATATTGGTCTGAAAGTTACTGGCAATATAGAATCCACAAGTACTGTAAGAGTAGATCACTCAAATAACGTAGGTAGTGATATACTTGCCCGATTCGGCAATGCCAACAATAGTGGTACTAACTCAGCTCATCTATTACTAGCTAATGGTTATTATGCATCTCCTACTGATGTTGATGGCACTGGAGCAGCAGCAAAAATTCTTGCTGACGGCACCGCCACGTTTGCTACAGTCAGTGACTCACTCGGTCCACTGAGAAAACTTGGTCTCAACAATCCAATCACTAGCGACTATACTTTGATTGGAAGTGATATTGGGAAAATGGTTGTTAGAACTGGCGGAAATATAACTGTTGCTGACATTGCTACAGTTTCAGCTGGTGATATGATTACTATTATGAATAATTCTGCAACTAGTATGACAATCACACGAAGTTCATTTACATTATATAATACCGCTGATGGGGTGGATGGTGATAAAACATTAGCAGCTAGAGGACTAGCAACTCTTGTCTTTATTGCAACAAATGTTGCATATATTTCTGGCGGGGGTCTAACCTAATGGCTATGCAGCAAATATTAATCGGATATAGCCTCGCCAGTGGCGGCGCTGCTGAGCCTACTCCTAATTATTCAACATTATTTGATGGAAATGGTGATTACTTGGATTCACCAAACAATGGTGATTCCATAGGTACAGCAAATTTCACTATAGAATTTTGGGTTCGTTTTGCAAGTACTGCTGCTACACTCGAAACAATTTCAGAGACGCGATCCTCAGCTGCTGCTAGTGATGGATTTCTACTTGGTAGATTTCATGGGGGATCACATGATAATAAATTAGAATTATATACTAACGGTAATTATAGTGGTTTAGCATCTGGTGCTTTATCTAACAATACTTGGTATTACATTGCAGTTGTCAGAAATGCTGGAACAACAAAGATGTATGTGAATGGTGAGGATACCGGAACTTCTTATGCTGATAGTAACAATTACACCAATGATGATATAAGAATTGGTGCAAATGTTGACACCACATATTTCATGGATGGAAATATTGCTGATTATCGTCTTACTAAATCTGCTTTATATACTGCTAATTTTTCTGTTCCAACAGAACAACTGACTGGTATACAATATACTTCTCTTCTTTGCTGTCAGGATAATACAAATCCAGGCACTGCTACTGTAGGCTCTGACCTTACAGAAGTTGGTGATGTAGTAGCAGTACCGGTAGCTGCCACAACATCAGGTGGCGGTGATCAAATCTATGTTGATGATGTTTTTAGTACGTTTTTGTATAACGGCAACGATTCAATTATTAATGGAATTGATTTAGCATCTGAAGGTGGTCTTGTTTGGATAAAAAATAGAGATACAACTCAAAATAACTGGCTACTTAGTGAGGATTTAGGTAGTAATAATCCATTAAGCTCTAATCTTACAGCAAGTACTTCAACAAATGTAACTAATTGGTTTGGTGCAGACCCTTTATACACCTTTAACAATAATGGGTTTACACTAGCAGATCAGGCTCAATTAACATCAGCGAATAACTACGTCTCCTGGACATTCCGCAAAGCGCCTGGATTTTTCGATATAGTTTCTTATAGTGGCTGCTATGCCGCTTCTAGTAATAACTATAATATTGACCGTGGTGTATCATTTGATGGTACTGGTGATTACCTGACATTAGCACAATCTAATGACTTTGATTTGACTGGAGATTATACTTATGAGGCATTTATATATTATACAGATACTACAAATAATCCAACCATTTTTGATTTTTCAGCAGCATCAGGAAACTATGAAGGCAGGTTGCAAATCCAAGCAGGAACATTATACCTTTATGATGGTGGTTGGCAGTCAAGAGGTGCTATAAGTGCCAATACTTGGCATCATATTGCAGTGACTCAGGCAAAAGTTTATGTTGATGGAATTGATGTTGGTGCTTCCTCTGGTTCAGTCAGTGGTTCTAATTATAAAGTAGTAACTATTGGTGCAAGAACTAATGATGGTGGAACATCTTATGGAGATTACTTTACTGGATATATTTCAAATGTAAGAATAGTCAATGGAACTGCACTTTACACATCAAACTTCACAGTACCAACAGCACCACTCACAAATGTAACTAACACAAAACTTCTGTGTTGTCAGTCCAATACTTCTGCTAGTGCTGCTGCGGTTGGTGAGTCATCTG